>Ga0265298_10002919_pt1 | contig 23176 bp, 16 predicted proteins | sample AusTroGonzalo_MG_3_FD_193486 | JGI IMG/M metagenome (GOLD analysis project Ga0265298, IMG submission 193486) | Bovine rumen microbial communities from tropical cattle in Woodstock, Queensland, Australia - Gonzalo_01 | ecosystem: Host-associated > Mammals > Digestive system > Stomach > Rumen ...
TCTTCCACGCGCGAAATCTCCGCGCCGTTCTCCAGCAGGATGTGACCGGCGATCGAGGCGACTTCGAGAACTTCGGAAAGGTCGTGTTGCTGTTCCATATGACAAAGATACGGAATTCTCTGCAAGTTTGTTTACAGCAGGAAGAACATTGCGACACCGATCATGCTTACGGTGACGCCGATGATTTCCTTGAAGCGGATGCGCTGTTTGAAGATGATGGCGTAGGGGAGGATGATGAGAACGGGCGTAAGCGCCATCAGGGTGGAAGCGATGCCGGCGTCCGTGTATTGGACGGCCATCAGGGAGAGGGAAACGCCGAAGACGGGTCCGAAGAGGGTGAGGATGACGGCGTAGGTCAATCCTTTCCGGTCATGGGCGGCGGCCTTCAGGCGGGGAAGATCCTTGTGCATGGCCATCAGGGCGAGGAATCCCAGACTGCCGATGAGCGCGCGGATCATCGTGGACGCAAAAGGCAGCATCGTGCCCATCAGGGCGGGCGCATCGGCCGGGACAGCCGCCTCATAGTGTTGCATGCCGATCTTGCTCAATACCAGGCCTACGCCTTGTCCGGCTCCGGCGCCGAGGCCCAGCAGGACACCCTTCAGGGGAAGGGAGAGTTTCACCTTGTACCCACCGCCGCGGCTCAGGATGGAGATGGCGATACCGCAGAGGGTGACGGCCATCGCGAGGATGGATTTCCAGGTCAATGTTTCCCCGAGCATCGCCCAGCCGGCGATGGCGGCCATCGGGGGCGCCAGCGTCATGAAAAGCTGCCCGAAACGGGCGCCGATGGCGAGGTAGCTGTTGAAGAGGCACCAGTCGCCGAAAACGTAGCCCACCAGGGCTGAAAGTCCCAGCCAAAGCCAGGTCTTTCCATCGGCATGGACAGGGTAGGGCTGGCCGAGGGTAATCCACAGAAGGACAGCGAGAAACAGGGATGCCAGGACGAGGCGGATGACGTTCGTCGTCATTGACCCGAGCCGGTGACTGGCTTTGTCGGCGAAGATGGCCGTCACTGTCCAGGAGACGGCGACCACGAGGGAAATGATTTCACCAAGGTGCTGCATTGCGCCGGCAAAGATAGTGCTTTTTCCGGATAAATTCCCTATCTTTGATGACCACATTTACACCTATGAAAACACCAATCCTAGGACCGGAAGGACTCCAGAAAGCACTGGGCATGAAAGGTTTCTTCGGGAGATGCGTCTCCCGGGCGGCCTATCGCATGCTGGAGCTGGAAAAGCCGAACCGGATCCAGGAGAAGTTTTCCGACCTGCAGGGCCCGGCTTTCTCCGCCCGGGTGCTGGAAGAGGTGGGCGTTTCCTATGAGATTCCGCCGGAGCAATTGGAGCGGATTCCCAAGGAAGGTGGTTTCATCACCGTATCCAACCATCATTACGGCAGCATCGACGGAATGATCCTCAGCGCGGTCGTCGGCGCCAGGCGACCCGATTACAAGATCCTGACGACCTTCCTGCTGTCGATGATTCCGAGCCTCCGGGATTCCTTCATTCCGGTGGACAACTTCAAGTCCGGCGCGGCCCGGAGCGTTTCGGGTATCCGGACGGCCCTCGGGCATCTGTCGGAGGGACATCCCCTGGGCCTGTTCCCGGCGGGGGAAGTCGGGACCTGGCAGAAGGGGAAGAACCGCACCTCCATCGGCAAGAATCGGGTGGTGGAAGACATTCCGTGGGCGGATAACAGCATCAAGCTGGCGCAGAAGTCCGGTTTTCCGGTAATCCCCATCTATTTCGAAGGAGAGAACTCCCGCTCTTTCCACATCCTCGGCAAGATTCATCCGCGTCTTCGGACGGCTCGCCTTATCCATGAGGTGTTCAACAAACGGGGAAGGGTAGTGAAGGTCCGCATCGGCGCGCCCATTCCGGCCGACGAGGTGGCATCCTTCGATGTCCCGACCCTGGGCCGCTATCTGCGGAATAGGTGTTATGCGCTTGAGGCACAATGCCTTGCCAACCCTGCAAAGACGGAAGTGGCCGGGAAGATGGAACCCTTGGCCGAACCCGTGCCCGCTGCTCGGATCCGGGCGGAAATGGAGGCGCGGACAGACCGGATGCTCTTCGAACTGGGTGATTATCGAGCCTACCTTCTACAGGCGGGCGATACGCCCGAAGCCATGCGGGAGCTTTATCGTCTGCGGGAGGAGACTTTCCGTCGTATCGGGGAAGGGACAGGTCTGTCGCAGGACACGGATAAATATGACGCCTACTATCGGCAGATGGTTCTCTGGAACATCCCGAACCGGGAAATCGTGGGCGCCTACCGCCTGGGCTTCGGTCCGGAGATCATGGCTTCGCACGGAGGCGTCGACGGGTTCTACTCGGCGAGCCTGGTCAAGTACGGAGAGGCCGCGCCGGAACTGCTGTCTAAGTCGATTGAACTCGGCCGTTCTTTCATCGTGAAGAAATACCAGCGGGAGGTCCAGCCCCTGCGGCTCCTGCTGACGGGACTGGCTGTTGCCGCGACGAAATGCCCGGGGAGTGCCTATTTCTCCGGAACCGTGAGCATCAGCAACGATATTCCGATGTTCTATAAGAGCCTGATTACCAGGTATCTGGAAAAGAACTATCCGATGGCGGACGCCGCCCGGATTGCGACGCCCACGCATCCTTTCAAGCCGGATTTCCTGGCTGTCGATCCGGATGGTCTGATGCAGATACCGGAAGGGCAGATCGATCTGCTGGACCGGCTCATCGGCAACCTGTCGGACGGCAAATATCGCATTCCGGTACTAGTGCGCAAGTACTTCAGCGGCGGTGCGCGCTTGGTATGCTTCAATGTGGACCCGGACTTCTGCGACAGCCTGGACGCCCTGATTTTCCTTCGCTTAAGCGATTTCCCGAAAACAACATGCCGCGCATTTCTGCGCGGCCTGCCGGATGATCTGCAGAAGGATGTCCTGCAGCATATTTACGGAGAAGTCTAGCTCTCCTCTTCTACGCTCTGTTTCTTGACTTTCCTGACCGGATCGCAGGTCAGGCCGATGCCGAGTTTCTGGAAGGTCTTGCGGTCCACCTCGCTGAGCATCACCGTGGAATGGACCTGGGAACCCGCCAGCTTGGGCAGCTGCTCGAGCGCGAGCTTGCAGTTCTCGTCGATCAGGCTCATCATTGAAATCGCCACCAGGACCTCGTCCGTGTGCAGGCGGGGATTGTGGCCGTGCAGATAGGTGACTTTCGTCTTCTGGATCGGGACGATCATCGTCTCGGGGATGAGCTTGACGTTGTGCGCGATGCCGGCGATATGCTTGAGGGCGTTCAGCAGGAGGGCGGCGCTGGGACCCAGCAGGGGACTTCCTTCGGCGGTGAGGAGCGTGCCGTCTTCCAGTTCGATGGCTGCGGTGGCGCAGCAGCTGCTGGAGCGGTCGAGTCTTTCCTTGGCGGCGACGGAGCACAGACGGTAGGCGGGAGAGATGCCCGCACGCTTCATCAGCAGGGCGATTTTGTTCACTTCGTTTTCCGTGGCCTTGCCATCGGCAAAGTTGCAGAGGGCCGTGTAGTAGCGGCGGATGATTTCCTGCAGGGAGGCCTCGCGGCACACGGCGTCGTCGCTGATGCAGTAGCCGGCCATATTGACACCCATGTCGGTCGGGGACTTGTAGGGGGATTCACCGTAGATGTCCATGAAGAGGGCGTTCATCACCGGGAAGATTTCCACGTCGCGGTTGTAGTTCACCGCCGTCTTGCCGTAGGCTTCCAGGTGGAACGGGTCGATCATGTTGACATCCTCCAGGTCGGCCGTAGCGGCCTCGTAGGCGAGGTTCACGGGGTGGGTGAGGGCGAGATTCCAGATGGGAAAGGTCTCGAACTTGGCGTAGCCGGCCTTGACGCCGCGCTTGTTTTCCTGGTACAGCTGGCTCAGGCACACGGCCATCTTGCCGCTGCCGGGGCCGGGAGCCGTCACGACGACGAGCGGTTTGGTGGTTTCCACATAGTCGTTGCGGCCGAAACCTTCGTCGGAGTCGATCAGGGCGACGTTGTGGGGGTATCCTTCGATGGTGTGGTGGTAATAGACCTTGATGCCCATGCCTTCGAGGCGCTTGCGGTAGGCTTCAGCGCTGGCCTGGCCGTTGAAGTGCGTGATCACCACGCTGTTGACGCTGAGGCCGCGGGCCATGAATTCGTCCCGGAGACGGAGGACGTCGACGTCGTAGGTGATGCCGAGGTCGCTGCGGACCTTGTTCTTCTGGATGTCCACGGCGCTGATGACGATGATGATTTCGGCGTCATCCTTCATTTTCATCAGCATTTTCAGCTTACTGTCCGGCTCGAAGCCCGGCAGGACGCGGCTGGCGTGGAAATCGTCGAACAGTTTGCCGCCGAATTCCATGTACAGTTTATCGCCGAAGGTGGCGATACGTTCCTTGATGTGTTCCGATTGGATCTTGAGATATTTCGCGTTGTCGAACCCGTATTTCATATATAGAGATTACTTGAATACGGGACACAAAGTTACTGTATTCCGGCGGTTTTTCAAAGAAAAGATTATCTTTGCAAGTATGAAAAAAGTGATGATGGCGCTCCTGTCGCTGACCTTGGCGCAGGGTGTCCGGGCGCAGGGCACGGTGTATGAGGGGTTTAGGAATCCACCGCAGGAAGCGAGGCCGCGGGTGTGGTGGCATTGGATGGATGGCAACGTGTCGATGGACGGCATCCTGAAGGACATCGAGTGGATGGAACGGGCCGGAATCGGTGGTTTCCATCAGTTCGATGCGGGCGGCATAGGGATGCCTGCCATTGTCGATGAAAAGATGCCGTACAACACGCCCCAGTGGCAAGTCGCCATGCGCTATGCGATGGAACTGGCGGCCGCGAAAGGAATGGAAACGGCTGTGGCATCGGCTCCGGGCTGGAGTTCCACGGGCGGTCCGTGGGTGAAGCCCGCCGATGCGATGAAGAAGCTCACTTGGCGGACGGTCGAAGTCGAAGGCCCGGGCATCGAGGTCCTCTGGATGCCTCCGCTTTACAAAACTCCCGGAACCTATCAGAACATCCCGGACGGCGGTGATGCGGACCCGTGGTTCGAACATATCGCCACCATGGCGGTCAAGTTGCCCGCCGCGGAAAAGACGATGCTCCAGATGGGGGCGAAAGTCACTTCGTCCGGCGGTCAATTCACCGTTGAACAGCTCTCCAACGGCGATTTCAGTGACGGCGTGGAACTGCCGTCTGCCACTGACGGAGACCATGCGTGGATCCAGTATTCTTTCGACCAGCCGCGGATGATCCGCGCCCTGACCCTGGCAGGCGGAGAAACACGGGATGCCTGGCGGAACGATCCGCCTACCTATGGAAACCGCCTGGAAGCCAGCGATGACGGCGTTACCTGGCGGCGGGTATGCGACATTCCTTCCGATATCCTGCCGGTCCTGACGATGGACATTCCCGCTACGCGCGCCCGGCATTTCCGGCTTTGGGTCCGGAATCCGGAACCGGACAGTTCACTGGTCCGGTACGGGCTTCCGGTGCGGGTTCCCACGGGCACGAAGATTCCGGAATTCGTCCTGCACGGTGTGGTCAAGGTGAATCACGCGGAAGACAAGGCCGGGTTCGCATCGGCCTATGATTTCGCCGATTACCTGACGCCGGATTCGGCGGATCCCGTGACTGCGGTTCAGGACCTCAGCCTGGTGGACCAGGGCGGCTTCCTCATCTGGAAGGTCCCGGAGGGACGTTGGCGCATCTATCGTTTCGGCGTCTCCCTGACCGGTAAGAAGAATCATCCGGCCCCGCCCGAGGCGACGGGCCTGGAGGTGGATAAACTCGATCCTGAGGCTTGGGAAGCCTATTTCCAAGAGTTTTTCCGCATCTATGACGGCGCTCCGATCCAGTATCTGCTTACGGACAGCTACGAGGCCGGGCAGATGACATGGACAAAGAACATGTTCAAGGAGTTCAAGGAAAGGCGGGGATATGACCTCTTCCCGTGGCTGCCTGCGCTGACGGGCGAGGTTCTCCGCAGCACGGCGGAAACGGAGAAGTTCCTGTTCGACTGGCGGAAGACCATCGGCGAACTCTTTACGGAAAACTACGACCGTCTGGGCGACATCGCGCGGAACGCCGGGATGAAAGGCCGCTATACGGAATCCCACGAGAACGGACGGCTCTTCATCGGAGACGGCATGGACATAAAGCGGTCTGCCGATATCCCGATGTCCGCCATCTGGACTGCCGACGCCGGGGACGGATCCTCGATTCCGATGGCGATGGCCGATATCCGCGAATCGGCCTCCGTGGCTCATATCTTCGGCCAGAACATCGTTGCCGCGGAATCCTTCACAACTAGCGGCGTTGGCGGGAAAAGCTACGCCTATTGTCCTGAAACCCTGAAATATACGGCCGATATCGCCCTCTCCTGTGGCCTGAACCGTTTCGTCATCCATGAATCCTCCCATCAGCCGGACGATGCTCACAAGCCCGGCTTGGACCTGCTCGGTTTCGGTCAATGGTTCAATCGGCACGATACCTGGGCGGAAGAGGCGCGGGCCTGGACGGATTATCTCGCCCGCAGTTCCTATCTTTTGCAGCAGGGCCATTACAAGGCCGATATCCTCTACTATTACGGCGAGGACAACTGCATTACGGGCCTTTTCGGTAAGCAGCTGCCGGAGATACCGGCCGGCTATGCTTACGACTTCATCAACCCGTATGGCCTTCAGCACACTGTCTTCCCGATTGACGGCTGCCTGGAGACGGAATCCGGGATGAAATACAAGATGCTGGTCTTAGGACCGAACTGCCGGACGATGTCTTATGACATGCTGTACCGGATCGTGTATCTGGCTAAGGCCGGCGTTCCCATTTGCGGCACGCTGCCTGAGAAGTCGGCATCCTTGAAGGATTCCCAGGCCGCCTTCGATCTCCTGCTGCTACAGCTGAAGGATTATTTCCTGGATATGCCGGTGGGGGAGGCGCTGCGGCTGAACGGATTCCAGCCGGACTGCATCCTTCCCGATGATTGGGCTTTCGTCCACCGCGAGACGGACCAGGAGGATATCTGGTGGATCCGGAACTTCTCGGGGAAGTCGGCTTCATCCGCCGTCATCCTGTTGCATGGCGGGCAGGGGAATCCTCGGATTCTGGATCCCGCGACGGGCAAGGTCCGGCAGATGTATGCTTCCAGGTCTCCGGAGGGGTATCGGTATTTCCCGCTGGATATGGAGGAGAATGACGCGCTGTTCGTCATCATCGGCAAGGATCCTGAGGACTCCGTCCCGGCTTCGTTCGAGCGGAAAACGCCGGTCCTGACCGTCGGAGGTCCATGGACACTTTCTTTTGAATCCGGCCTTGGAGCCCCTTCTACGACGGTTTTTGACCAGCTGATGTCCTATACGGAATCGACGGATCCGTCCATCCGGTACTACTCCGGCACCGTCACCTATCGGAATGCGTTTACCTTGAAGAAGCAGCAGCTGAAGAAGGTCGATTCCTTCGAGATCGACCTTGGCAGCGTGAAGAATCTGGCGTGCGTGGCGGTGAACGGTCATGACCTTGGCGTCGCGTGGAAGGCGCCTTTCCGGCTGACCATTCCGGTCGAATACCTGCAGGCGGGTGACAACACCTTGGAGGTGAAGGTCATCAATCTCTGGCCGAACCGGATCATCGGCGACCTGCAGCCCGACGCCGTCCAGAAATGGACCTACACCGCCTCGAACTGGTATACGGCCGATTCGCCCCTGCTGCCTTCCGGACTGCTGGGGCCGGTGGTTATTACGGCCGTAAGAGAGGTTCTTCCCTGACGTTATTCCTTCTCGGGCACCTTCTTGATGTACACGTCGCGCTGCGGGAACGGAATCTCGATGCCGTTCTGGTAGAAGGCGTTGTAAATGGCCTCCAGGGCGCGTGCAGGGAAGGTGTAGTGCGTTTCAACCGTCGTATAGAGCACCACGAACAGATCTACGGAACTGTCGCCGAATTTGTCCAGCCGGATATCGATGGGCCAGCTCGGGTCGAGGATGTCCCGTCCGTACTTGTCCTGGGTCATGAGCGGTTTCAAGGCCTCCAGAATGACATTCCGGGCCTTTTCGATGTCTGTTCCGTAGCGGACGCTCACGGGTATCTTGAGCAGTTCGTAGTTCCTTCCGCTGTTCAGGTTCTTGAATTTCTTGGTGAACAGTTCGGTGTTGGTGATGGCGATGATGGAACCGTCCTCGTCTTCCACTTGCGTGGTCTGGTAACTGACGCGCTTGACGATGCCGCGGACGCCGTCGCAGGAGATCTTGTCACCCACGCGGATACGTCCGGCCATCAGCTGGATTCCGTAGAAGAAGTTATTGATCAAGTCCTTGAGCGCGAAACCGATACCGGCGGCGAGACCGGCCGAGATGGCGGTGAGCGCTGTCGTCGGAATATGCAGGATGGAGAAGGCGACAATCAGGTACAGCAGCCAACCCAGCAGGGAAAAGAGCGTGTGGGGAAGGCTCAGGTTCACGTCCGACTCCTTGAGGGGGACGGCCGTGACTCCTCTCTTCTCTATGATGCTGCGCAGTTTGATCACGCGGAACAGGGCCTTCACCAGATAGATGATGTATCGGAAAATGAAGAAGAGTCCGATGACGAGCAGCAAGTTGGACAGGGTCAGGAAACTGTATCCGTCCCGACTGATGAGCGGCACCCGCAGCAGGTCCGCCCCGGTCAGGGACAGCTGATAGGCACGGGAGGTGAGCAGGATGCTCAAAGGGAAAGAGATGAGGGTTGTGAGCGGAACAATGACCATGCGGAGCAGGTCATACAGCCAGGTCACTTCGATGAACGCATTCTTGTCATCCAGCGGCATCTCCGGATTCTCCTCGTGGTAACGCGCTTTCCTCCGGATCACCTTGTCCTCATAATAACGCTTCATCAGGTAGTAAAGCGTGGTGATGGTGTGAAGGAGGGCCAGCTGGAAGGTCCAGAAGGTGAGCAGGAGCACGCCGATCATCGAGTAGCCGGCCAGGGACAGGATGCCCGCTACGGTCATCACGCCCACGGATACCCACATGTAACGGCGGTCCGCCGGACTGACCTTCGACCGGCATCGGATGTTTACGACGCTCTGCCAGATGATGAACAGCAGCAGGGCCGGCGGGAGGATGAGCGGAACCGCGCTGGCAGGCAGGAAGATGGCGCGCATGAGGATGCACGCGAACGCCAGTAGCAAGGTCGGCAAATAGATGATCAGGGACGGCTTGGCCTGTTCGCCCTTGATCCGGATCAGCAGGGAGACGAAGATGGCGACGGTCAGCCAGGAGAAGCGGCTGAGCAGTTGGTAAGCCATTCTCCAGTAAGGATTTCCGCGGTCTGACTTGACGAGCAGCATCGCCACGATGAAGAGCAGGATGGCGAGGATGGCCGCGAAGATGGGACGGAACGGACGGGCTTTCTCCAGGCGTTTCCATTTGAATACCAGGGCGCTGATGAGCGTTGCGACCAGGAATGACAGCAGAAGCAGGATGAGAGAAAGCGCCGCATAAGTCAGGACATACCGGCCGCTCCAGGCGCCTACGGCGTTCTCGACGATCGGCTCGGTATGATACCGCGTCCGCAGGTCATCCTTCACGAGCCGGGTGAATGACTTCCAGTTCTTGACGATATGGCCGATGTTCACGTTGCCGCCGATGTAGCGGTTCTTCGTGGATTCGGCGTAGTTATCCCGGGCATACTCGTAGGCATGTTGAAGCCGTTCATCGGTCTCGGCAATCCGTACGCTGTCCTGCAGGGCCATTGTGACGGATTGGCTGTACAAATCGGCGAGGGCGGCGGAATAATGGACGCAACTGTCCAGGAGGGCCTTTCTTTCGGGATCCTCATCGTCCAGGAAGGCATGCAGGTGTTCCTGGGCGTGCAAAGAATCGGCCTGGGCGAGGGAATCCATCGGCTGCGTCCGGTACATCTCCTGCAGCGTCTCGTTGAGCAGGGTGTAGCGGAGGAGGCCCGAACGGGAGGCAATCCGGTACTTGTCGGAAAGCCGGGTCTGCTCCGCGAGCGAACTCTGGATCCGTTCTACGTTCTCCAGGGCGAAGGCCATGTCGAACGTCAGCTCGGGCCGCTGCGTGTAGAGCATGATCGTCACCTCGTCGGCGGAATGAAGCATCTCGGCGAACTGCTCCCGCCGCAGCGGATTGTTCACCAGGAGGGAATCCGATTCGAGGGCGCCGGCGTAGGATTGGCGCAGTTCTGCCAGCAGGTTCGCCAGGGTTGTGCGGTAGTCCTTCTCCGGTTCCGCAGAGCGGGCGGGAAGGGCGAGCACCAGGGCCACGGCAACGATGGCTATGTGTCGGATAAATCTCATTTCGTCACGTTTTAGAAGTCAAAGCCGATGCCCGCATAGAAGGTGAGCTTGGTGATGTCGCAATACTGGACGGCGATACGCAGCGGTCCCACGATCGACTGACGGGAGTATTCCGCGCCGAAGGCGTAAATCGGGTATACATCGAAAAGTCCTTTGAAAGTATCCTCCCGCTTGAACATGGCCGCTCTTGCCGTGACGTAATTCTTGCGGAGAAAACGGTATCTCAGGTCCAATTGGGGCACGAACGTGACCCGGCTGGTTGAACGGAATCCGGTGGAGAAACCGAAGAAAGGAATCTGCCGCTCCGTGTACCGGTTCGCCATGAAACCGCCGACTACGACGGCGTGCAGGGGATGCATGGATTCGTTATCGGTGGAGTTCCAGCCGAGATAGACGCTGGGGAGGATGGTGAAGTTTCCGCCGATGGTGAAGGCGGCCTGGGCGCTGGCCATGACGCTGCCATAGGGCTTGATGGGTTCGGCCCTGATATAATCTTCCGGAATCTCCGGACCGCCACCACCTTCGGAATCCTCGCTTCTGGTCCAAGCAAATTCATCAGGATCCTCCGGGTACTCAAGCAGTCCGACGGTTCTCTCCTTTCCATAGAAGACATACCGACCGTTCAGGGAGAGGCGGACGCCTTTATCGGGGAAATATCCGTCGTCGAAAGTGTCAAATGTCAGGTTCGTGAAACCGGAGAGCCAATGGCTCTTCCAGTCCCACTGGCCGGAACGGAGTTCTCTGACGCTCAGGAAGTGCTCGTAAGGGGTCATCTCGGCCGTGAGGCCCACCCGAACCTTTCCGTTTTTCATCTGGGTGTCTTCCAGGTAGCCGTCCACGGCGGTGTGGAAGAGTTTGTAGTCGGTGTCGCCCATCCAGCCGAGCAGCGTGTTCATCAGGCCGGCGCGGGCGATGATTCCGTAGGAGGGGAGACCGATACGGGACTTCGTGCCCCAGTCCACTTGGAAGTACGGGTTCGTGCCCAGCTTGAGGTCCGCCATCATGCGCATGCCGGTAAGACGGCGCGTGCCCAGGCCGTAATGCAGGATGGCGGCCACGGTTTCATCCGTATCGGCACGGAGGCCGATGGCGATGTCGTTCGTCTGTCCTTTCTGGCACTCGAAGACCAGTGTATAGGGCTCCTCATTCCCTTCCATGTGATAGGTGACGGACTCGAAGGCATTGGTGCCGTAGATGTCGTTCAGGAGCCGTTCGACGGTCGCCCGGTCATACATGCCGTCCGTAGGGATGTCTTTCGAGTAATTGATGCGTTTCCGCTCGCGTTCTCCGATGCCATCGAAACGGACTTCCTGCACATGGACTTTTCCCTGGGCCAGGTTCACCGCCGGCTTGTGACTGGCGATGTCGGGAATGGGCTTGCCGGCCACGGCAACCGCGATGGACTCGAACAGCTCCTTGTTGGCCAATGCGTTCTGATAGCCCTGGTCGATGATGTCATCGACACTGGCGTCGTCGAAGGAGAGCATGGTGTAGCCCTTGAGTTCATGGTGGACGCCGAGGTCCAGCATCTTGCGGGCGGGGCCGTTGGCGGAGGAGGCCAGGAGGGTGATCGTCTGCAGGAGGAAGTCCACCGGGGTATTGAGCTCGTTCAGCTCACGGTGGATGGACATGTCCGAGCCGATGATGATGTCCGCGCCCATGGCCTTGGCGATGTCTACGGGGTAGTTGTTCCGCATGCCGCCGTCCAGGAGCACTTCTCCGTTCTGGCGTACGGCTCTGAAATAGAAGGGGATAGCCATCGTGGAACGCAGGGCGTCGGTGATGTTGCCTGAGGTCCAGTACTTGGGCGTCATGGCATAGAGGTCCGTGGCGACGCAGGCGTAAGGGATCGGGAGATTGGCGAAACTGATGCTGTCCTGATAACCAACGCTCACGGAACTGAGCATGTTCCGCACGTTGAGTCCGTACAGGAAGCCGTCTGGCAGGCCCAGACCCATCCGGGTGATGGATTCATTGAGCATGTCGTCCGAGTTGTTGCCGGATTCCGCCGCCATCTTGTCGGCGATCCGCTGGTTCTTGATGCGGTTTGCAAGATCTTTGTTGTCGTAGTGGTGGGGGATTCGGAGAAGGTACTTCTCCCGGTATTTCCGCAGTTCATATGAGATAAACTGGTCCGGAATATTGTCCGACATCATGACGGGCCACTCGATGGCTCGTACCAGGGAATCCAGCTGGTCATGCTTATAGCCGAGGGCGTACAGGCCGCCTACGAGGCCGCCCATGCTGGTACCCGTGATCACATCCACGGGAATCCCCAGTTCTTCCATGTATTTGATGACACCCAGGTGCGCGAGTCCGCGGGCGCCGCCGCCGGCCAGAACAAGGCCCACCGTGGGCCGATACTTTCGGATGGAGTCCATGCGAGCGCGGACCCTGGCGAAGGCGACGGAATCGGCAGCCGGGTCGGAGCTGGACAGAATCTGCGCATAACTGCCCGTCGTAAAAAGGAGGGCAAAGGACAGAATGGCAATCAGTCTTTTCATGTGGTTAGGTTATGTCTGATTGCCAAAGATACGAATTTTCCGCTAATGTTAGCCTCCCAGCAGCAAATCGGTGAGTTCTTCGGAGGACAAAGAATCGAAGCACGCTCCGACGCGGACATCCTTCAGGGCGTTCAGGAGATCATCCCGCGTATATCGGCAATCCTGAAGGATCCTTTCAATTCCATCGGAGGGAAGATTTCCCAGGAAATCGCCGCTGAAATGGAGTCCGTCAATACGGCCATTCTTCAGAGAGAATGCGGCTTCTATCGTGCCGCAGGATACTTTCCGGCGGACCTGGAAGGACGCGACAGGGGAGTGCCCGCAGTTCCACTCCCAGGTGCGGAATTTGGCGGCCGCATCGGCCTCGATCTGCGCCAGCTGCTCATCACTCAGGCGGATTTCTTCATCGTCGCCAGCAAGCAATTCCTGCAGGGCATTCTTGAAGGCCTGGATGTCCGGGAACTGCGGCAGATAGTCCTTCAGGTTCGCGACGCGGCTGCGGACGGATTCCACTCCGGCGGCGGAAAGCTTGCTTCCAGGCACGGCAAGCGCCTTAGTGAGTGTGTCGATATCCACGTCGTACATCAGCGTTCCATGGATCATAATACGGTCCTTGGACATCCGCTTCGCATATCCGGAGCATTTACGTCCCTCGACAAGAATGTCATTCCGGCCGCTGAGCTCCGCAGGAACGCCCAGAGCACGTAAAGCCCTGGTCATTGTTTCAACATAGGCTGAGGCGGGCACATCTTCCGGAGCATTTGCCCGGATAGGGTCGCGACGCGACGCGGAGGAAGATGTGTCCGCCTCAGCCCCAAAGGAAATAGCCTCCATATCCCGAATCCTACCGGTAATGGTGTAATTGAGATTCTGGAGGTCGTGATAGACGGCACCGCCGCCCGTGACGCGACGCGCCAGCAGGATGCCTTTCTCCTGTAAGTAGGGGAGGTTTACCTCCGCGTAGGCGCTTTGGTTCAGGCCAATAATGACGGACGGCCGGTTCTGCCACAGGTAGAAAACCGGCTCGTCCGCCTTCAAGTGTTCCAGGCAGAACTCGTCGAACGCCATGTTGAAATGCGGGTCGAGCGAGTTGTTCTGGATGTATTTCATCGTTTATCCGAGGAATGCCAGCAGGATACCGGCCGCCACGGCGGAACCGATCACGCCGGCCACGTTCGGGCCCATGGCGTGCATCAGGAGGTGGTTCTTCGGGTCGATCTCGCGGCCCACGACCTCGGACACACGGGCGCTGTCCGGAACGGCGGACACGCCGGCATTACCGATGAGCGGGTTGATCTTCTTCGCCGGGTTCTTGATGAAGAGGTTCATGATCTTCACGAAGCACACGCCACAGGTGGTGGCGATGACGAAGGAAAGCAGACCGAGACCGAAAATGAGAACGGACTTGGCGCTCAGGAACTTGTCAGCCTGCGTGGAAGCACCCACGGTAAGGCCGATCAGGGTGGTCACGACGTCGATCATCGGACCGCTCGCGGTGTTCGCCAGACGGCGGGTCACGCCGCTCTCCTTCAGGAGGTTACCGAAGAAGAGCATACCCAGCAGCGGCAGGCCGGAGGGAACGATGAACGCGCAGGTGAGGAAGCCCACGATCGGGAAGATGATCTTCTCCTTCTGGGAAACGGCACGCGGGGCCGGCATCCGGATGAGGCGCTCCTTCTTGGTGGTCAGCAGCAGCATGATCGGCTTCTGGATCACCGGGACGAGGGCCATGTAGGAATAGGCAGACACCGCGATGGCGCCCATCAGGTCCGGGGCCAGCTTGGAGCTCAGGAAGATGGCGGTCGGGCCGTCCGCGCCGCCGATGATGCCGATGGCACCGGCCTCGTTCGGAGCGAATCCGAAGGCCAGGGCCAGCAGGTAGGCACCGAAGATACCCATCTGCGCGGCCGCACCGATGAGGATGAGCCGTGGCTGGGATATCAGGGCCGAGAAGTCGGTCATCGCGCCGATGCCGAGGAAGATCAGCGGCGGATACCAGCCCTGGCGCACACCCTGATACAGGATGTTCAGGACCGATCCGTCCTCATAGATACCGATGTTCAGCCCGGGGAACATGGGGATGTTGCCGATGACCATGCCGAAGCCGATCGGGACCAGCAGCATCGGTTCCCACTCCTTGACGATGGCGAGCGTGATGAAGACCAGGCCGATGCCGATCATCACCAGGTTCTGCCACGAACAGTTGGCGAAACCGGTATACTCCCAGAATTGGGAAAGGGATTGGAAGATGTGCTCCATGGGGGAACTAGGCAATCGTTACGACCGGGTCACCTTCCTGCAGCGTATCTCCCTTGTGTACGTGGATTTCCGTGATGGTACCGTCCTTCGGGGCGGGAATCTCGTTCTCCATCTTCATGGCCTCCAGGATGGCGACCTTCTGGCCGGCCTTCACCTGCTGGCCTTCCTTGACGGAAATCTCGATGATGACGCCCGGAAGCGGGGAAGCGAGCTTCTCGCCGGCGCCGGCGGGCTTGGCAGCCGGAGCGGCCGGAGCCGCGGCAGCAGCCTGCACGGGGGCGGCCACAGGCTGGGCGACGGGCGCCGCAGCGGGGGCGTTTTCAGCTTCCACCTCGTAGGTTGCCCCGTTCACGGTCACATCGAAGAACTTGCCTTCCTTGGGGTTGACGGTCACGTTATACTCCTTACCGCCGATCTTGAACTTGTACTCTTTCATATCGCTTTGATAGTTTTATCTAGGTAATTTTCTGAAATTCTGTTTCTTGTCGTTCCATGCGGAGCCTTCCTTGGGGCGCATCGTCAGGACGAAGGATTCGGCATCATGCACAGCGTCGTTGAAATAGAGGTGCATGGCCATGGCAATGGCGGCGTAGTCGTCACCGCCCTGTTCCATATCCATCGCGAGGGCAATGACCGCGGCGATCTCATCGGAGACTTCACCGGGCTTGGCAGCCGCAAGGGCGGCCTTCTTGCCTTTCTTGGGCTTCGCAGGCTGGTTCTTCGCAGCGGCGGCCCGCTTGGCGGGACGGTCGAAGAACAGCCAGAAGAGGAACCACAGGATAGCGAGGGCGCTGAACACGACGCTGACCGCGACCAGCGAGAGAATCCAGCCGTGCGGATCCTTCTCCTTCATGGCTTCGGCCTTCGTGGCGGCGTTCAGGTCGCCGTTGAAGATGCCGGGGCTGGGGACCGTGGGTTCCGCAATCGGCTCGAACTCCTTCTGGCGGAGGTCAAAAGCCTGCTTCTGCATGGACATTCCGACCGGCAGGGTGGCCGGAATGACGAGAGAGTCGATGACCGTGCGGCCGTCGTTGGAAACGAGATACACGGTGCTGCCGGGACGGACTTCGAAATTGGCATAGAAAGTGCCGTCGTTGCCGTTGCCGCTGGCGAAGAAGAGCGCGGTCTGGCGGGGACCGATCTTGGTCTTGAGGTCACCCTTCGGGATGATGCTCTTCTTGAGGTCGGAGCGGTCGTCCGTCAGGAAGCACCCGGCGATGTTGACCGTCCCCTGGGAGGTATTGAATATTTCGATCCAGCCTCCCCGCCGCCCGTAGTCGTCCACGATGCCGGTGGAGTCCGGAACGGCCAGGGCCTCGGCGATGATGAGGTCGATGACGTTCTGGGCCCGGAGGCTCGTGAAACTGACCGCAAGGGCCAGGATGAGGAGAATTCGTTTCATCATAACGGCAGGTTGTCGTGTTTCTTGGCGGGGATGTCCTGCTGTTTTCCGGCGAGCTGCTCGAGCGCGCGGATCACGCGGAAGCGCGTGTTGCGCGGTTCGATGATGTCGTCGATGTAGCCCTTTTCGGCGGCCTGGTACGGGTTGGAGAAGAGTTCGTCGTATTCCTTCTTCTTCTCCTCGAAGACGGCCTGCGCGTTCTCGGGATCGGCCTTGATGTCCTTGGCGTAGAGAACGTTCACGGCACCGTCGGCGCCCATCACGGCGATGTTGGCGGACGGCCAGGCGTAGTTGATGTCACCGCGGAGCTGCTTGCAGCTCATCACGATGTGCGCGCCGCCGTAGCCCTTGCGGAGGGTGACGGTCACCTTGGGAACCGTAGCCTCGCCATAGGCGTACAGGAGCTTCGCGCCGTTGCTGATGATGGCGCCGTATTCCTGCTGGGTGCCGGGCAGGAAGCCCGGGACGTCCACGAGGGTCACCAGCGGAATGTTGAAGGCGTCGCAGAAGCGGACGAAACGGGCGGCCTTGCGGGAAGCGGCGATGTCCAGGACACCGGCCAGCACGGCAGGCTGATTGGCCACCACGCCCACGCTGCGGCCGTTCATATGGGCGAATCCCACGATGATGTTCTTGGCGAAATCCTTGTGGACCTCGAAGAAGCGGCCGTCGTCCACGATGCTGCGGATGACGCCGTACATGTCGTAGGCTTTATTCGGGTTGTCGGGGATGATGCTGTTCAGTGCATCGTCCGTGCGGTTGTACGGATCGTTGGTGGGAACGACAGGGGCTTCCTCCCGGTTGTTCTGCGGCAGGAAGGAGAGCAGTTCCTTGATGGTGGCGATGCCGTCCTGTTCGTTCTCCGCGGCGAAATGCGCCACACCGCTCTTGGTCGCGTGCACGGAAGCACCGCCCAGCGTCTCGTGGTCCACGTCCTCGCCGGTGACGCTCTTCACGACCGCCGGACCGGTCAGGTACATGTAGGAAGTGTTCTTCACCATCAGGGTGAAGTCCGTGAGGGCGGGGGAATACACCGCACCGCCGGCGCACGGGCCGAAGATACCGCTGATCTGCGGCACCACGCCCGAAGCGAGGATGTTCCGTTCAAAGATCTCTCCGAAACCGGCCAGGGCGTCGATGCCTTCCTGGATGCGCGCGCCGCCGGAATCGTTCAGGCCGATGACAGGGGCGCCGGCGCGGACCGCCAGGTCCATCACCTTGCAAATCTTTTCGGACATCGTCTTGGACAGGGATCCGCCGGTGACGGTGAAATCCTGCGCAAAGACATACACTACACGGCCGTCGATGGTGCCGCAGCCGGTCACCACGCCGTCGCCGTCGAAGTGCTGCTTGTCCATGCCGAAGTTCGTGCAGCGGTGCTTCACGAACATATCGTACTCCTCGAAGCTGCCTTCGTCGAGAAGGAGCGCAATCCGCTCGCGGGCGGTCAGCTTGCCCTTGGCATGCTGGGCCTCGATGCGTTTCTCCCCGCCGCCGAGACGGGCGTTCGCGCGCCGCTCAACCAGCTTCTGGATGTTCTCAGTTTGAATGCTCATAGTCGGTTATCTTTGATTCGGGCAAATATAATCAAAAATTTTATTATAATAGGTGTTTCCGGGCAAAAAAACATCCCTTCCACGACACATTTCGAGGAAGGGATGCGTATACTGATTTCAGACGGATTTTACTCTTCGTCCGCGGGTTTCATCGTGGTGTAGACGTTGGTCACGTCCTCGTCGTCCTCCAGGAGGCCGGTGAGCTTCTCGAGGGTGGCGCGCTGCTCGGGAGTGACTTCCTTGAGGTCCACGTTCGGGATCTGCTCGAAGCCGCCGGAAGCGAGCTCGTAACCGTTCTCTTCGATGTATTTCTGGATCTGACCGTAGGAGGTGTAGTCGCCGTAGATGACGATCTCGCTGGTTACGTTCTCGTCCTCGTCTTCGATCTCCTGACGGAAGACCTCGTCGGCGCCGAAGTCGATCAGTTCGAGCTCGAGCTCGTCCAGGTCGATGGGCTTCGCCGGATCTTCCTTGATGCGGAAGACGCACTTGTGGTCGAACATGAAGGCCACGGAACCGCTGGTCTGGAGGGAACCGCCGCACTTGGTGAAGTAGCTGCGGACGTTGGCGACGGTACGGGTGTTGTTGTCCGTCGCGGCCTCCACGAGGTAGGCGATGCCGAAGGGACCGAAGCCTTCGTAGATGATCTCCTTGAAGTCACCGGACTTGGCCTCGGTGGCTTTCTTGATGGCGCGCTCGATGTTCTCCTTGGGCATCTGCTCGGACTTCGCCTCGGCGATGAGGGCGCGGAGGCGGGGATTGCCCGTCACTTCGGGACCGCCCTGCTTGACGGCGATGGTGATTTCCTTGCCCAGCTTGGTGAAGGTCTTGGCCATGTGGCCCCAGCGCTTCATTTTGCGCTCCTTGCGGAATTCAAACGCTCTTCCCATAACTTAGAATTCGATGCGGGTGATGTACTTGTCGATGTCGGAAGCCTCGGCGGACTCGGGATACTGGTCCTTGATCTTCTTGTAGAAGTCGAGAGCCTTGTCCTTGTTGCCCATCTCCTCAGCCACCTGTCCGGCCTTCAGGAGGTAACCGGCGGCGTACATGTTGTTCACGGTGGCGGCGGCCTTCTCATAGGCGGCCAGGGCGCTCTTGTAATCCTCGAGGCCTACATAGGCGTCGCCGATACCGGCCTGGGCGCGGGAGAGGAGGATCTTGTCCTCGCCGTCGTACTTCTTGAAGAAGCTGATGGCCTTGTCGAACTCGCCGATCTGCAGGGCGCTGGCGCCGGCATACAGATAGACGGCCTCGCCGGCCTTGCTGCCGTAGGTGTCGATGATCTCTTCGAAGCCCATGGTGTTGTCGTCACCGTTGAGGGCGAGCTCGAAGTTGCCCTGGGCGAATTTCTGCTCGGCCTTGAACATCTCGGCCTGGGCCTTCTCCTTTCCGGGCTGGAGGATGAAGCGGTTGTAGGCCAGGACGGCGAGGGCGATCAGAAGGACGGCCGCGACGCAGCCATAGACGATTTTTCCGTATTTCTGGAAAAAGAGTTCGGATTTGGAAACGGCTTCAGCGATGTTCTGCTGACGGAGTTCCTTTTCAGTGGGTTTGTTTGCCATATCTTGTCGTTTGTTATTAAATCTTGGGTGTCGAACGCGTGCTGTGCGCGTATTCAGCCTGCAAAAGTAGTAAAAAAAATGTATATTTGCAATCAAGAACGCCTCACCATGCCCACGCTGAAGAAAATCGTCGTCCAGGACTTCCGTAACATCGCCTTCCAGGAACTCTCGTTCTCCCCGAACGTGAACTGCATCAGCGGTAACAACGGAGAGGGGAAGACCAACCTGATGGACGCGATCTATTACCTGTCGATGACCAAGAGCGCCTTCCCGGCCCCTGACCGCTACAACTGGCGGTACGGGACGGAGGGGTTCACCATCGGCGGCACGTATGCCATGGACAACGGCCTGGAATCCCGTTTTTCCATCAAGGTCTCGGAAGGGGAGAAGAAGCTGGTCCGCGACGACAAGCCTTATTCCCGCATCTCCGAGCACATCGGCGTCCTTCCCGTCGTCATGGTCTCTCCGGGGGACATCGCCCTCGTGAGCGATTCCGGCGAAGAGCGTCGCCGTTTCGCCAATGGCGTCCTGTCCCAGATGGACCGGAGCTATCTCGCTGCCGTCCAGACTTATAACCGTCTTCTGGCCCAGCGGAACAAGATGCTCAAGGACGGTTCCGTCGACTGGGACCTGATGGAGGTGTTCGATACCCGCATGGAGGCGGCCGCCCTTCCCGTTTTTGAGGCCCGCAAGCGCTTCACGGAGGAACTCAAACCCGTCATCCAGTCGTATTACAAGCTCATTTCCGGGGGCGGCGAAGATGTGTCCGTGGAATATCGTTCGGACCTGGCCAAGGGTTCATTGACAGAACTCTTGAAGGCGGGCCGCGACCGTGACCTGGCCCTCCGTTTCACCGCCTCGGGCATCCAGCGGGACGATTTCCTCTTCACGATGGACGGCCATCCGATCCGCCGCTGCGGCTCCCAGGGCCAGCAGAAATCCTTCCTCGTGTCCCTCAAGTTCGCCCAGTACGAAATCATGCGCGAAAGCTACGGATACGCCCCGATCCTCCTGCTGGACGACGTCTTCGACAAGCTGGACATGAACCGCATCGGCAACCTCATCGGCATGGTGGCGGGCAGCGGTTTCGGCCAGATCTTCATCACCGATTCCAACAAGGTCCGCTTGAGCGGCATCGTGGACCGCATCACCGACGACCGCGCCTATTTCGACACCGTGGGCGGCGTCTTTACCCAGATGGACTAGGATGACCGAGTACAAGAAGCGCAGTTACTTCGTCCGCCGGAAGGAGGCGCTGACGATGGAGGAAGTGGTCGAGGAATTCATCAAGTCCGCGAAACTGGCCTCCGGCCTCAATACGCAGCGCGTTTTCGCCGCTTGGGACGAGTGCTCCGGCGCCGGCCCGTTCACGCTGAAGCGGTATTTCCGCAGCGGTACTCTCTATGTCACGCTCAGCTCTTCCGTCATCCGCAACCAGCTCTCCTTCCAAAAAGAGGCGCTCATCGAGAAGATGAACGCCTGTCTTTCCGGAGATTCCCTTTTCACGGACGACAACCGGACCACCGGTTTCGTCCAGAATCTGGTGCTCCGCTAGGGGATGATGATCTTGTAGGTCTTATTGCCTTTGTTCGTCAGTTTCTCGTCCCGCAGCCAGAGGTTCGCTTCTTTCAGCCGGGCATACGTCGTCTTGTGCTGGAGGGCGAAGTCCACGAGGCTGGGAATGGCGTAATTGACGGTCAGGACATCCTGGGGCTCATAATAGGGATAGCGTTCGGACATGGGCACGTTGAAGCCGAAGGCGGCCGGGTTCTCGAAGAACATCTTCACGGCCAGGAGGCGGAACATGTAGCGGGCAGTTTCCTCCGGCAGCCACAGTTCCAAGGCTGAAGTCTGCTTCTGAGTTTCCCGGCGGCGGGAAATGCCGCCCTGTCCGGCGTTATAGCTGGCCGCGACCGTCATCCAGTCTCCGTACTTCCTGTACGCGTCCTTAAGGAACTTGCAGGCGGCGATGGTCTCTTTCTCGATATTGTAACGTTCGTCAACCTCGGTGCTCACTTCCAGTCCATAGGTTTGGGCCGTGGCCTTGGTGAACTGCCACAGGCCGGCCGCTCCCGCGACGGAGAGGGCTTTCGGGTCCAGGCTGCTCTCGATGGCCATCAGATACTTCAGGTCCTCGGGAACGCCCTGCTGCCGCAGGATCGGGACGATCTGGGCGAAATAACGACGGGAACGCTTGAGCATCAGCGTCGTGTTGGTGTGCATATAGGTGAAGGAGATCAGCTCCCGGTCCATGCGTTCGTAGAAGTCGGTGCGGTCGAAGCGGACGGTGTCGCCGGCGAAGGCGACGTATTCCGGGACGGACGGGGCTTGCGGATGCTGGATCTGAGCCCATGCCGGCTGGGCCTGCAGGGACACGGTGGCGAAGGCCACGAAGAGGAGGGTCAGGATCTTTCTCATACGAGGCAAATATACAAAAAAATCCGTCGTAAACTACGACGGACGATTGCGCTGGTAGAGATATCTCTTGATACTGCCCTTGGGTGTCATTTCGAAGTCTTCCGGCATGAGTTCCAGGCGGGCGATGTGGGAGTAATTGGGGAAGAGGCGGTTCACTTCTTCCAGGTTGCCGACGAGCAATTCTTCCAACTTCTTGACGTTGAGACCGTCCAGGTTCGCCTGCTTGTAGTCGGGATAGATCAGGCCGACCAGTTTGCCGTTGTCCTCGATGACGAGGGTATGGACCACGTAGGGCATGTTGGCGAGGGCCGCCTCGATCTCTTCCGGATAGATGTTCTGGCCGCTGGCGCCGAGGATCATGCACTTGCAGCGTCCGCGCAGATACAGATAGCCGTCATTGTCCAGGATGCCGACGTCGCCGGTACGGAACCAGCCGTCATCGGTGAAGACTTCCGCCGTCGCATCGGGATTCTTGTAGTAGCCCAGGAACACGTTCATGCCCTTGACCTGGACTTCGCCCGGGATCAGGTGCGGGGCCTTGGAATCGACCCGGATCTCGATGTTGGGCGCGGTCACGCCGCAGGAATACATGCGGCTCTTGAACCAGCGGGCATAGGAGATGATGGGGGCGCATTCGGTCATGCCGTAGCCGACGGTGAACGGGAACTTGATCTTGCGGAGAGCGCGCTCGACCTCGGGATTGAGGGCGGCGCCGCCGATGATCACTTCCTCGAAATCGCCGCCGAAGAAGTCCTTAAGGTTCTTGCAGAGATCCTCGCCTTCCGGGAGGTACCGCTTCATGGTCTTGTACACCTTCTCAACGATGAGAGGAACGGCATAGACGACGTTCGGACGGATGTCGGCGAACGCCTCGGCGAGCACCTTCGGGCTCGGGGCCTTGGTGAGGAAATGGATGTGGCAGCCCATCACCATCTCGAAGAAGAACTCGAACATCATCCCGTACATGTGCGCGGACGGAAGGATGACGACGACATTGGAGGTGTTGTCGATCATCGGCAGGTTCTCGTGCATGAACATCACGTTGGACCAGACCGCCCGGTAGGGGATCATCACGCCCTTGGAGAAGCCGGAGGTGCCGGAAGTGTAGCTCAGGATGGCGAGCTCGTCGGGCTTGTCCTCATAATAATGCAGGTCCTCGGGTCGGATGCCGCGGGGATAGGCCTT
>Ga0265298_10002921_pt1 | contig 23173 bp, 16 predicted proteins | sample AusTroGonzalo_MG_3_FD_193486 | JGI IMG/M metagenome (GOLD analysis project Ga0265298, IMG submission 193486) | Bovine rumen microbial communities from tropical cattle in Woodstock, Queensland, Australia - Gonzalo_01 | ecosystem: Host-associated > Mammals > Digestive system > Stomach > Rumen ...
GCTGGCGACAAACGCCATTTTCCAGTCTTGTCCATTAAGAACGAAATGTTCTTAGTATGATCATCCTGATTCCTTGCAACTACATTAAAAACCATTCTCCTGAACATCTCTTCCGCTTGGATATACGGCAATCTCATCTGTCGCATCACTTGGAAGGCTTGCTCGTACGAATATGCTCGTAACATCTTATAGTCATAATGAGCTATTCCACAAAGCGTTTGCATGTGTACTTTCTCCTTACTGCCAATACGATCGAAGCGCTTCGTCATGAAGTGTGAGCGACCATTTTCTTGAAGTATCCTACATGGCATCATGTCAATTCCTGCATCTATGGCCATCTTGTAGTACGCATATTCTATCAGACCATAGAATTTAGGATCTCCCAGTTCTTGATTTGTCACGCCATCCAGTTTTAACAACCAATGATCAAATCCTTCTGGGGCATCAATTTGCCCAGACCTAACCTCCTGTGTCTTTTCGTTAAAAGCAATAACGGCCTTTGCTCGTTGACCACCAGCAGATGTTCCCACCTTTATAATATTAAGAAGAGCCTCTTTCTTGTCTTGACTTAGATTCGTATCAAGTTTTGCTTTCTGGTTCAAGGCTTCACGTGCCACCTCCACCAACGAATCGATTTCAATTTTGGTGTCTTTTTCAAGAAAAGTGTCTTGAGCTGGCTCAAACTCCAGTGCGCCCATGCTTCTTTTCCCCTGATAACACAAACGTTCAACAGGGTTTGCAAATGTCCTACCAATAGTTGTCAGCCATCTGTCAAGCAATGCTTTTCCGTACGCATCAGGCAAAGCGTCAGCCAATAGCCCTGGTAAGCCCATAAAGGTATCTTTAGATATAGATGTAAATTGATGCGGCCTATGAGGATTCAAAGGCATTAATATGGGAGAAAGATTCAGTCCTAACCTCTCAAACTCAGGTTCATACTCAAAAACAGCCGACTGGGTGCTTTCATTCCACATCACAACACCAGCTCGGTGGCCCCATATATTCACATATGCTAATGTTACCATTCCGAATCACCCTCCTTAATTTCTGTATTTGATGATTTCACACGAATCTTTTTCTTGTTATTCTTCATTAGTTTGGCATAGGCGATGGGGCTAATCGTTTCCTCCTGAAAGAAACTATCGAGATAGTCCAAATGACCAAGAGCCCTCAGCAACTGTACTATTGTAAGTAACGAGGTTGTTTTCCCATTCTCTACGGAGCTGATAGTGAACACTGACACACCTGAAGCATCTGCCAGTTCTGCTTGCTTCATATTCTTTTCAATTCTCAGCTCTTTCAGTTTGGAGCCAATCTGCCGCATAATAGCGTCATTTGTTTGCGCATACAAATCCATATAACTATAGAATTATCTAATATTACGCTGCAAATATACGAATAACTTTTGAAAAATCCAAATTTATTTTCGTTTATCTTACACAAATTATTTATTCAAACAATACAATTATCAACACAAAAACGTTTGGTGTTCAAGAAAAAAAAGACTACCTTTGCAGAAAATTTATCAACAACTATGGAAATTAAGACTATTGGACTGGCCAGCGATCACGCAGGCTTTGCATTAAAACAGTTTGTGAAGAAGTATCTTGAGGAGAAGGGATACGAGTATAAGGATTACGGAACCTATACAGAGGACTCATGCGACTACTCTGACTTTGGTCACGCATTGGCCAAGGGTATTGAGGCTGGTGAGGTATACCCAGGTATTGCCATTTGCGGTAGTGGTGAAGGTATCAATATGACGCTCAACAAGCACCAGAGCATCCGCGCCGGACTGTGCTGGATTCCCGAGATTGCCCACCTGATTCGTCAGCACAACAATGCCAACGTGCTAGTGATGCCCGGTCGCTTCATTGACGAGGAGATGGCTCGTAAGATTATGGACGAGTACTTTACTACAGAGTTCGAAGGTGGTCGCCATCAGAAGCGTATTGATAAGATTCCGGTGTAATAAATTACGAATTACAAATTACGAATATGATATAAGAAAAAGAGGCCGTTTCACAATGAAACGACCTCTTTCTTTTATGCAGTATTTGTTTAGAAGTTCTTGGTCTGCTCAGCCACCTCAGCATTGATCTTGTCGATGAACTGCTGGATTGTCATCGTGGCCTGTTCGCCACCACCCTGCTGACGCATAGAGACGAGTCCCTCAGCAGCTTCCTTCTCACCAACGATAACCATGTAGGGGATGCGCTTCAGCTCGTTGTCGCGAATCTTACGACCCAGTTTCTCGTTGCGCAGATCGATAGAACCGCGAACACCCTGCTGGTTGAACTGATCGAGTACTTCCTTGGCGTAGTCGTTGTACTTCTCTGACAGAGGCAGAACAACTACTTGATCAGGAGTCAGCCACAAGGGGAAGTGACCACTGGTATGCTCGATAAGCACGGCGGTGAAACGCTCCATACTTCCGAAGGGAGCACGGTGAATCATCACAGGTGTCTTCTTCTGGTTGTCCTCGTCGGTATACTCCAACTGGAAACGCTTCGGAAGGTTGTAGTCAACCTGAATGGTACCCAACTGCCAACGACGGCCGATGGCATCCTTGATCATGAAGTCGAGCTTAGGACCATAGAAAGCAGCCTCGCCGTATTCTACCTTTGCAGGCAGGCCCTTCTCTTCGCAGGCTTCCTGGATAGCTTTCTCGGCCAGTGCCCAGTCTTCATCGCTACCAACGTACTTCTCGTGGTTATTGGGGTCACGCAGAGAAATCTGTGCCTCGAAGTTGAATCCGAAGGCAGAAAGCACTACGTTAATAATGTCCATCACATTGAGGAACTCCTGCTTCACCTGGTCGGGACGACAGAACAGGTGGGCATCGTCTTGAGTGAACGAACGAACACGGGTCAAGCCGTGCAACTCACCACTCTGCTCATAACGATATACGGTACCGAACTCTGCGATACGCAGAGGAAGATCCTTATATGAACGGGGCTTCCAAGCGAAGATTTCGCAGTGGTGAGGACAGTTCATAGGCTTCAACAGGTACTCTTCGCCCTCCTCAGGAGTGTTGATGGGCTGGAATGAATCCTTACCATAGTGATCCCAGTGACCAGAGGTAACATAGAGATTCTTTGAGCCGATATGTGGAGTGATAACCTCCTGATAGCCGTAACGCTTCTGAACCTTACGCAGATGGTCCTGCAAACGCAGACGCATATCGGTACCCTTTGGCAACCAGATGGGCAGACCCTTACCTACTTTATCAGAGAACATAAACAGTTCCATCTCCTTGCCAATTTTGCGGTGGTCGCGCTTCTTGGCTTCCTCCAGCATCACGAGATACTCATCGAGCATCTTCTTCTTGGGGAATGAGATACCATACAGACGCTGCATCTGCTCACGGGTAGCATCGCCACGCCAGAAAGCACCGGCAACACTGGTCAGCTTGATAGCCTTGATCTCACCGGTATCCACGAGGTGCGGACCGCGGCAGAGGTCTGTGAAATTACCCTGGGTATAGGTGGTGATAGTACCGTCCTCGAGGTCCTGCTCAATGTGCTCGCACTTGTAAGTCTGACCATCGGCAGCAAACTGCTTCAGGGCATCAGCCTTAGCCACTTCCTTGCGAACCACAGGTTCCTTCTTAGAGGCCAGTTCACGCATCTTATTCTCAATGGTGGCGAAATCGCTCTCCTTGATACTCTCGCCATTGGGCAGCAGCACATCATAGAAGAAGCCGCTCTCTACAGCAGGACCGAAACCGAACTGAATGCCAGGATACAATTCCTGGAGTGCTTCAGCCAGCAGGTGGGCAGAGGTATGCCAGAATGTGTGCTTACCCTGCTCGTCCTCGAACTTATAGAGCTCAATTTTTGCGTCCTCGTTGATAGGACGGTTTAACTCCACCGTTTCGCCATTCACACCGCAAGCTACTACGCTGCGAGCCAGAGCAGGCGAAATGCTCTCGGCAATCTGAAGTCCAGTTACGCCCTGCTCATACGAGCGAACAGATCCGTCTGGAAAAGTAATGTTGATCATATCTACAATATATGTTTAAGTTTAAGCGGGTGCAAAGGTAGTATTTATTTTGAATACTACAAAGAAAAATCACGAATAACCTTTAGAAATTATACGAGAAACCCAGTGAAGAGTACTCTTTAAACTGCCAATAGCCCAAGTTTTCGTCACGATTATTAGCATCGTCGAAACGTGGGAACAGGAACAAATTTGCTGAGATATACTTCGATACAGCAAGTGTAAAGGTGTTTTCCCATTCCACTTCAAAGCGATGATAGCTGGTGAAACCATAGACACGCGTCTTCCATGATACCACATCATTCATCTTCCAAGTAAGCGAAGCCGTCAACTGCGAACCGAAGTCGGTCAGAGAATGGGTATGCTTATTGAGTTTGACACCAAAACTTGAAGCCAAAGCCGTACGGTCAACATAACGATAGTTTACAGCCAAAGGCGACATGTTGATAGTACCTGTGAGTTTCTTGTTAAATGCCTCTACCTTGTAATCCATACCAAGACCGACACTCAGGTTAAAAGGCGACATGAAGTCAGAGAACACCTTGGTGTTATTTGACTTCAAACCATGATAGAACTGCGTGTAAGCCAACATCTGCAAAGTGTAATACCAACGGTTAGCAGCCTGCAGACCTACCTTTCCCGTATAACGAATCAGGTCTTCATTGGTCTTGAACTTATTCACGGTGTCCGAAGGGGAAGTCTGGAAACCCAGTTTCATCTCCAATTTATTATCCCACTTCCATTTCGACTTATTATCATAGTTAGCCTCCAGGGTTATGCTACCTACAGCAGCCTGATTGCTCTCACCACCCTTGTACCAGTTGTCTGATACGTAATTCTGCATAACCTGCAGATAGCCATCACCTTTGTATTTCCAAAACTTCGGTTTTTCCACTACTACCTGAACAGGTTCAGCCTCTGGCGCAGCAGGCATTGGTTCGGCCTGTTCAACCATCTCAACTTCCTGGACGATTGGCGTATCCATGATATCCTGACGCAACGTGCCAGCCTCTTCCTGTTCCGTCTCAGTTACCTTTACCAGATCCGGACGGGTAAGATATACATGCATTAAGGCCTGATCAATGGCCTGACTCACCTCATCGGGATCGTCTGAAGTGATATTGAATTGACTACTTGCCACGTTGTGATAGAACGTCAGCGGAGCGAAAAGACGATAATATAACCCAGTGTTTTTCCCCTGGGGGTCAGCAGCCGACATGCTCATAGCACTAACAGCTGCAATAAATAATGCTAATTTTCTCATAACTGAGTGCAAAGTTATGATTTTTTTTCGTAACTTTGCACCTTGTTTTAAAAAAAGTAACAAAAGTATTTTATTTATATGAACAGAAACACATTGATTGGCTTCAGTCTCATTGCAGTAGTACTGATTCTATTTAGCTATCTGAACTCGCCCTCGCAGGCAGACATCGAAGCCTACAAGCATCAGCAGGACAGCATTGCTGCTGTCAAAGAGGCTATGCAGCAAAAGATTGCTCAGGATACACTGAATGCAGAGAAAAAAGTTGCCGCTGTTGACTCGGCCGCCCTTTTCTTCCCTTCTCTGACTGACTCCCTGGCTGGTACAAACCGTCTTATCACCCTAAAGAACGACTCTTTGGAGTTGACGTTCAATACACAGGGCGGTACTATTGCCAGCGCTCGCATCCTGGGGCATAAGGACACCTTGAACAACATGGGCGTTACCCTCTTTACGGAGAGCGGCCAGCACATGGACTTCATCATCAAGGGACTGAACCAGTATATCAACACCCGCGACCTTTACTTTGCTCCTACACAGGAAGCTGACGGCTCACTCACGATGACAGCCCAGGCTCAGGGTAACGGACAGTTGGTATTCAAATACCGCTTGGGACCTGACTATATGCTGCATTTCTCTATGCAGGCAGTAGGACTGCGCGACCAACTCGACCCCACCAACAAGGAACTCACCGTTCTGTGGCAGGACTCATGTCGCCAACAAGAGCGCGGCTTCACCTTTGAGAACCAGCGTTCTGCTTTAACCTATAAGTTCTGCGATGGTGGTACCGATTACCTCAGCGAGACATCAGATAAGCGCGAGACCACTGAGGAGCCTATTGACTGGGTGGCATTCAAAAACCAGTATTTCTCGGCTGTACTCATCTCAAAGGATGCTTTCAACACTGGAGCTGAACTCGCCAGCACACCTCAGGACAAGAGCACACGCATTCTAAAGAACTACGAGGCCCGACTCAACACGAAGTTCGACCCCACAGGTCTTGAGCCTTCTGAGTTTGAGATGTATTTAGGTCCCAACGACTTCCGTCTGATTCAGGACGTTGAAGCACAGAGTGAGTTCGGAAAAGACCTCGAACTGGAGCGTCTGGTATATCTGGGATGGCCATTGTTCCGCTTCATCAACCGTTGGTTCACACTTTACGTGTTCGACTGGCTCACGAAGCTCGGTTTGCCTATGGGTATTGTGCTGATTCTCATCACCCTGCTTCTGAAGGCTATTACTTACCCCATGGTCAAGAAGAGCTATCTATCGAGTGCCAAGATGCGCGTTTTGAAACCAAAACTCGAAGAGGCAACCAAGGAGTTCAACAAGCCTGAGGATCAGATGCAGAAGCAGCAGGCCATGATGGCGCTCTATGCAAAATACGGTGTATCACCCCTAGGTGGCTGTCTGCCCATGCTGATTCAGATGCCTATCTGGATTGCGATGTTCAACTTCGTGCCTAACGCTATCCAGCTGCGCCGCGAGTCGTTCTTGTGGATGGACGACTTGTCAACCTACGATCCTATCCCCTTCATCGGACAGTGGGACACCTATATCTGGGGACTTGGTGACCACCTCTCGCTGACCTGTATTCTGTTCTGCGTGAGCAACGTGGCTTACTCTTACCTGACCATGCGCCAGCAACGTGACCAGATGGTAGGTCAGCAGGCTGAGCAGATGAAGATGATGCAGTGGATGATGTATATCATGCCTGTAATGTTCTTCTTCATGTTCAACGACTACGGCTCAGGTCTTAACTTCTACTACTTCATCTCGCTGTTCTTCTCAGCAGCCATCATGTGGACACTCCGTAAGACCACCGATGATGCTAAACTACTGGCTATTCTTGAGGCAAAGTACAAGGAGAATCAGAATAATCCTAATAAGAAGATGAGCGGACTGGCTGCCCGTCTGGAGGAGATGCAGAAACGTGCTGCAGAAATGCAAAAGATGCAGCAGAACCGTAAGTAAGAAACCATAACCCAACTCATTAAAAATACAATGAAAATAGGCTTCGACAACGAGAAATATCTCAAGATTCAGTCAGAGCACATCCGTGAGCGTATTGCCCAGTTCGACGGTAAGCTATACCTCGAATTAGGCGGTAAACTTTTCGACGACCACCACGCATCACGCGTTCTTCCCGGCTTCAAGCCCGATAGTAAGCTGCGCATGTTTGCACAGCTACGCGACCAGTTGGAAATCGTTATCGTGGTAAGTGCCGAGGATATAGAAAAGAATAAGGTTCGTGCCGACTTAGGCATCACCTACGACGAGGACGTGCTCCGTCTGCGCGAGGAGTTCATGAACCGCGACTTCATGGTGGGATCCGTCGTGATTACCCATTATAATGGTCAAAACGCTGCCGACCAGTTCCGTCATCGCTTGGAGCGCATGGGCATCAAGTCGTATGTGCACTACCTCATCGACGGCTATCCTCACAACGTGGAACTTATTGCCAGCGACGAAGGCTTTGGCAAGAACGACTACGTAGAGACCTCTCGCGAGTTGGTCATCGTTACTGCTCCAGGACCAGGATCTGGCAAGATGGCTGTCTGCTTAAGCCAGCTCTACAACGAGAACAAGCGTGGTATCCGTGCCGGATATGCCAAGTTCGAGACCTTCCCTGTATGGAGTCTCCCATTGAAGCATCCTGTAAACATCGCCTATGAGGCAGCAACAGCTGACCTCAACGACGTGAACATGATTGACCCGTTCCATTTGGAGGCCTACGACAAAATAGCCATCAACTATAATCGCGACATCGAAATCTTCCCTGTGCTTAATGCGCTGTTCGAAGGTATCTATGGTGAGAACCCCTATAAGTCGCCTACGGATATGGGCGTCAACATGGTAGGCTTCTGCATCAGCGATGACGAGGTTTGTTGTCAGGCCAGTCGCGATGAGATTATCCGCCGCTATTATGATGCCACCAACAAGATGGCAGAAGGCAAAGATAACGACAAGGAGATTAACAAGATTCTGATGCTCTTCAATCAGGCAAAGATCACTACCGCCTATCGTCGTGTCACCGTTGCCGCACAGGCCAAGCAGGAACTGTCTGGTCAGACCTCGGCTGCCATGGAACTAGAAGATGGTACCATCATCACAGCCAAATCATCACCTCTGCTGGGATGCTCTGCAGCACTTTTGCTAAATGCCACTAAACATCTGGCTGGCATCAATCATGAGGCAAAACTCATCCCACAGAGCCTTATCGAGCCTGTACAAAAGACTAAGATAGAATATCTGGGAGGTAAGAACCCCCGTCTGCATACTGATGAGGTGCTGGTAGCCCTCAGCGTATTGTCAAAGGACGATGATCAGTGCCGTCTTGCTCTGGAACAACTACCCCGTCTGCGTGGCTGTCAAGTCCACTCTACGGTAATGCTCTCGGAAGTTGACCGTAAAATATTCAAAAAACTAGGTTGCGGATTGACTTGCGACCCTGTGAAGAAAAAATAGCATTAAGCCTATGAATAAGTTAGTTGCAATCAGTGCCGCAGCATTGCTTCTCGCATCCTGCGGACAACAGAAAGACGAGAACAAAGTGAACATCGAGAAACAGACCATCCAACTGGAAAGCGACCAGATGACGCCTGAGGCACTTTGGGCTATGAGCCGCATCGGTGGCTATCAGGCTTCACCCGACGGACAGCACGTCGTATTCCAGATGGGGTATTATAGCGTAGAAGAGAACGCCAGTCATCAGGTGCTTTGGATGATGAATGCCGACGGCTCTGAGCAGCGTCAGCTCACTACCGATGCCGACAACGAGACTGATGCACAATGGCTCGACAACGAGACTATCGCCTTCCTTAAGGGTGGCGAAGTGTGGCAGATGAGCCTCGATGGCAATGCTCGTAAGCAGATGTCCGAAACGGAAGGTAAGGTTGAGGGCTTTATGTTCTCACCCGACCGTTCTAAGGTCATCGTACTGCAGAGCATTCCCTTCAACGAAATCATTAAGGAAAAGCCTGCCGACCTGCCCAAGACTACTGGTCGCGTAGTGACCGACTTGATGTATCGCCATTGGGATCACTATGTAGAGAGCATCCAGCATCCATTTGTATATGAAGTGGAAGATGGTAAGTTGAAAGCCGAAGGTTTCGATATCCTGGAGGGCGAACCCTTCGAATGTCCTATGGAACCATTCGGTGGTATGGAACAATTGGCTTGGAGCACCGATTCTAAGTTCATCGCCTTTACGTGTCGTTGCAAGATTGGCTTGTCCTATAGCATCAGTACAGACTCAGACATCTTCCTTTATGATGTAGAGAGCAAGAGTTTGGATACAACCAAGAATCTATGCAAGGGTTGCGAATACGGTGTGGTGCCCGATGGCACTGTTCCTTATGAGATAGACAACCTCATGGATCCTACAAAATCACTGAAAAATCAGTATGTCAACCAACACGAGGATTTAAAAGATAGTAATGTTGGCTATGACACCAATCCTAAGTTCTCACCCGACGGACGCTATGTGGCTTGGCTCTCTATGGAGCGCGATGGCTATGAGGCTGACCGTAACCGCCTCTGTATATACGACCTGAAGGAGAACACCAAGACCTACGTCACAGAGTGTTTCGACTCCAACGTAGACGACTTCTGCTGGGCTCCTGACGCGCGTACCTTATTCTTTATAGGTGTATGGAACGCTACCGAGAACCTTTATCGTACCAATCTTGAGGGCGATGTACAGATGCTCACAAAAGACTGGGCCGACTTCGGTTCGCTGCAGATGCTCAATGACAAGCAACTGCTCATGGAGCGCCACTCATACATAGCACCAGCCGACCTCTATGTGGTAACACCTGGCAAGAATCTTGAAGACAACACTGAGATTACTCAGATTACTGAGGTCAACAAAGAAATCCTTGATCAACTTGGCAAACCCTCTGTGGAGCAGTACTGGGTGCCCACTACCGATGGCAAGGAGATGCTTACATGGGTTATCCTGCCTCCTAATTTCGATAAGACAAAGAAGTACCCCACCCTGCTCTTCTGCGAAGGCGGTCCTCAGAGTCCTGTTTCTCAATTCTGGAGCTATCGTTGGAACTTCTTCATCATGGCTTCCCAAGGATATGTTGTCGTTGCGCCTAACCGCCGCGGTCTGCCTGGCTTCGGACAGGAGTGGCTGGAGGAAATCTCTGGTGACTGGACAGGTCAGTGCATGAACGACTATCTGTCAGCTATCGATTTTGCCTGCGATAGTCTTTCTTATGTAGACCGTGACAAACTCGGTGCTGTTGGTGCATCATTCGGAGGTTTCTCTGTTTACTATCTGGCTGGTCATCATGACAAGCGTTTCAAGTGCTTCATTGCCCACGATGGTGCTTTCAACCTCGAAGCAATGTATACCGAGACCGAAGAGAACTGGTTCTCTAACTGGGAATACGATGATGCTTATTGGAATAAAGACCAAACAGCTCGCGCTAAGAGGACCTACGAGAACTCTCCTCACCGTTTCGTGGATAAATGGGATACGCCTATCCTCTGCATCCACGGCGAGAAAGACTATCGTATCAACGCCACTCAGGGTATGAGTGCCTTCAATGCTGCCCGTATGCGTGGCATCGAGGCTGAGCTCCTTATCTTCCCTGACGAGAACCACTGGGTATTGAAACCCCAGAACGGTATTCTTTGGCAACGTACCTACTTCGAATGGCTCGATCGCTGGCTGAAGAAATAACAGAAATATGGTGAAAGGTGAAGGGTGAAAGGTGATTGGAGGTCAGCTTTCACCCTTTCTCTTTTCAACTTTCACCCTTCACCTTTCACCCTTCACCTTTCACTCGTATTCCGTAGGATCATCGATCCCTGCATCCGCTAAGGCTTCTTTTCGTTCTACGCAGGTGCCGCATTTTCCACAATGCTTCTCACCACCCTTATAGCACGACCACGTCTCGGCGTAATTGATGCCTAATTCTTTACCTCGTGCAGCAATCTGACCTTTCGTTATGTTTGTATAGGGCGAAATGAGATGTACACCATTATACGTTCCTGCATGGGCAGCCGCATCGAAAGCCTCAACAAATTCAGGGCGACAGTCGGGATAGATAGTATGGTCACCACCATGATTAGCCATCATTACATATTGTAAATCACGGCTCTCAGCCATACCAGTTGCAATACTCAGCATGATACCGTTACGGAAAGGCACCACCGTTGATTTCATATTCGCATCGGCATAATGTCCCTCAGGAATAGCCTCAGCCCCCTGAAGCAATGAACTCTCGAAATACTGTCCCATAAACTGCAGGGGAATTACAATATGCTCAATACCCAGACGCTCACAATGCATGCGGGCAAACGGAATCTCTCGAGCATTATGGTTAGCCCCATAGTCGAATGAAATAGCCAGTGCTATGCGCTCCTGATAATCGTAGAGCAGCGTCACACTGTCCATACCGCCACTCAGAATCAAAATTGTATCTTTTTTCTTTTCCATGCGAACAAAGTTATATTAGTAGACCGCAAAGGTACAAATTTTTTGTGACAATATTATCATATCTCATTTTTTTTACCTAAATTTGCATCCGATAATAAAAACTTTATCTATTATGATTGGACTTAACACATTACTCTTCCTTGGACTGGGCGCACAAGAGTTGCTGCTCATTGCCCTCATCGTGCTGCTTCTCTTCGGTGGAGCCAAGATTCCTGAGCTGATGCGTGGACTGGGCAAGGGCGTCAAGAGTTTCAAGGACGGCATGAAGGAAGTTAACGACGAGGTAAAGAAGGATGAATAATAGCGAACCGGTAACCTTCTGGCAGCACCTTGATGTGCTCCGATGGGTCATCCTGCGTTCGCTGGTTGTCACTACTATCTTCGGTGTCGCCGCCTTCTGTCTGAAAGACTGGCTTTTCGCCGTTGTACTGGCTCCTCGTACTAGCGAGTTCATTACCTTTCAGTGGCTGGGTGTAGAGCCGTTCAGTATTCATCTGATGAACACGGGACTCACTGAGCAGTTTATGACCCACATGCGTGTGGCCATCTATACAGGTTTACTCTGTGCCGCTCCGTATATCATCTTCGAGCTTTTCCGTTTTATCTCACCAGGCCTTTATAAGAACGAACGTCGTGCTGCTTTCTGGGTCGTATCTTCCGGCTATCTCATGTTTATGATGGGCACCCTGCTCAACTATTTCCTGATATTTCCACTCACCGTTCGTTTTCTTGGAACTTATCAGGTAAGCCCTGATGTAGACAATATGCTCACCCTTCAATCGTATACCGATACCCTTGTATCTATGAGCCTCATCATGGGCGTCATCTTTGAATTGCCTATTGTCTGCGCTATCCTTGGCCGTCTGCGTCTCATCAGCTCCAGTATGATGAGTCGTTATCGCCGACATGCCATCGTGGCTATCCTTGTCATAGCAGCTATCATCACCCCAACTACAGATATTTTCACCCTCCTCATCGTTTCACTCCCTATCTGGTTCCTCTACGAATTCAGTATTCTTGTGGTGAAACTAGTACGATAAAGTCCCACACATCCTGTTTTTGCAATTATTTGTGAACTTTGCAACAAAGATGAAAAAGATTATTGTATTACTCTGCTTGTTGGTATTATGGACCTCAGTCGTTACAGCTCAGAAACCACAAAGATTTCATAAAGCGCTACCCGCAGGAAACTACAGCGGGATAACAGCTTTGGGGGATAATAAATATGCAGTGGTGAGCGATAAGTCGGAAAAGGACGGTTTCTTTGTGCTACATATTGAGATAGACAGCATCAAAGGCCGTATCACGACATTAAAGAACGAAGGGTTTCGCTCTAGCGGTCTGCCCAACAGAGATATTGAGGGTATTTGCTATCGCCCCTCTACAAATACTGTTTTCATTTCTGGCGAACAGGATAATGAGGTCTATGAATATACGCTGGAGGGAAAACAGACGGGGCAACGACTGGAGATGCCAACAATTTTCAAGGAGGCTGGGCGTAATTATGGGTTGGAATCGCTAACATATGACAAGAAACGGCACCTATTCTATACAACAAGCGAAAGACTCCTAAAGGGAGATTCCCTGCTTCGTATCCAGTCTTTTGGTGACGACTTGAGACCGGGGCGTTGCTACTATTACAAACCTGATGAGCCTATCAGCAAAAAACACTTCTACGGAATAGCAGAACTCTGTGCGTTGAATGACGGACGCCTTTTGATTTTGGAACGTCAGATTCGTGTGCCAAAACTCAAGCTTGGTGCCTCCACCATTATCCGCGTCTATGAAGTTACGCCAACAGATAAGCCCATATTAGAAAAGAAATTAGTCAAAGAGTTTCGTACCCGACTTAGCCTCACTAACCGTAAGTTCGCTAATTACGAAGGATTCTGTGAGATACAAGGAAGCCGTCTGCTACTGATTGCTGATTCGCAGAACAGATTCAAGGGTTTTCTGCGCGACTGGTTCTTGATTATTGGAATTTAAAATACTCACACTCGAAAATACTTAATTTATTTGGTACTTTCCTCGCTTATTCGTATCTTTGTAGCCACAAATACTATTACTATGCTTCGAAAAATCAGAATTACACTAGGCAGCGTGATGTTCATAGGACTGACGCTGCTGTTTCTAGACTTCACGGGCACACTGCACCACTGGCTTAGCTGGATGGCGAAAGTGCAGGCTTTAGAGGCTGTATTGGCTCTGAATGTTGCCGTCATTGTGGGACTTGCCCTGATGACACTCATCTTCGGTCGCATCTATTGCTCTGTCATCTGTCCACTTGGTGTGATGCAGGACATCTTCGGATGGTTTGGGAAGAAATCGAAGAAAAACCGCTATTCATATTCGAAGGCCATTTCCTGGCTTCGTTATGCCATGTTGGCTGTCTTCATCATCGCCTGGTTTGCAGGCATCGGAACGCTGGTGCAGCTGTTAGCCCCCTACTCTGCTTTTGGTCGCATTGCTACCATGCTACTGCAACCCGTATATATTGCAGGCAACAATGTGCTGGCTGCTATCGCCGAACACTACGAGAGTTATGCGTTCTATGGCGTTGATGTATGGATGAAATCGCTACCCGTATTCATCATTGCCCTCGTAACACTGATTATCTTAGCAGTACTAGCTTGGAGAAACGGCCGTACCTATTGCAATACCATCTGTCCTGTAGGTACAGTACTGTCGTTCATCGCCCGCTTCTCTATTCTGAAGATTCATTTTAATGGAGATAAATGCAAAAACTGCTCACTGTGTACAAAGAACTGTAAGGCAGCCTGTATAGATTTCAAGAACCACAAGGTTGATTATTCGCGCTGCGTGGTTTGTGGTGACTGCATTGATAGTTGTAAGTTTGGGGCGCTGAAATATTCTATAGTTTCTAGCAAAACTAATAAGACTAGCAATTCTAGTTCAGAAAGCATCGACCCCAGCAAGCGTTCGTTCCTGATAGCAACCGCTCTTGCTTCTACTGCAGCTTTAGCTCAGGAGGCTAAGCACGTAGATGGTGGACTGGCTGATATCGTTGAGAAAAAAGCCCCCGAACGCCAGACGCCCGTAACACCTCCTGGCTCTTTGTCAGCCAAGAATATGGCTACGCGTTGTACGGGCTGTCAGTTGTGCGTATCAGAATGTCCAAATGATGTTTTACGTCCTAATGGTAGTCTGATGTCTCTGATGCAGCCCATGATGTCATTCGAGAAAGGCTACTGTCGTCCAGAATGTACACGTTGCTCAGAAGTATGTCCTGCAGGTGCCATCAAACCTATTGACAAAGAAGAGAAAACAGGTATCCAGATAGGTCATGCCGTAGTTGCTCTGGACTTCTGTATATCAGCTCTTGGTGAAACGGAGTGCGGCAACTGCGCCCGTCATTGTCCTGTAGGTGCCATCGAGATGGTTCCATCAAACCCCGACGATGATTTATCACCATCTGTGCCAGCAGTTAACGAGGCCATGTGCATTGGTTGTGGTGCCTGCGAGCACCTGTGCCCTGTACGTCCGCTATCAGCCATTCACGTAGAAGGTCACGAAGTACACAAGATGATCTGATGTTTGAGATTTAATTATGCATTAAGAATTAAGCATTGAATAATGGATAGAAGAGATTTCCTGAAATATATGGGTGCAGGCTCGGCTGTAGCTTTGGCTGCCTGCGCTGGCAAGAAGAGTGATGACAGCAATGCCATTGGTGAACCTCCCGTTGGGCAGATGACCTACAGGACGAATCCCAAGAATAATGATAAGGTATCAATACTGGGCTATGGTATGATGCGCCTGCCACAACTTCCTGATTCTGAGGAGTTCGACCAGGAGATGATCAACAAGCAGACAGACTATGCCATCGAGCACGGCCTGAACTATTTCGACACCTCCCCAGTGTACTGTCGTGGTCTCTCTGAGCGTTGTACTGGTATTGCCCTGAGTCGCCACAAACGCGAGGAATACATTGTAGCCACCAAACTGTCGAACTTTGGCGACAGTTCGCGCGAGGGCTCAATGCAGATGTATCAGAACTCATTCAAGGAATTGCAGGTAGACTATATCGACTACTACCTGTTGCATGCCATTGGTGGTAGCATGGAAGAGTTCAACAAACGCTACGTAGACAATGGCATGATGGACTTCCTTATGGCTGAACGCGAAGCTGGGCGTATCCGTAATCTAGGTTTCTCATTCCATGGACAAAAGGAGGTATTCGATGAGGTGTTGTCCTTGAATGACCAATATCATTGGGATTTCGTGCAAATAGAGTTGAACTATTTGGACTGGAACTACGCCAACGAAATCAACAGTTTCAACGTAGATGCATCATACCTGTATGCTGAACTCGAAAAGGTAGGCATCCCCGCAGTCATCATGGAGCCATTGTTGGGCGGACGCTTAGTAAAAGACTTGCCCCAATATGCCATCAACGAGTTGAAACAGCGCGACCCGCAGAAGTCCATCGCATCATGGGCTTTCCGCTATGCTGGAACTCCCAAGGGCGTACTTACCGTACTAAGTGGTATGACATTCATGGAGCATCTGAAAGACAACCTTATGTCGTATTGCCCACTGGAACCTCTCACTGAAGAAGAGCAGCGATTCCTTGATACAGAGATAGCGCAGCAAATGATGGAGATGGGCACCATTCCGTGTAACAACTGCCAATACTGCATGCCTTGCCCCTACGGTATTGATATCCCCAGCATTTTCGTACACTACAACAAATGGGTGGTAGAAAAGAAACTTCCTGAGGATAAAGGTGATGAGAACTACCGCAAGAACCGCCGTAACTACCTTATCAGCATGGACCGAGCCATCCCCAAGGATCGTCAACCCGATCATTGCATCATGTGCAACCATTGCATTGAGGTGAAGACTTGTCCACAGAAAATACGTATTCCTATAGAGCTGAAGAAGATAGCAGACCTGATGGAACAACTGAAAAGAGACGAATGAAACAATATACTGACATATTTATAGATTTTGACGACACACTATATGATACCCACGGCAATGCTGTGATAGCACTCGCTGAGACGTATGAGCACTTCAACCTGAGTCGGTATTTCGCCGACCCAAAGGTGTTTTATGACGATTACTGGCGTACAAATATTGATTTATGGGGACGCTACTCCAAAGGAGAGATTACACGCGACTATCTTATCGTTGAGCGTTTCCGCCATCCGCTATGTGTAAGTGAAGAGTTAAGAGTGAAATGTGAAGAATCTGCTTCTGAATTTCGAGACTATTGTCTGCAGGTGAGTGATGTGTTCCTTGATTACTGCTCTAATAAACCAGGAGTCATAGAAGGTGCTCATGAACTGATGGATTATCTGAAACAAAAAGGGTACCGCATCCATATGTGCAGCAACGGGTTTCATGAAGTGCAATATAAGAAACTGAAGGCTTGCGGACTGAAAGACCACTTCGACACGGTGATTCTGAGCGAGGATGCTGGGGTGAACAAGCCCTCACCCCTATTCTTTGAATACGCATTGAATCTGTCTAATGCCAAGAAGGATACCACTATTATGATTGGTGATAATTTCCAGACGGATATCCTAGGAGCTAAACACGCAGGATTGGACACTATCTATTTCAAAAGATGGAAAGACTCACCTGCCACAGAGCCCGTAACTTATGAAGTCGAGACACTGAAAGAGATTATAAATTTCCTATAAATACGAAACTATGGAACAGACAAACAAAGAAGAACAAATATTGGTACGCATCACGGGGCAGGACCGCCCTGGACTGACCGCCGCAGTGATGGCAATCCTTGCAAAATACGACGCACAGATTCTGGATATCGGACAGGCCGACATCCACTCCACCCTTTCGCTAGGCATCCTGATCCGCATGGATGAGATGAAATCAGGATTGGCCATGAAGGAACTGCTGTTCAAGGCCACGGAACTGGGCGTGAACATCGGTTTCGCTCCCATCAGTGATGATGAGTATGAGGAATGGGTCGGCCATCAAGGCAAGAACCGTTATATCCTAATGGTGATGGGACGACAGTTGGAAGCCAGACAAATTGAAGCTGCCACTCGCATCATTGCTGATCAGGGCTTTAACATTGATGCTATCCGTCGTATGACAGGCCGTAAGAGTATCAAAAATCCTGCTAAGCATATCCGCGCCTGCATCGAGTTTTCACTAAGAGGTGAACCGTTGAACCGTCAAGAGATGCAAGCAAAATTCATGAAACTGTCACAACAGATGGAGATAGACTTCTCATTCCAGAAAGACGATATGTTCCGCAGAATGCGCCGCCTTATCTGCTTCGATATGGACTCTACGCTCATTCAGACGGAGTGTATCGACGAACTGGCAGAGCGCGCAGGCGTAGGCGCAGAGGTAAGAGCTATCACCGAGAGCGCTATGCGTGGCGAGATAGACTTCAAAGAAAGCTTTACCCGCAGGGTTTCGCTGCTGAAGGGACTGGACGTAAGCGTGATGCAGGATATTGCCGAGCACCTGCCCATTACCGAGGGTGCCGACCGACTAATGTCTATTCTGAAAACCTGTGGTTATAAGATAGCAATCCTAAGTGGTGGATTCACCTATTTTGGTGAATACCTGCAGAAGAAATACGGCATTGACTATGTATATGCCAATGAGTTGGAGGTTGACGAAAACGGAAAGCTGACAGGACGCTATGTGGGCGAGATTGTGGATGGACATCGTAAGGCTGAACTCTTAAAACTCATCGCACAGGTAGAGAAGGTGAATCTGGCACAGACCATTGCCGTGGGCGATGGTGCCAACGACCTGCCGATGATATCGGAAGCCGGACTGGGTATAGCTTTCCACGCAAAACCACGTGTGGTAGCCAATGCGAAACAAAGTATCAACACCATTGGACTAGACGGCGTGCTCTATTTCCTTGGGTTCAAGGATTCTTATCTGGGTGATCAAGGAAAACTATAGAAAATGAGGTATTTTGTTTTGGGGATAACACTTTGGATGATGGCGCTGGGATGCTATGCCCAGACCGATTCCACCAAAGTAAAGAAGAAAAAAGAGCGCACCATAGAGCTGTCGGGCGAGGTTTACGACTCATTTACGAAAGCAAAGGTGAAAGCGCTCATGACGCTGATGCGCTCGGACTCTACGTTTGTGGACACTATGACCTGTTGGACATGGGGCACGTCATCGTATTATGAGTTTAAGGTGCCGGCCCAGAACGCCGACTATATCATCAAAGCCTCAGCTGAAGGGTATAACGATACCACGATGAACTATAAGTTGCGCCATATAGCCCGCAACTCATGGTTTGAGCTGCCTCGCATCCTCATGAAGAAGAAGCAGCGTGGCGACGATGAGATTTATAAGGAGGTGGGACTTAATGGCGTTGTCGTCACAGGTACCAAGGTAAAACTGGCCTATCGTGGCGATACACTCGTCTATAATGCCTCGGCCTTTAACCTGCCTGAAGGCTCGATGCTCGACGGTCTGATTCGTCAGATGCCTGGCGCAGAACTCAAGGACAACGGCGATATCTACATCAACGGCAAAAAAGTGGACTATCTCACGCTGAACGGCAAGGATTTCTTCAAGGGGCAGAACAAGGTAATGCTCGACAACCTGCCCTACTACACCGTGAAGGAATTGAAGGTTTTCGACAAGAGCACCAAACAGAGTGAACTCCTGGGCCATGACGTAGAGAAGAAGGATTACGTGATGGATGTGCAACTGAAACGTGAGTACAACCGCGGTCTGATGGGTAACGTAGAGGGCGGATACGGTACTGACGAGCGTTATATGGGTCGGCTTTTCGGTCTCTACTATGATGACCACTCACGTGTTAGCGTCTTTGCCAATTCCAACAACGTGAATGAAACCCATAGGCCTGGCGCAGAAGGTGAATGGACACCTAGCAACACCCCACAGGGGCTAAGGTCAACGAAACAGACAGGCTTGCACATTGAAACAGAAGACGCTGACAAAAACTGGGAGACCAATCTTGATGCTGTTTTTGCTTGGGATGATGCCGATAATATGAGCCGTACCTCCAGCGAACGTTTTGCCACAGGCGGAAATATCCTTGGAGGCTCAGAGTCATGGAACAAGCAAAAGGATTTCCGCTTCCATGTTTATGACTATTTCCAAGTAAAGAAGCCCGTCACATTATGGGGCAATATCTATGCCGCCTATACCAACGGCCATCGCACCAACGGCAGTCAGGACTCTACCTATCGCGAGAGCCTCATCAACCACACAATGAACGACGGACTGACCCGCTACCGCACACTGGACTTAAACGGCAGCATCGGATTCCAGCACAAGTTTGTCTGGGGCGACTATCTGACGGGAGGTCTTTCAGGTAGCTATACACGCCAGAAACCAAGCGACAGTTGGACCATCAACCGTACCTACTATACCCAAGCAGACTCAACCGACCTGCGTCATAACTATGCCGATACACATGGCGACAGCTATAACTACAAAGCGCGATTCGGCTATTACCTGCAATTTCTCAACAGGTGGTTTGTTGGTGCTGAGGCCAACTACGCTCAGTCGCTCAACAACAGTAACAATCTGCGCTATCGTCTGGATCGTCTGGCAGAAGATAAACATCAGACGGAATGGCTACCCTCTACCCATACGGAACTGATGAACGTGATGGACCTTAACAACTGCGACGAACAGCAGTTACTGACGCGTACTATGACTACATCATTAGAAATTATGCACGCTAGCGATGATGAGTATTTCTCATTCACACTCCCTATAAAGAATCCACACGAACGACTCTATTATAACGATTTTGCAGGACTCGACACCATTGCCCGTCGTAGTTACGTGGAAATAGCGCCAAGCATCAACTGGTCGCGCTGGGGCAAGAAGAATGGTCTCAACAGCTTAAGCTACAGCATAAACATGAGCAGACCATCATTGGCAGACCTGATGCCCGTTGATGATACCACCAACCCACTGATCACCACTATTAACAACCCAGACCTGAAGCCCACGCTGACGCATAACGTGAATATAGGTTTTCAGTTTAATAATGACTCCATCCGCCGTTTCATCCGTGTTTGGAGTAATGCTTCGCTGACTCAGCACTCTATTGGCACACGCACCATCTACGACACCACGACGGGTATCTATACCTATATGCAGGATAATATCAACGGTAACTGGAATTGGAACCTCGGCACTAGCTATGAGCAGCCACTTGACAGCGCCAAACGCCTCACCCTGCAACAGCGTTTCAGTGTGGATTATCTCCATTCTGTGGATTTCGATGTGGTCAATGAATCCTATAAGCCCTTTGAGGAATATGACTTTCTGAAGAGCACTGTTCACAACTGGACCCTAAACGAGCACTTAGGTTTGGAATATCAAAAGGGCAAGCTCACCGTTGGCATCAGCGGCGAGATAAACTGGCGCCGTTCTACCAGCCATCGTGCCAACTTCGAGAATATCTCTGCATTCGACTATAACTATGGTGGACTACTGCGCTACACTATCCCCTGTGTCGAACTGAGCATCGCCACTGATATCCGCATGTATAGTCGCAGGGGCTATCAGAGTGAGATGATGAATACTGACGACCTAGTATGGAATGCAGAATTAGCACGCTCGCTATTTAACGAAAAACTCACACTGAAACTCACCGCCTTCGACCTGCTTCATCAACTCTCCAACAAGCAATACAGTGTCAATGCGCAAGGCCGTACAGAAACTTGGAACAACTGTATTCCCCGCTACGTGATGCTATCCGTTGCCTATAAATTCAATAAGCAACCAAAGAAATAAGAATAAAATAAGAGGTGAGACGTTTCAAATCTCACCTCCTATTCTTTTATGATACATTCCTTTAGTTAATCAGGAATATCTTGGTCTGACCGTTGTAAGTAGCCTTCACCGTAGCGCGGCCCTCAACGATAGGACTAATCTCGCACTTCACACCTGGCACATCAGCCTTAGCTTCCAACTTTGTGTTAGCCTTCAGAGGACCATAGACCTGATAGCGAATCTGGTCAGCATAGCCATTCTGATTATTGAAGCGAATTGGCGTTGCAGGAATATTCAGTTTCTGGCCATCAGCAGTAATAGTGAGCTGAGGAACAACGGGAGCCGTATGTGCTGCACCCTTTGAGAAACTGATTCCGTGGAGATCGAACAAGCCCTGAGGGCGCTGGGGCTGCTGGGGACCACGACCACCCCACTGAGGACGTCCCTGAGGCTGCTGAGGCTGCTGCACCTCTGGACCATCAGCCACAAGGTAGATAGCATGCTTACCAGTGAGGCCCTCTACAGAAGGGACAGCAGCATAATACATCGTCTCCTTACGGTCTGCATTGTCGGGCACTTCAACGACAGCAATCTCCTGACCCTTCCAAGGATCATCCAACTTGACGTGAATCTTGAAAGCGCCCTTTCCGCTAGGTGTCAGATTGAGACCAAGTGTCGTCTTATCACCTGCCTTAGTTCCCTCAAAAGCCTTACAGCCCTTGGTGTCCTGAACCAGCCCGCCAAACCCAAAGTATTTGAAGCCTACAATACCACCATTCTGAATGCCTGCAAGATCCATTGAGTTATTCCACACATCATGGTTGTCCTGCATCCAGTTGTTGGCGTTGGGGCCATACATAAAGGCTGCATAACCAGCGCTGTAGTAGTTATAAGGAGGCAGACCGAAGATCTGGAAGCCCTCACTAGTCACCTCGGCACCTGTGTATTCGTTACCATCGGTAGCCTTTGCTGTCCACACATTGTTCTTTGTATAAGGGTCGTAACCAGTGATGGTCACCTTACCACCCTTTGCCACAGGTTTCTTGTCCCATGTAATCTTCACAGGAGCCACCATTGTCTGACGGGCATTACCGAAACCACGTGGAGGACGGTGATAGAACACATACCACTGACCGTTGATTTCCTGCAATGAACCATGCGTGTTATGACCGGCATTCGTTGTAATCAACTTTGATCCATCCTCATTCAAGACAACACCACGAGAGTCAACCAATACGCCACCAGAACGCCAAGGCCCCAGAGGAGAGTCACCGTAAGCATAACGCAGAGCCGAGTTTGTGTTACCCAGACCATACTCCTTACCAGAGTAGCCAGAGAACACCATCACGTACTTATTACCCACCTGACGGATAGAAGAAGCCTCAAAGAAGTTGAAGTCCTTAGGATCCTGTCCCTGATAGAGTGCCTTATACTCGCTGCCAGCCTTATCCAACAAACGGCCATCAGCACTTACTGCAGGAATGAATGGGTCTATCAGTTCCGTACCAGGACGCTTAGAGTACATGGTGTTCTGATCAAGTTCGCAAGCAGTTGAGTGCTGGAAACCATAGAACACATAGGCACGGAAACCGATGTTATAGTCTTTATCCTTCTTGTCTGTGATATTCTCGATAAATACAGAAGGGTCAAAGTCAATCAGTGAACCAGGCAGACACTGGCGGCCATCTTCTGTGAGGTTGATGGGCTTAAAGGGGCCATTG
>Ga0265298_10002922_pt1 | contig 23173 bp, 14 predicted proteins | sample AusTroGonzalo_MG_3_FD_193486 | JGI IMG/M metagenome (GOLD analysis project Ga0265298, IMG submission 193486) | Bovine rumen microbial communities from tropical cattle in Woodstock, Queensland, Australia - Gonzalo_01 | ecosystem: Host-associated > Mammals > Digestive system > Stomach > Rumen ...
GAGGATGCGCTGTACGAAAGCTATCTGCTCGATGATATGGCCCGAAGCGTGCGGCTCGATGGACGGCGGCAGCACGTTCAGCGCCGCCATGTCGCGGTGGTAGCGGTTGGTGTAGTACTGAACCACTTCCATCGGCTCCAACTGCTCCAGCCGTGCTTTCTTGGCAATCTTATCCTCGCCTTCGTCGGCATCGTGCTCGAGGTGTCCCACATCCGTGATATTCCGCACATAGCGCACCTTGTAGCCCAAATACTGCAGATAGCGGAACAGCAAGTCGAACGTGATTGCCGGCCGCGCGTGTCCCAGATGGGCGTCTCCATACACGGTAGGGCCGCAGACATACATGCCTACGTGCCCTTCGTGTAAAGGTTTGAATGTTTCTTTAAATCGTGTTAGTGAATTATAAATCTCCAGCATTATAACAATGTTTTCGGATCTAAGTTATTCTTCTCGATGTCTTTGAAGTACTTGAAGGTACCGAGTTTGAGTTCCTCGCAAGCAGCCTCGTCGCAGACGATGATACCGTGCTGGTGCATCTGGAGTGCCGAAACGGTCCACATGTGACTGATCGGTTCCTCGATAGCATGCTGCAGGGCACGTGCTTTGTTATGGCCATTCACCATGATCAGCACTTCTTTCGCGTCCATAACGGTACCTACACCTACGGTGAGAGCGGTCTTGGGCACTTTGTTCACATCGTTATCGAAGAAACGACTGTTGGCGATGATCGTGTCGGTCGTCAGCTCTTTCTTACGCGTGCGGCTGCTCAGGGACGACCCCGGCTCGTTGAACGCGATATGACCGTCCGGACCGATACCACCGAGGAAGAGATGGATACCGCCGATGTTTTTGATTTTCTCTTCGTAACGCGCACACTCGGCTACGAGGTCAGGGGCGTTACCGTTCAGAATATTGACGTTCTCCTTGCGGATGTCGATATGGCTGAAGAAATTATTCCACATGAAGCTGTGGTAGCTCTCCGGATGCTCTTCGGGCAGGTTTACGTACTCGTCCATGTTGAACGTTACGACATTGCGGAAAGACACTTTACCGGCTTTGTTGAGTTTGATGAGCTCTTTGTACATGCCGAGGGGCGAAGAACCGGTCGGAAGACCCAGAACAAACGGCTTGCTCTCTTTGGGGTCAAACTCATTGATACGTTTTGCTACATAATTCGCTGCCCACTGGCTCAGCAGGTCATACGAAGGTTCGATAATTACACGCATAAAATCATTTACTATTTAATTATTTACAATTTGTTCATTTATTTATTCTCCTAAGAGGATTTCTTCGAGTTGGGGCTCTTCGAGGTTAACGCCTACGATATGTCCCTCGCGATCGATAAGGACGGTATGCGGGATGAACTGCACGTTGTACTTATCGGAGCACATATGGTTCTCATCCTCGCGAATGGACTGCCACGGGAAACGCTCTTCAAACATCGCCTCGCGCCACGCTTTTTCGTCTTGGTCCACGGAGCAGCTGAGGATCTCCAAGCGGTCTCCTCCAAAACGATAATAGAAATCGCGCAGAACCGGGATATAACGGCGGCAAGGACCGCACCACGAAGCCCAGAAGTCCAGCAGCACATAATCGGACTGGCCGACCATCTCGCTGAGCGAGAACTCGGTTCCCTCGAGGGTCATACCGGTGATATCGATATACCGATTGGCATCTGCCACTTGCTCTTGCGGCTGCTGCTCTTGCTGCTGTTGCTGAGCCGTTTTTTTATGACAGCCCGTGAATGTCAACGCTGCTGCCAACACGATAAATAAATACTTTTTCATCTTTATTGCATTTTAGTCTTTTGTCCTTTGTCTTTTAGCGAAGCGGTCTTTATTCCCTTTTCAAAACAACTGCACTGCGGGCAGGTAGGTACATCTTGAGCCAACCCTTGCCGTCCTTGGCGTAGAGCTCATCGTGCTCGGTGAAATGCTCGACGCTATCGTCGCTCAGCCCGAAGCCGGCGAACTCCTTGGCGTCCGTATTGAGTACCACTTTGTACTTGCCTTCGGGTACCAGCATGCCGTAGTCGGTGAAGGACTTCTGTCCGTTCCAGTTGAAGATGAACAGCAGGTCGTTACGCGAGTACGCCACCACTTGGTCTCCCTCGTTGTCCCACCATTTCATCACCCACGGCAGGTGTTTGCCCCATGCATCTTTCTCCGTCAGGATATGCTTGCGAAGCAGATGAATCATCGCCTCGTCGAAGCGGTTGAGGTCAGCGAAGAAATAGTTCGGGTTATCCACGAGACTCCATTGCCGGCGCGCGTATTTATAGCTCCATCCGTTACCCTCACGCGGGAAATCGATCCATTCAGGATGACCGAACTCGTTGCCCATGAAGGTCAGATAGCCGCCATTGATGGTGGATGCTGTGACGAGGCGAATCATCTTATGCAGCGCAATACCGCGGTCGGCCATGTAGGTCGAATGCCCGTGCTCGAAATGCCAGTACATGTCGGCATCGACGAGGCGGAAGATGATGGTCTTATCGCCCACGAGTGCCTGGTCGTGCGACTCAGCGTACGAGATCGTCTTCTCATCTTCGCGGCGGTTCGTCATCTCATAGAGGATATGGCCGGCTTTCCAGTCTTCATCTTTCACTTCTTTGATATACTTGATCCAGAAATCAGGGATACCCATCGCCAGACGGAAGTCAAAACCTACTCCGCCGTCCTCTACCGGACATGCGAGTCCCGGCATGCCGGACATCTCTTCGGCAATCGTGATGGCCTCGGGCTTCACTTCGTGAATGACCTTATTAGCGAGCGTGAGATACATCAGGGCGTCGCCGTCTTCGTTGCCGTTGAAATACGAAGGATAGCCATTGAAGTCTTCGCCCAGGCCGTGGCTGCGGTAGATCATCGATGTCACGCCGTCGAAACGGAATCCGTCGAAATCGTATTCATCGAGCCAGAACTTGCAGTTGGAGAGCAAGAAATGCAGCACTTCGTTCTTGCCGTAGTTAAAGCAGAGGCTGTCCCATGCCGGGTGCTCGCGGCGCGGTCCGTCATGGAAATACTGGTAGCCCGTTCCATCGAAATTACCGAGTCCCTCCAGTTCGTTCTTCACCGCGTGGCTATGAACAAGGTCCATGATCACATGCATGCCGCGACCGTGCGCATCGTCGATGAGTGCTTTGAGTTCGTTGGGTGTACCGAAACGGCTGGAAGCCGCGAAGAAGTTCGATACATGGTATCCGAAGGAGCCGTAGTACGGATGCTCCTGAATGGCCATGATCTGGATGCAGTTATAACCCAGATCAGCAATACGCGGCAGCACATCGCGGCGGAACTCTTCGTAGGAGTTGACTTTCTCCTGCTCGGAAGACATGCCGATATGGCATTCGTAGATATACAAGCCGCCTTTCTCTTTGAGTTTCTTGCCGCGGTTCTTCCATTGGAACTCGGGTTCGTTCCAAACCTGAGCGGAGAAGATCTTCGTCTGCTCGTCCTGTACGACGCGGCGGACATAAGACGGGATACGCTCTCCGTAGCCACCGTTCCACTCTACGAGCAGTTTGTACATCTGTCCGTGAGACATGGCTTTCTCCGGCAGTTTGGCTTCCCAAACACCGTTTCCGACAGGCTGGAGACGATAGGCTTCATCTTTGGACCAGTTATTGAAATCGCCTTTGATATAGATAGCGGTAGCGTTCGGTGCCCACTCGCGCAAAACCCATCCTTCGGGGGTGTGATGCAGACCGAAATAGAGGTATCCGGTTGCCCACTCAGCGAGCGGCTTGCCGCCTGTCAGTTCCTGTTCCTTGCGCTTGGCGTAGTCTGCGCGTGCCTGCAATGCGCCCTCGTAGGGTTGCAGGTAAGGATCATGCTCCACGATCTTGAGGTGCTTCGGAGCTTGTGCTTTTTTAGTTGCCATGGTATTTTTTTTGTTAATCAGTTAGTTATTAACGCGTGCCTTAACAATGATCTTACGGTACTCTTTGCCCGGGGCGATACCCGGTTGATGGGCATCCGAGGGGAAGAAGACTGCAAAATGGCCGGCAGGAACGGTGAACTTAGCGGTTGCTTTGTCGCCATAGAACTCCACATCCTTGCCTTCGTCGTACTCCTGGGTCACTTCTTGACAGTCCACTTGTGCTTTCCAACCCATGACCTCATCATCCCCCAGCGGAATCTGGATATCCAAGTAGTCTTTGTGAGCCTCCATGCGGCATTTGGCTTCCTCTTTGCCCTTGAAATCAAGGATGTTCACAAACAAGTCTTTGCCGTCCAGATAGATCTTGCAAGCAGGCAATTCCTCGAGGTCGTTGTCGTTGTAGAATTGCATGAATTCTTTGAGTCCCGGTACGCTGTCGTAGTACCAGTCAGCGTTCTCTAATTTGTCGAGTATCATTTTATTTTAGCATTTAGTCATTTACCATTTGGTCATTTTTTCAAAATTTGGGCGCAAAGTTACGAAAAAATTTGTATATATGCAAGATTTTTTGTAATTTTGCAGTCGATTTGCAAAAAAAATCATCAATTTGTATGAAAAAGATTATTTTTACCCTGGCAGCTATGACACTTATGACAACAGCTTGCACACACCAAGAACAGACGACAGGCATCCATTTGGAGAACCTGGACACGACGGCAATTGCCCAAAATGATTTTTACCAGTACGCCTGCGGCGGCTGGATGGCCAACAACCCATTGACACCGGAATACAGTCGTTTCGGTTCGTTCGACAAACTGGCTCTAAACAACCTGGAGCAGGTGAACGGATTGATTCAGGATCTGGCGTCCGAGAAGCACAAACAAGGCTCGGTAGCACAGAAGATCGGAGACGTCTATAACTTAGCGATGGACACGGCGCGACGCGATGCGGAAGGTATCGAACCGGTACAAAAGACTCTGAACGAGATTGCGGCTATCAGCAGCCGTGACGAGCTGAGCCAAGTGCTGGGTGCAGCGATGGATTTCCAGCTATGGGCGATGTACGTCGACGCAGACGCGATGAACAGTTCGATGAACATTATGAACGAGTACCAGGCCGGTTTCTCGCTGGGTGAGAAAGAGTATTATTTAGATGAAGACGAGCACACGCGCTCGATACGCGACGCGTACGTAGCGTACGTAGAGAAGATGTTCGGGCTGTTCGGTTTTGACCACGCCGCCGAGCGTGCGCAGACCGTACTGCGTATGGAGACCCGTCTGGCCAAGGCAGCGTACAGCAACGTGGAGCTGCGTGACCCGATCCGTAACTACAACAAGATGAGTATTGATGAACTGCAGAATCTGGTTCCGCAGATTGATTGGAAGGTTTATTTCGCGGCGCTGGGCGTAGAGTTGGACAGCCTCTCTATCGGTCAGATTCCGCATATCCAAGAAGCAGGTAAGATGTTAGCCGACGAGCCGTTAGAGGATTTGAAGACTTTGTTTGCATGGCAGGTGATCGAAGGCGCTTCATCCTATCTGACGACGGAGATTTTCATGACCAGTTTTGATTTCTACGGCCGCGTTTTGTCGGGTCGTGAGGAACCGAGTCCGCTGTGGAAACGTGCGGTAGGCGTTGTGAACGGTACGCTCGGCGAAGCAGTAGGACAGATGTACGTCAAGAAATACTTCCCCGAAGAGAACAAAGCACGTATGCTGGCGCTGGTGAAGAACCTGCAGAAAGCGCTGGGTATCCGTATCGAAAACCTCGACTGGATGAGTCGCGAGACGAAAGACAAAGCGCTGGAGAAACTGAACGCGATGACCATCAAGATCGGCTATCCGGACGAATGGCGCGACTATAGTAAGTTGGATATCAACCCCGAAGACACGTATTATGCGAACCTGCAGCGGGCCGCTAAGTTCGAACAGGACTACAGCCTCAGCTTCCTGGGCAAACCGGTGGATAAGAAGAAATGGTACATGACACCGCAGACCGTGAACGCGTACTACAACCCGTCCAGCAATGAGATCTGTTTCCCGGCTGGTATTCTGCAATATCCGTTCTTCGACATGAGCGCGGACGACGCGTTCAACTACGGCGCGATCGGTGTGGTGATTGGCCATGAGATGACTCACGGTTTCGATGACTCGGGTTGTAAGTTCGACAAAGACGGCAACATGGCCAACTGGTGGACCGAAGAAGACAAAGCGGCGTTCGATGCCCGCACGAAAGTGATGGAAGAGTACTTCAACGGCATCGAGGTGGCTCCGGGCGTACACGCTAACGGTGCGTTCACCTTGGGCGAGAACATCGCCGACCACGGAGGTCTGCAGGTCAGCTACCTGGCGTTCACGCTCAATGAAGAAGCAAAGCCGGAGGCAGAACGGCTAACGGAGAAAGACGGTTTCACGCCGGCACAGCGTTTCTTCCTGGCATATGCGAATGTATGGGCAGGCAATATCCGTCCGGAAGAGATCCTCGTTCGCACGAAGGGTGACCCGCACTCATTGGGCCGCTGGCGCGTTAACGGCGCTCTACCGCATATCGGTCCTTGGTACGAAGCATGGAACGTAACGGAGGAAAGCCCGATGTACGTAAAACCAAATGAACGAGTGTCCATTTGGTAAAAGAAAAAAGGCGTCCAAGTTGGACGCTTTTTTCGTTAAACTGTTAACCCTTCTCTATTGCTTCGGCGATGGAGTTGGCGATGATAGCCATCTCTTCTGCCGGCAGGGAGAGTTTGGGATTGGAGAAGAGCATGTCTTTCTCGCTCTTCATCGGCACGAGGTGTACGTGTACGTGGTTGACCTCCATTCCGAGAACCGCCACGCCTACGCGCTTGCAACCCGTAGCCGCTTTGATTCCGCGCGCTACCTTAGCCGCAAAAACCATCAGGCTTTGCAATTGCTCATCCGAAAGGTCGAAGATATAATCGGCTTCCGGCTCAGCGAGTTTGGGTACAACGAGCGTATGCCCTTTAACCAGCGGATTGATATCCAGGAAGGCGTAGTTCTTCTCATCCTCTGCTACTTTATAACTCGGAATCTCGCCTTTGATAATTTTCGTGAAAATAGTCATACTATTTACAATTTAGACATGAACACTTTTCCCATTTGGTCATTTAGTGGGTCATTTAGAGGCTGATTTCCAGAACTTCCAGTTTCATCATACCGGCAGGCACTTGGATCTCTGCTACTTCTCCTACTTTCTTGCCCATCAGACCTTTAGCAATCGGGGTACTTACCGAGATCTTACCTTCCGCGAGGTTGGCTTCTCCTTCGGTCACGAGATGGAAGATTTTCTCCATACCGTTCGCCAAGCGCACGCGCACTTTGGTTAAGATCTGCACCTCGTCGGTACGGATGTCGGAAGCGTCCAAGACACGTGCCTCTGCCAAACGACCTTTGAGCAGTGCTATCTTGGTCTCCAGCGCACCTTGTGCTTCTTTCGCGGCGTCATATTCCGCATTCTCACTCAAATCGCCTTTCTCACGTGCCTCTGCAATAGCGGCAATGATACGCGGGCGCTCAACAGCTTCCAACTGCTGAATCTCCTCTTTCAATTTTTTCAGACCTTCTTCGGTCATGTAAGTTACTGCCATGTTATTTTGTCATTTAATCATTTACAATTTTGTCATTTAATACTTACGCGTAAGTATTTCGCTCGCGATGATTGCTTTGCGAACTTCTTCTATATCCGTCAACTCCGGAACGGTATTTTGTTTTTCGTCATCCATATAAAAAATAAGGCGTTCGCCTTAAAAAAACAACCCTACTTTTCCTGTTTTTGTTTAAAAACGAAAGGAAACTTCACAGCCTCCTTTCGCCATTAAACCTAAACCTTAACTATGAAAATTTTGTTTTCGGTGCAAAAGTACTGCTTTTATTTGGAATAACCAAATATTTTTGCAAAAAAATGAATTTTTTTTTGTTTTTTACACAATTTCGCCCTTTAATGTGGCCGCAGAGGCTTCCAAAACACGCACTTTGACGAAATCTCCGATCTTTTGGTTCGTCCGTGGAAAGACTACTGTTTTGTACTGTTCGGTACGTCCGAACATGTCATCGTGGCTTCGTTTGGAGAACCCTTCTACCAGCACTTCGACCGTTTTTCCTATCTCGCGTTGGTTGGACTCCAATGATAGTTGTGTCTGCAGGGCAATGATCTCGTTTAGTCGTCTAACTTTTTCCTCTTCGGAGATGTTGTCCGGCAGATGCTTATGCGCGTATGTACCCGGACGCTCGGAATACTTGAACATGAACGCGGAGTCGAATCCTACCTCACGCATCAGACTCAGCGTTTGGGCATGATCTTCAAGCGTTTCATCGTGGAAACCGCAGAAGATATCGGTACTGATCGCGGCCGTCGGCAGAATACGGCGGATAGCGGCGATACGGTCCAGGTACCACTCGCGGGTGTATTTGCGGTTCATGAGCTTGAGCACATGATTCGAACCCGACTGCACCGCCAGATGAATGAACTTACAGAGATTCTTATGACGGCTGATGGCCTCCAGAGTCTTGTCGGACATGTCTTTCGGGTGACTGGTCGTGAAGCGTATCCGCATGTCGGGCACCGCATCGGCTACTATCTCCAATAAATCCGCGAAATCAATACATTTACCATTTTCGCATTTACCATTTACCATTGGCTGATACCGATACGAGTTGACGTTCTGTCCGAGGAGGGTGACTTCTTTGTATCCGCGGGCTTGGAGGTCGCGAACTTCATTGAGGATCGACTCCACGTCTCGGCTGCGCTCGCGTCCGCGGGTGTAGGGAACCACGCAGTAGGAACAGAAGTTATTGCAGCCGCGCATGATAGATACGAATCCGCTGATCGAACGGCCGATACGAGCCGGTATAATCTGGCGGTAGGTCTCGGTGGTACTGAGTTCGACATTCATCGCTTTGTGTCCCTGTTCGCATTGCGCCAATAGATTCGGGATGTCCAGATAGGCATCGGGGCCCGCCACAAAATCCACTCCGTAGTCATCTATCAGTTCCTGTCCCATGCGCTCGGCCATGCAGCCTATCACTCCGATGATAGACCGCTTGCGCTGACAGACCGGCTTCGCCTGACAGACCGTTTCACTGACAGACCGCTTCGCTGACAGATTTTTAAGGAGCGCTTTGAGTTCGCGGAGGCGGGAAGTGACTTTCTGCTCGGCGTTGTCGCGAATGGAACAAGTATTGAGAAGAATGATGTCTGCATCCTCCCAACGTTCGGTCATTTCGGCATCCGTTGTCTGCAGAATAGCCGCTACCACCTCGCTGTCCGCGACGTTCATTTGGCATCCGTATGTCTCAATATAAAACTTTTTTGTCATTATTTTGGCCAAATATTTGCATATTTCAAAAAAAAGCAGTACCTTTGTCGTCGATTTCAGAGATGAATGACTTCGTTGCTCTGCAACTCGTATAATTCTCTCGAAATCTCCTCTATGATTAAAACGCTAATATTACGCGTTTTAATCATCGGGGTCCCCAGAGTAAAACTTGTTTTGCTATGGGGGAAGCGTAGATCAAAACGTAGGCGTCATTGAGCGATGTAATCGCGAGTCACGCAAAGTTTTAGATCAAGCGCGGGGAGTGGCGCAGCCCGGTAGCGCAACGGTCTGGGGGACCGGAGGTCGCGTGTTCGAATCACGTCTCCCCGACAAAAAGAGGACTTCGGTTCTCTTTTTTGGTAGACGGATTCCAACCCGCGTGTTCTTATCTCACTTCGTTCGAACGATTATTGCGACCGTTGTCACAATTTTCGAATCACGTCTCCCCGACAAAAAGAGGACTTCGGTTCTCTTTTTTGGTAGACGGATTCCAACCCGCGTGGCGCTATTTCAGCAGGGGGAGGTTGATCTCCGTGACGGGTTTGATCTCTATACCAACGAGAACACGCTGCATATCCGCATTCTTTTGGATCAGGTCGATCCACCATTCGGCTTCGTCCATATCGGCAAATCCGCTGACGCGGAGTGCACATCCTTCTCCGAAGACCGGCATTTTCTGCAGGTCAAAGTCACGGATGAGGAACTGCGAGAAATTGAACAACGCCACTTCGTACTGCAGTTCATTCAGTGCTTCTTCATCTGCTTTAGGCAAGATGAGCAGTGCCACCGACGGTTGTTTGCGGTCTTCGCTCCATTGCTGTTCTTCCTGCTGTTGCTCCTCTTGAGAGGGCTCTTCGGTCTGCTCACGCAGTTCTGCGAGGTTACCTGTTGCCCCACCTTTCTGGCTCTCCATGCCTTGTCCCATCATAGCGAGCATGTCTTTGGCCATCGCGCCCAACTCAGTGCTACCGTACAGTTCCACCAGTTCCTGGAGTTGCGCCACAAAAGCCGTTTGTCCTTCCGTCCGCGCCAGTGAAACAGCGTTAAGGAAGAGGAAACGGGGAGCCAAGGACCATTTATCATTGATGATTTGTGATTTATGATTGGTGATTTGTGATTTGACCTCTGCATAACGGCCATGCGTATAGGCATCGTAGGTAACAGCATAGAGCGAGTCCTGCTCGTCCAACATGCGACGCATGCGGGCTATATAGGCTTCGTCGTGCCGCAAAGCGCGCAGCTGCTCATCTTCGTGGATGGCCAGCACAGACGGGTGATTCGCGAAGCGCTTTTCCAGTTCGCGCAAGGTCTCTTGCGTTTGCTGCTCATCCTCCAGCTTGTCGCGGTAGATATAATAGAGCGCAACCATCGCTTCGCGCCACAGGCTGTCACTGATGATATAATCCTGCTCGGTACGCGGAATCTGCTGGAGGTAATACTCGGGTTTATGGATATCGGTCTCCACCCGATTAGAGCCGGCCGAATTAGTGTTGAGAGAATCATTTGCCAGCATGGTGGAGTCACCCTCATTCTCTAATTCACTCATTCCTTCATCCGAAATGAGCACTTGCTTGTTCTGGCGTCTCCAGTTGTCCTCCAGTTGACGATTGCCCCATTTACGACGCCATTCCTGCTGTCCCTGCTTGATGAGCTGAGGGTTATAGAAATACCACTCGCCTTTCTGCAGACCGGCTCCGCCTAACATATTCATTGTATTGACGCTACGCGGTCCGTCGTCCCCTCTCGCCAGTTCACGGGCTTCCTGAGCTTGTTTGATCGAGTCGTTCTTCTCCGCCTCAATGAGGTCGGCAATGATCTTGTCCACGATAGCACGTTGCTCCTCTTCGGTCATATGACTGAGTCGTTGCAGCGAGTCCTGCAGTTGTGCCTGCGTATAAGAGACAATGAGTTCATCCAGCACTTCGGAGCGTTTCTGTACCCGCTCGTAGTCATCGTTCTCCGCAGTGAGAATCGTGACCGCTTCGCGGTAACAAGGCTGCGCCTTCACGTAGTCGCGTTGTCCGAAATAGATGTCACCTGCGCGGACGAGGATGGCCGCTTTGGCGGTACCTGCCTGCGTAGATTCTGCGATCGCTTTCTCGTACAACTCCAAAGCTTTGGCAGTGTCTCGGGATGCCAGGTAAATATTTCCCATCGTGCCGTAAATCTGGTCGAGACGGTCTTTGAACTTAGACTGCTTGGTCATAGCGCGCAGTTTACGGAGACTGCTCTTGCCTCCCAGTTCCGCCATACGGATACGGGCATTGAAATCCATCTCATTAGGCGGTGCCATACGGATTACGCTCTTGTAGACATGGATAGCTTCGCTATTCTTTCCTTCGCGCTCGTACAATTGACCTAACACATAGGCAAAGCGCGGGCGATAGATCTTACGTTTCTCATACGGGAGGGCGATCTTGACAAACGGGAGTGCCTCGCGTTCATGCTGGCCATGCAGCAACACATCCGCTTTGACGGCCGAATAGAGTTTAGCATGCTTGCGGCTGAGTGCATCTATCTGCACGCGATTCAGCATGTCTTCCGCCTCATATTGCCAGCCCATCTCTGAATACGCACGCGCTACCCACAACTGGCATTGCGCGACCATATCCGGGTCGTTCTGGTAATGATTGATGATATAATTGAACGTACTGACCGCTCCGAGGAAGTCGCCTTTGTGGAACTCAGCCTGACCGAGTCGCAGCCAAGCCATGTTCATGTTCTTGTTAAACTCCTCCGATTGGAGCCACAGTTTATATTTGGGATCGCTCGCCTTTTTCGGGTTGCGTTTTGGTTTCGCTTTGATAGAGTGCAGTTTGATGCACTTGCGGCATTTATCGATGGTCTTATCCATCTGGCTGGCCGCCGCCTCTGCCGCTTTATGATTGGAGACGGGGTATAAGTATAAGGTTCGGGTGTAGTCGTCGGTATTGGCATCGCGGATAGCTTTCAGTCCTTCGTCGTATGCCAGATTTCCGTTATAGAGAATATTGTATTTGACTTTCGTTTGATGGAATGAGCGAGTCGCCCATGTGTTTTTCTGCGTTGAGCACGAACAAAGGATCATCATTAAGATGATGATAGTTGATAGTAGATATTTGATATTTGATAGTTTCATATCAATCCTTTGACATGCGATTGTGCTGCGATGAATTCTTTCAAATAAAATGGTTCATAGTAAGCGATATTGATTGCTGATTGATGATTGCTCAGCTAACGCACCTACAAATTGTGCTTCGGGCACGATATCGGAGATGTAGCGCCAATTTGACTTCGTGAAAACCTTCGTACACTTCTCTGCCCCGTCGCCGAAATAATAGACGTCTTCGTTTCCGGTATACAGGTTCTCTTCGTTCTCAATAACCACAGCTTTCGTTTCGCCATTAATCATCGTATAGACTTCCATACGCCTCGCGTCTATCATAGGAATTAACACTCCTTCTTGGATACCGGACGCGTGTTTGAGCACGTCCAAAGTCGGGACGGGAATGAGGGGTACATTGAGTCCATAGCAGAGACCTTTGGCGGTGGATGTACCGATACGAAGCCCTGTATAACTGCCGGGTCCTTCGGACAACGCCACGGCATCTATCGAGAGGTTTTGCTCCCGCGCAAACGAGAGCAATTCCTCTAAATAGCGAGGTAGCAACCGTGCATGGTTGCTACCTTCCAGGCATATACACTGTTTGACCGGCTCGCCATCCTTGCAGATGGCGGCCGAACAAACCGATGTACTAGTTTCGATACATAGTATCGTCATGCGCTTATTCGAACAGTTGAGCGTCTACGTTCTTTCTCTTCTTCGGGAAGTTGAAGTGGTAAGCCAACTTCACACCTGCATCGAAGAAGCCCAGACCGGTTGCATAGGTCTTCGTAGCGGAGAGCACTTCAACCGATGCTACACCCGTAGTCGGCGGAGTAACTTGTACCAGCGGGTCTGTACTGGTGGCATTGTTCTTGAAACTATTGTAAACACAGTAGTTTGCGAACGCGCCCAAGCCCAGCGAGTTACCGCTCTTGAGGATCCACTCGTAACCGATTTCTGCCGTCAACATAACGTTGATCGAGAATTGGTTACCGTTATCGGTACCCTTGGTCGTGTAGTCAGTCTCTGCCAATTTACCGGTGATGACCTCGTTCTTGATCTGAACGTCGATATCCTGGAAGTAAGCCGAGATATAAGTGTTCGCGTTATCCGAGATCTTCTGGGTGTACGGCGTGTAAACCGGGATCATGAATTTCGGACCGATGTTGAAGAACAGACCGTTCTGGTGAATCAAGGAGAACATGATCGGTACCTCCAATTGGATCTGACCGTCGTGCTCTTTTACCTCGTCAGCTTTCACCTTATAGTCAATCTTCGAACCATCGTTATCAACCACCGTTGTATCCGTGTTCACAGCAGCCTTCATACCGCTCTGCGCATAACCTACGCCGAGTCCTACGATGAGACCGAGGTCAACAGGACGACCGTCTTTGGTCCAGTAGTGTGCATATTGCAGGTCGAGCAAAGCGTCGAAACCGCAAGTCCAGTTACCAACTACCGTGTTGTGCAACAGACCGGAAGCACCGCCGCGAACGCCGATCGAGAAGCGATCGTAATGACCCTTGAACTGCTGTACGGACTTGATCGAGTCACCTATAGCAGCCTGTTGTTGCTGCTGCTGTTGGTCGTCTTTAACCGGCTGAGTAGCTGTTGTATCTGCCTTACCGGAATCAAACGGAGTCGTGTCCGCCGGAGTCACCTGATCCTGCTTAACCGGAGAGGTCTGAGTCGCAGTAGTATCTGCCGGGGCTACTTGATCTTGCTTAACCGGAGTAGTCTCTGCCGGAGTTACTTGATCCTGCTTTGCCGGGGTTACTTGATCCTGCTTAGCGGGAGTCTGGTCCTGCTTAGCCGGAGTCTGGTCCTGCTTAGCCGGAGTCTGATCTTGCTTAGCGGGTTGCTCTTGCTCTTGTTTCTCACTTACGGGAATCAAACACTCTTCGCAGATCCACGAATAGATGTTCATCAACAGTACACCTTCGGGGAAACGCTTGGTTCCGAGCTGGCGTACGGTATGTACTTTGTCGTAAACCCATGTAGAGGGTTTCTCGCCCGTGAGGTACTCTTGGCACTCGCGCTTAATCATTACGGAGTCGCCAATGGCCACTTTCCATTGATGCTCTTTAGCGGGCTGCGCAGCCTGCTGTGCCGACAAAGTCGACACGGCAGAAGCGCTTATCAGGGTGGCTGCAATCAGAATTGATTTAATAGTCTTCATTGTGCTACCTCCTATTCTTATTTAACAATATAACGTAATGTTGATTTCAGGTCGTCGTTGGTCAACTCAACCATGTAGAATCCATACGCATTAGCTGCCTTAATGGTGAAGGAAGTCTCGCCGGAAACGTTATACGTTGCCTGGAGCAGACCTTCGCTGGTGTAGATGCGGATAGTAGTATTCTGTTCAGGATCGAGGTTAACGACGCGGATGTCCTCACCCGGACGTGCGAGCGACGGCATGAGAGCCGGTGCTGCTGCACCTCCTTTGACTTCATACGGGAGAGACATACCCTTCGAACCGCAGTCTTTACCAGCAGCGGCAGGGATATCGATTTCTGCATAGTAGAAACCTTTCTCCAGTTGAGAGCCATCAAACTTACAGATGTAGTAGCCATGTTTCTTGAATGTCCATGCATCCGTAGCGTTTGCTTTGAAGTACCAGCTTACCAGTGCGGTATCGTTCTCCAGATCAAGCGAGTCAGCGAGCAGTTTGTTAATCTGCGCACGGTTGATCATGATCAGACGGTCACCATACTTAGCCACCAGTTTGAGTGTATCCACGTACGGGTTGGTAATATTCAGATCAAGAACTGCTGTACTATCAGCCATCTTCGGGAAGGAGAATACAATCGAATCCTTGGTCGAATAGTGGTATACAGAATCGTTCCACTTGAACTGGTTACATACGGGTGCACCCGGTTTACCGTATTGCTCTTCACTTCTTACCGCGTTCATAAAGAGCGTATCGTTAGCGCCGCCGCACTCAGTAGTGATGCTATAGCGCAGGTTGATATGCTCGGAACCGAGGTTCGTAGCCGGGATAGCGTTGTAGGTAGCGCCATCGGTGCTGTACTCCCACTTGATCGAAGTTACGCGTTCGCACTTCGGCAAGAGTTTATCGTATTCAGCCTGCAGCCAAGCGGTAGCCTTCGACAGGTCGAGTACGGCGTCACGTTTGATAGCCGGCATATCCGAAGCAGGAATATTCTCGATAGCGATGATCTTCGGAGTTTCGAGCACGTATGCTTTGAATACTCGGATAGAGTCATACATAGCAGCCTTAATGGTATCCATCAAGTCACTGATCGTATCAGACCACTCTGTCGGAGCAGAGATCGTGTGACCGAGCGTATCTGTGCCAAGACAAACATAGAGGTTGATGGTGTCACGGAGCGTGTCACGCGGCGTAGCCTCGATGAGTTCAGCCCATACGCGGGTTGCCTGATTCGAGTTATAGTTAATCTTCAAGAACTTCACGTTCGTCGGCCAGCCAAGCTGAACGAGCATGTCGCGAGAGATATCTTTCGCTTTGTCTTCCTGTGCTTTGAGTGAGTGGCTGATCTTGAGAGCCGGTTGCGGATCCATACAGTCATAGTATACTGCAGCTGTTGCGCTTGCAGCCTCGTCAGCCCAGTTCTCTACGTGGAGACGGAGGTCTTTACCTTCCGGAATACGACCTTCTTCGAGATCAACGTGGATCCAAGTAGTTTGGTCTTTCGGGTTTACATTTCCGTGCTCCCAGTCGAAACGCATAGCATCGTTGTCACCACACGCCGATCCGGTCGTTTGCGGCATGTTAATGCGAACTTGGATATCCTCGGTCGAGTTGACATATACATAAGCCGTGATCGAGTCAGCGGTTACCAAGCGGCGAATCAAGCTGTCGATGTAAGCCTCTTGCGTACCTTCGAGCGAGTAGTTATAGCCGAGTCTCTTGATACCGCGTCCGATAGCATCTTTGAATGTCGCAGTGTCAGCCTGACGGTTCAACGTACGCGAGCGCTCAGGAATAATATAGGTGAGCGTATCCTGGAACGTAACCTTCGTGGTAATCTTCGCAGGATTGCTACTCAACTTCTTGAAGGAAGCGAATGCATCGTCACTGTATTTGAAGTTATTGCGGATGTACGGAACACAGAATGCAAACCATTGCGGCTCGTTAGCCTTGATGGTATAATCCACATTCGGCACAGCGAGTTTAGCCTTGCCAGCCAGAGTATCCGGTTTCGCAGCTACGCTGTAATCCTGGAACTTGGTCTCGAACATCACTTTCTGGGTCGTGCTAACCTTGATGTAGAGTTCTACATCATTTACAGCGTAGACAGCGTAAGCCGGTACGTTGTGCGATCTACCCTCGCCCTTCTTGAAGGAACGATGGCCGCGACCTTCGAGCATGTCTTCCTCAGAGAGCAGACCTTCATAAACAGCGGTCTTGATATCCGTAGCACCGTTACCTAAGTTCTTGGTAGCAACGAACAAGCTCTTGCCGTGGAGGCTCTGATCTTTCTTGAGGTCAGAAGTCTTCAGTTTATACCATGCCTCGGTATTAGCATCCAACTCATATTTCTTACCCAGGATGATCGGCATAGCGTCGTATCTCGATTTACCGGAGAAGGCCTCAACGAGTTCGAGTTTGAACTGGAAGTTAGCTGCGCCGGCAGGACGGGTAATACGTACGATAACAGAGTCTTTCTTGAGCATCTGGTCGAATGTACCCAATGGAATAGTGTCGTGGGTCTCTTTATTCGCACCCAGGTTATGACTCTTGGTCATCATCTTCTTCACGATCGGGAACTGGTAAGCGATCTCACCCTTGATGGTAGTAGCTGCACCGAGGTTCTTGAGGTGAGCCACCGGTTTCATCTTCTCGTTCAGATTACGAACGTAGTCCATTTGCTCCTTCGGAACGATATACCATGCGGTATCCGTGGTCTGGGTATAGAGGGTATTCCACTTGATGGTATCCAGTTTGATGCCGTCTGCGTAGATGGTATCCCACGGCTCTGCCGGAATACGCTCAGCCCAGAAGTGGAGAACGGTTGTTCCTTGCAGGTTGACATAAACAACACTGTCTACGAGCGTCTCGAGGGATGCGTTCTGCATCATGATGGAGCGTTTGGCGCTCTTCGCGAGGTTGAACTCCTGGATAGACGGAACTTCTTCATCCGGGCAGGAGAAAGAGAGTTGGATAACGCCCTTGCATGCGTTCACTTTATCTTTATTCTCGATAGTGATGCGGATATCATCCGAGCTCTTCATCACGTCGCGCAGATCAACTGCGTACCACAAGTTTGCATTAGCAGACTGTTGGTTACCGGAAACCCAGTTGAACGGAATAGCAGATCTACAGCTCGTACCTTCTTTCTCTTCGCTGAGGCGAATCTGGATAGAGAGCTCTTGGTCTGTCGTCACGCGCAGATAAATAGTATCTTGAACGATATTCTCGAACAAGCTGCGTGCAATTTGTTTGGTATAGGTACCGTTAGCAGCGATAGTCGTTGTACGTTCTTGGTTCACGATCGAATCCGGGCACTCCAGCGACAACTCAGCAGAGATGTGTGCGGTAGCGGCGCCGAAGTTCTGAACAAATACGGTCGGGAACTTAGCTGCCTGCTCGCGTGCCTCGTCCATAGCAATCTTGTACCATACGGTGGTATCAGCTTTCTGACGAACACCGTTCTCCCAGTTGAACTTAGCTGCTTTCAAACAAGCCTCGTCAGCTTCTTTAGTTTGAGTCGGTTTCAGAGTTGCCGAGATCTTGATATCCTGATCGGAATCAACACCTACCCATACCATACCGGACATCATACCGAATACAGAGTAAGGTATCGTACGCTCAAAGGTCTTGCCTGCAGGGAGCGTACGGCTGATTTCCTGAAGATCGATATACGGGCAAGAGAAAGCGAGAGATGCTTTCAACTTAGCGTCGTAGCTGGAGAGGTTTTGGATCTTGAACACGATATCCATCAAGTTATCCTGAGCCTCCGAGATATCTACAGCATACCACTGTGTTTTGAGGCGGCCTTCCTGCACATTACCGGCTTCCCAGTTGAAGTCGATATTGGTCTTACAAGCCTTACCCTCACGTACGTGTTTGTAACGTGCGGAGAATTTAATCGGTTGGTCAGCAATGGTCAGCAAGTAGATTGAATCTACAGCTGTCAAGCCTTCCAACATGTTCTTTTTGTAAACCACGATTTCTTCTTCACCGGCAGGGATGGTGTAACTTGCGTTTGAAGAACCATAAGCCGGGCGCTCAAATGCCATTTTGGTGGTAACATGAGCGGCAGTACCATTCTCGTTACGATAGGTAAACTCGGGTTCATATTTTGCCAGAGCGTTCAAGTCAGCTACGCTGAAAGCAAATAGCGTCTGGCCTGCATTAATGGTTGTACTTTGGATGGTTGAGTCTGTCGGATTAACCGCCAAAACAACGGCGTCCATCTTACCCGGTTCAGGAATGATCGGATCTTTCGGACGATCTACCATTTCTACCAATATCTTCACCGGAGCCTCTTGGTTCTCGATGCTGAAATAGAGCTCATCCGGATATACGCTTACGATCATACTCTGCGGGATGGTATCCACGATGGATTCTCCGGCAGGAATGGTGTAATTACGCTTGGTTAAACCGGACGACGGGCAGTCAAGCGACTGACCGGCTTTCAAGTTAACCGCCTTGGTACCGATGTTGGTGATGGTTACTCTTGCATCTTTACCTTTGTTGTTAACCGTGTCTTTGATGCTGTTCAAATCCACTTTCCACCATGCTGCAAAACCCTTGGTCTGCGTGGTCTCGGTATCCCACTTGAGTACCTTAGCATCTTTACAGGTCTCGTCGAGATCTGTTGTTTCGAATACTTTCGCGCTCAAGCGAACTTCACCGTCTGTAGTCAACGTGAGATAAATCTCAGTCTGACGCAAACGAACGAGAACGCCTGCATTCGTGGAATAAACCTGATGCTCGTGAGGAGAAACGGTGTAGTGCTTCGAATCCGTCTCACCAGCAACAGTCGCAGTCATGCTTGCTTCTACTGATTTGTCGCGACTCGGGTTAGTTACATACAGCGTTAACGAGGGATTGTCCTCCTCATAGAGGGGAGCCAAGTCAACATGGTACCATTTGGTACCTGCCATGTGCACATTTCCCTTGTCCCAATCAAATTCAATGGCATTGGCTTTGGTACTACCATCGCCTGTTCCGGTAGCCATCATGGAGATGGTCATCACCGACGCCACGATAAGTAAGAAATACTTCTTCATGTAATTGGTTGTTGTTAGTTAATAAATAATGTTAATTGTATATAAATTTTGTTTATATTTGCTGTCCTAAGACATTGCATTTCTTATCGTCAATTATAATCACTAATTGATTATTTTCCAATCGTTTGGTTGCTCTTTTTTGTTCCGGTTTTACAGATTCTACGGCGTTATCTTCTTCAACGATGTCGTATTTTTCTTTCGTCCAAAACAGACGTCCGGTCAGCTTGTTGGCATGCCGTATATGGATCCACACATTTTGTTGGTTTTCACGTGCCGCTTGCATCTTCTCCACATTGGGTCGATAGACGTGCATGGAGTCGGTCAGATTGATCTGTCCCATGATTTGCGAATCACACTCTCCGACGGTCCACCATACCTCAGCGGGTTTCCTATTTTTCTGTACCCAGCGGAGAAACACTTCGCCGTCCTCCGGAATGTCAGACCAAGCCATGCGGTATACGTTTTCAGTCTGATCCGCCACGTACGCCAGTTCCGGGAAGAACGGCAGCGGGTCTTTGCAGGTGGAGTGCGGACCTTTGTCGTAGGGATAAAGATAAGCACGTCCGAAACCTCCATCGTGCGGATAAACGCGCATCCGAGGGGTCAAGGCATTTATCAGTTCTGTTACAGACTCACCCATATTTCCCATTTTCTCTTTGATCAGATCGGGATCCATCTCACGCATGCTGTTCGGTTCGATAGTCATTCTCAGCGTCGGTTTCTCAAAGATACACGATACAAATACCCCCATCGTTACTTTCGAATCAGCAAACCAGTATGCCGTCAAACCGCTTTTGAGGATTTCCTTGAATCCTTTGCACGTGAACCATACGGTATCATTAATGGCTGTCTGCGTCGGGAAGGACATCTCCGTTGAGTTGATATGGCAGTCACAATAGTGAGGCGGCACCTCATTAACCAATGCAAACTCTTCGCACATCGCCATGGTCAGCGAATCCTGCTTTTCTGCCCGGGCAGTCATGCCCATCACTGCAACCAATACACCAAAGATCACTAAACAACGTTTCATTGCCGTTATTGCAACTTATTGCCTAACACGTTGTATTTATTACCACTGCGGAAGATAACCACTTGGCCGTTTTCTATCATCTTAACCGGCACGCGTGCCTCCTCTGCATTCTCTATATCCGTCTCCATATCGCTGACAAAAATCTGTCCGCAAACGAAACGCACCGTCATGGTAATACGTCCGGCCTCTATCCACTGAGGTCCATCAGTCGGTTCAATGACATGATCCTGCGTTTCCATAGCAGAGCGATAGGTCCAGATGATATCTTTCACCGGCATCAGCGAATCAACATAATGGGTCCGCAGGTTGCTCTCGGCGCGAGCCAAGTCAATGAATGAGCGAGCCTCTTCGCGCTGAATAATCACTCCTTCCATATACCACTCTTTCTGCGGCGTCTCGTAGATGTACTCGAGGTAACGGAGCACATACAAGTCTGTTAATCTCTCCTCATGTTCGGTATTCTGACCCGCGCAGAAATAGACGGGTTCGTACACCGCACAATCAGGAGTGATATCCAGATGCAACGCAATAATCGAGTCGCATCCCGCCACATTGCGGATAGTATCCGTATAGTCGCCCGATTCATAGAAAATCTTTCCGGAAGGAGCGATGAAACTACCGCAGATGTCATCCTCATTTATCACACCATACGACGGATGAGCTATCGTAATAGTGATATCACGGATTTCGCGATCGCCATTCTCCAACGGAAGCGTATCTCTCATCGAAACGGACTTTCTATAAATAACGTCCTCAAACTCAAGGCTGTCGCATCCTTTCAGGTCAACCGGTGAATAAGACGTCTTATGCACTGTCAAGTGCAATGTAACAGTCCACTCGCATCCCTTATCATTAGTCAGGGGAGTCGGATATTCGCCGCTCTCTGTATAGGTCTCGCCATACCAAGCGATGCTATCCCATACTTCAATGATCGTATCTGAATTCTCAGGACACACCAGCGGCTCCACCAGAAGGAGCGCATCCTCGTGGGCTTTGAGCTCAATGATAGTAGCCGGTTCCTCTTCAAAATCGTCCTCCGGTACAAATTTCTCCACCTCCCATTTCCACGTCATTTTGCAATCCGCAAAAGCATTCAGCGAAGACATCGTGTCGCCCCTCTGCAGCAGAACAGGCTCGGGTCCGAATGCTGTGTCCGGAATGTAGGTAATGGTAGCCGGCAGATTTTTCAACGCCAAACGGATAAAGTTACCACCGCTCTGAACGGACAATGTGACCGTATCCTTGACGCGGGTAGCTCTATCAGCCGTCGTACCGGCAGGCATCTGCGCACGCATAGAAAGAGCGCAGAAAATCCCTAATAATATTATTATCGTACGTATATAACGCATATGCGCATAACAAATTTGGCCGCAAAATTACAAAAATATTTCGAATTGTGCAAGTTTTTATGCTTTTTTCTTGCTATTTTTGTTCATTTTTGCCGATTTTTCTACAAATTTACCACAATTTTGTCATTTTTTCCACTTATTGTGTACGTTCCGGGTTGCAGGTTGAGCGGATGTTTGTCCCCCACAACAGCCTCCCATTCGTCCATTTTAGTGTCCGTGACATCGGTCACTACGAGGGTCTGATCTTCGCTCACACGAACGAACACATTCTTATCATTATCGCACTCCACGACTATGGATGTATGGGGATAAACGGGATCCGCATCTCTCGGCGCCGAAGAGGTAAGCGTCAATTGTCCGCCTCCGTTCACTCCGGTATGGAAACGTGCATAGAAATAGCCGTCTTCGGCTATCCTATCCGCCCAAGCGTTCACATCCTCGACAGGAATAGTTACCGTATTTTTATTCTGCGCCACTTTATAAATCAACAAGTTCGGAGCAGTGGTACTGGTATTGGAAATTGTACAATCGACTGCGATGAACAGTTTACAAGCATCAGTTTTGCTGAATGTAGCGGTAATCTCGCCGTCTTTCCATTCCGGATAATAGAAACGGTATATGACTGCCGAGTTACGGGCAACCGTGAATGTTGTATCGGGGCTGATCAGCGGACGCGATTTTTTGGTACTTTTGTCAATACTACATTCCGAAACGACCCATTCGCTGGGAGTGATGGTTGTAGATTCCGTACAAGTAAAGCGGATATACATATATTCCTCTTCAACAGGGACTTTCTTCCAATAGTCCGTCAAGTCCGCGCCGAACACGCCCATCCAATGCCCTTCTTTAGCGATATCGAACTTATAGGTACGGATTATTTCATCCGCTGCGAAATCAGGATTCGGAGCCAAAGTCATATAGAACAAGTGATTGGTAGGCGTTGTAAACTGGACATCCTTAACCCACGAGCGCGGGATAGCAAATACCTGTTTGGAATTAGCATCCAAGGCATATGTCTTATCTAAGCGCAGCATTATAGCTTCACCTTCCGGTGGCGTCTGCGGCGCTTTGACAACCTTCAGTACACCCGGTTCCTCGCTATATATTTTGGCGAAATACATACCGGCTTCGTTCGGATACTCGGGATTATGGACATAATCGTATAGCAAATCTGCCGTATACTTGACAGAATCTCCCGGAGCGATCTCATTAGTAGTAATTACCACATCCGTAGCCACAAGCGGGTCGAAGTCGCATTAGTTGGCAACTGA
>Ga0265298_10002924_pt1 | contig 23166 bp, 31 predicted proteins | sample AusTroGonzalo_MG_3_FD_193486 | JGI IMG/M metagenome (GOLD analysis project Ga0265298, IMG submission 193486) | Bovine rumen microbial communities from tropical cattle in Woodstock, Queensland, Australia - Gonzalo_01 | ecosystem: Host-associated > Mammals > Digestive system > Stomach > Rumen ...
CTTGGACTCCTCGCTGACGGGCCACATCTTGAGCTGCATCTTGGCGGTGCGGATTTGGTTGCCGTTACGGTCAACGTAGCCCGCCTCGTCGATGAAGTTGTCCTCGACGGGGATGCAGATGACGCGTTTGGTCACGCCGGTGGCCTTGCTTTGGATGTTGGTGACGAAGGCGTTGTTGCAACGCCGCAGGTCGATGATAATGTTTTTTGCGTTTTCCATTGTGTTGAAATTTTAAATGTTTATACTATGTCGTTTTCGTTGTATTTCTCGTAGATGTAGAAGCCGACGACGCGGTGGTTGACTGTCTCGGTGACGCGGTGGCCTTTCTGGTCGTTCCAATAAAAGCCATTCCATATCAGCGGCTCTTCCCAGCCGTCGTTGAAGTGGCAGAGCACCTTGCGGCCAATCCATTTGTTGCCGTCGGCGCGGAGCCATTCGTTTGTCAAAAGTTCAAAGGTTGCCATAATTGTATGTATTATTAGTTATCTTCTTCTTAATCCCCTTCGTTTTCCGTACTGCATATCACTTCCAATAGCCAATTCACGCTCGAAAATACCTGTTAAAACGTCGGGCACGTCGTCATGTGCGTTGGCTTTGAAGACGCTCAGGTAATGCGTGGCCTTCTGGTAGAGCTGCGGGAAGCGGCGTTCCCAGTCGAAGGGCATGACGATTTGCTCGTTGACCTTGGGGGCATTGGTGATGATGCGGCTTTCCTTGTTGGCCCCCTGGTGGAAGAGCGAGACGTGCGCCCTCATCTTCTTGCTGATGTCGCGCCCAAACTGGTCGCCGCCGCTGTTCGACTCGCACCACACATTCATCACCGGCGGCGACTGACGGTTGACCATAGCGGGGACGGTGATGCGGGTGGTGTCGGTGTTGGCGGCGTTGATCTCGCAGTCTTTGACGAGTGCGAACAGCAGCGGCTCCATGCGCTTGGTCTGCTCGTTGAAGACGGTGGAGGGACTGCGGTAGATGTCGTAGCAGATGGCGGTGGTATCGTCCGTACCCTTGTCGGCCACGTCGATGTAGCAGCCGGAACGGATATAGGTGCCATATTCCTTGGGGTCAACGTATGTCTTGAACTCGTGGTAAAGCCTACCCTCGGCACTGGCGGGGTCGCCTTGATACAGGCAGTTGAACCCGTTAGGGTCTTTCTCGCGCTCGCCGTTGAGCTGTTCGAGGGGGTGCTTATCCGGCCAGAGCGCGTCGCCCACCTGCCGCCCGCTGTGGTACTCGCCATCGTCCTCCACGGTGCAGATGGCGGGGATGTTGATGACCTTCCAATTCTTGCCGTCGGGCGAGTTGAGGATGCGGCCCGCCAGGTCGTCCTCGTGCCAGCGGGTCATAACGAGCAGCTGCTTCGAGTCCTTGTGCAGACGGGTGGAGAGGACGGAGGTGTACCATTCCCACACATTGTCTCTCGACACGGGGCTGTTGGCCTCCATAGCGTCCTTCACGGGGTCGTCGATGATGGCGATGTCGGCGGGCGTACCCGTCAGCGAGCCGCCCACGCCGACCGACTTGTAGAAGCCGCCGTGCCCGACGGTCTCGAACATCTCGGCGTTGCAGATATAGCCGCGATACTTGGCCAGCCGCTCGTCGTTGAGGAACGTGTCGGGGAACAATGCCTTGTACTCGTCGCCGCCGATGACGCGCTGGATGGCGCGGTTGAAGCCGCCCGACAGCGTGGCCGAATAGGAGCAGCCCACCATCTTCAGCTCCGGCTCCACGCCCAAGGCCCAGGCGGGGAAGAGGCGGCTGACAATCTCGCTCTTGCCGTGCTGCGGCGGGCAGGTCACCATGAGCTTCGGCACCACGCCCTCGAAGAGCATCTGGCAGTAGTCGGCAATCAGCTTATGATACCACTTCATCTCGTACTTCGGGTTGACGTACTGGAGGAAGTCGTGGAAGGTGCGTTTGGCGCGGCGGCGTTGCAGCTCCTTGAGGGCCTTGATTTGGGCTATCATCTGTTGTCTGTTGTCGTCCATAGGTTTGATATTATAAAGTGGCGGGGGTTTATCGGGAAAGGTGGTCGGCACTTATCGAGGAAAGGTGTTTTTGGTTTCTTAATAAAAGGTGGTGTTGGCTTCTTAATAAAAGGTGGTGTTGGCTTCTTAATAAGAGGTCGAGGGGGTTTCTTATTAAGAGGTGTCAGGGGTGTTACGAGGGTGGGGTTATGTGTGTTTTGAAAATAAAGCCTTTTATGGGTTTTCCTTTTCTTACAGAGAAACTGATATTAGATTGGTAAATGCCGGTAACCCTTGCGGCCTCGTTTTGGCTTTGGTATGTTGCTATAAATTCTCCATCAATGGAATATTGGTCAACTGCTTTTCCGTAAATTCTTGTGTGTGCACTACGAAGTCGCTCTTTTCTTGTTCCGAAATTTGAATTTTCTTTATTTGTCACCCATTCAAGATTATCCCAACGATTGTTATGCTTGTTTTCGTCAATGTGATTAACCTGGGCACCATCGAAATAACCGGGTACAAATGCCTTTGCTACCGCACGATGAACGTTTATTGTTGGCTTATTTACGATATGAACATACAAATAGCCCTTATTGTTAGGTACAAGTTTTCTAATCATTCCCTTTCTTTTCATTTTAGAACCGCCTCGAATGACGGTTCTGTCAACTGAACGAACACGCCCCAAATTGCTCACTTGGTAGCCTTCGTAGCCTTCGATGTCTTTCCATATCTCTGTCATAGCATAACCTCCTCTGCTACCCTGCGGGCTTTCTCGGATGCCTGTTCGAGCATTGGCAGTAAAGCCGACTCGAACCCACGTTCCGCTATGCCGTAGGTTTTGATTTGACAATTCTCGTCGAAGTAAACCAAGATTGCAGTGCTGCTCTCGGCGAGGCATTTCTGCATGTACTCTTTGCGCTCCGCGTAGGTTGCGCCCATCATTGCGGTCTCTCCCGCTGTCCTTCTGTTGTCGTTCATTGCACTATAATTTTGAACGTTAAAAAAATAGGGCTTGTGGTGTTGTTCAGGACTATAGTGCTCATCCTTGCGGGCATTGCTGCTACCGCACACCACAAACCCATTGGCTTGCTTGTTTGTAAAATCAAGGTACAAAAAAGGCTGACAACTCTTGTCAGCGGCATTGTACCGCACTATAAGTTTGAACGCCGCAAAAGTACATACAATTTCCGATATGGCAAAAATATTTTTTGTCGTATCATCGTAAGTGCTTGAAATTGCGTGATAACTTTTTTTGATTAGGCTCATAGGTGGCGGCGTTAAACTTGGTTTAGAATGGTACTTCTTGGTCGTTATTGTTGAAAATATCTTCGTCTTCTTGTCTTGGTTTGCTTTCCTTCTCCATCCGTGCGGCTTGGTCGAGGAAGCCTTGCACGTTGGCCTCGCTGGGTTTTTCGGGTGTTGGCTCCAGCACGGTCTGCACGGGGGTCTGCATGTGTAGGTAGTTGCGCTGTTCCCATTGTGTCTCGCCCGTCACGGGGTCGAATGGATGGAAGCGTCCCACGCCCGGCTCGTAGCGCAGGTAGATGGTGCCGAGTTTGGCGATGTACTCCCATTTGGTTTTTTCGATAACCAACTCCACATAGTCGAAGCCGTGGGGGTTGTCGTCGTCGTCTTTGTAGTGGCGTGTCATCACCATACAGAAGTCGCCACGGTTGCGGAACATGGCACCGCCGGAGATGTTATAGACGTGCATCTTGATAGGTTTGCCGTCCTTGGTGGTCTGCTGGTTTGTGGGGTGCGGCATGACGAAGGCGGCGAGATCCTGCTGCTGTGCAAATTTTAAAATCTTGAGCAGGGCGCGGTTTATAGGCTTCGTTTCAAAGATGCTGTCATTGTCCATCAGCAGCGAGTTCCACGGGTCGATGACGATAGCCTCGCAGCCGTATTTACGGCATTGATACTTGGATATGGCCAGCACGTCGTCGATCTCGTTGCTGTCTGGGTTTACAAAGTGGACTGCATCTTTCACTCTGTCGCGGCCCTCGCGGTACTCTTCGCTGTCGGGGTCGATGTCATAGACGGGCTTGCCGAGGAGTTTGGTGAGGTACATAGTGAGGTGTTCGCCGAGCGGCATCATTTCGGGCGAATAGATTGAGAACTTCCAGCCGTAGCGTACATTCATCATCACGGCTATATGGTCGAGGAACTGGCTCTTGCCGCTGCCAGGGGTGCCGGTGAGGATGTAGAGGCGGCCTTTCTGGATGCGCATCAGCGGGTCGAGGTTGGGTAGGCCGACGGGCAGACCCTTGGGGAGACCGTTGCGGATGATGTTGTCCATTTCCTCGGCCACGGAGTCCATATCCACATCGCCTTCTGGCTGTACGGTCTTACCCTCGTCGAGTTTTTTGCGCAGCACGTCGGGGCCGCAGTACATGAGGCAGTCGTTGGCATCCTTGTTTGGCTTGCCCGTTTCGGGGTTGATTCCGTAATCACTTACGATGATATAGGTGCCTGGGTCGAAGTGTTTTTGCAGTTCGGCACAAAGGCCGTTGCCTGTGAGGTCGTTGTCGCTGCAAATGTATATCGTCTTTTTGTTGGCGAAATACTCTTCATAGTAATCGACGAGCCAGTGCATTGACTTGTCATTGCCCCCGTCGGGGACGCTGACGACGTTGGTATAGCCAATCTCAGCAAGGCTGAGCGCGTCCATCTCGCCCTCGACGATGTAGCAGTCCTCGGTATCTTTAATTCCGTCGAGGTTGTAGGCAATCTGCTCGCAGTTGGCCTTGGCTTGACGGAAGCATTTATCGCCTGAGCGGAGCTTGGTGGCTATGAGTTCGCCTTCGCGGTAGTAGTTGAAATGTACGCAGAGGCAGTTGTCGCCGTGGCTCCCGTCGCGGCCCACCTTGTCGCGGACGGTGTATTCGGTGCCGTCCTTACGTTTGGTGACTCTGGCGGGCATCCAGTCTTGGCCGTCAGTCACCTTCATAATCTCCAACGTCTTCTCGCTTATGCCACGGCTTTGAAACCATGCGATGGTCTTAGCGTCCATCTTGCCCGTGCGGGCTTTCGGCGGGCGGTCGTAGGTGCGTTTTGGTTTTTCGGAACGCTTCTTGGTGTAGTCGCGGAACCACGGCTGCTGACGCATCCACGCCTCCTTCTCTTCGGGGGTCTGCACCGTAGCGTAGCCGTGCCATCCGCAATTGTGGCACTTGAACTGTCCTGTCTCAACATTCGCTGACAGGCATTTCTCGTGCTTATTCTTGCGGCCTTCGGAGCATTCAGGGCAGAGTACCTTGACCCAGCCAGAGGTGCGACCCGCATAGCGTCCTAAATCTATGTTTTTAGAACTCCAGTCAATCATTGGTTAGACAGTAAAAGGGGTGACTGGTTTAGTATTCGATTTCGTGAGTGGGCAGGTCTTCGGGTTCGTACCACCCTTCGGGGTCGTTGCACCATACGGCGGTGCGTGTAGGCCGATGGGGAACGTTTTTTGGCAATTGGATTTCGTTGCCGTCTGCATCATCGTAACAAGGGATGCCGAATTTGATGTAAACACCATTGCTGTTATCAACCGAGCTTTCCACCTCAATGACGGCCTCCTCATCGGGGAGGGATAATTCCTGTTGAGCGGCACGTAGTAAAAGTCTGTCGTTTTCCAAGAATGGGCATAAAAAACCCCATTGTTTTACGCCATTGAGGGCTGGGGCATTATGTCGAACAATCCATCCTTTTTTTTCCAATGTGTCAAAAGAATGGTCCACACGTCCATCTTCATTCTTGTTGATGCGCATTTCTTTCTTAAATTCATCGTGGAGAAGATTGAGGTGAGGTTTACCATACACAACACGGTTATCCTTTTTTATAGCTCTGGCAATGTTGTTTTTTTTATAAATCCACCAATAGACGGCGAGGGCTTGCGAAGAGAGTTTATCGGCAATAGCCTTTTTTATCACCCATAGAGGTAGGTTGAAAGGTTTTTCGTTTGGGTCTTTCTTTTTTTTGTCGGGGGTATTGTTGTCGTTGCTCATTGTGCTTGCTTATATAGGTTGCAGATTCGGGGTTTGTCGGCGAATTGTTTGTTTGGGCTGTCGGGGTGCAGACCTTTCTTGCATCGGCCCATGAAGAATATGTGAGTCTCGGCGTTGAAACTTGGCCCCGATGTGTCGCGCCGGAAGTGGGCGCAAGTGGCACAGACGACGAGCCGAGGTTTCTGTCTGGCGGTGTTACTAATTTGCCCTTGAGCCATTGTCCATTCTTGCCCTTGCAGCATCCAGTGCTGCCTGTATTGCCGATTTCGGGCAATTCTCGGTGTTGATGATGATGCCGCCGTATTGTTTATGGTCGTTGACGGCACTTTTGTAGTTTTCGTACCATACCACAGTGCCAGTCTGTTCGTTGACCAGTACATATTGTGCCGGCCATTCGGGATGCAGGCGGTCGAGGTTTTCGTTTGTTTCTTGGGAGTTGTTATCCATTGTTGATGTTAAGGTGTTGAGGTGTTAAGATGTGAAGGTGTGAAGGTGTCAAGGTGTTACTTTTTTTCGGGTAAGAAAAGTTTGGGTGCATAGTAGGGGCCTCGCTCGACGGTGATGTGGTAGTTGAGGAAAGTGTCGAGTATTTCGGTGAGCAGGGTGGTGTCGTTGCAGAAGAGGTTGGCGTTTTCGGGTTTGCCAATCATCGACGACATTTCCTTATTCCACGCCTCGAAACTTTGCATAAGGTTGTTGCTGGTAGTCTTGACCTTGGTGCGGACGATGTGGTGTTTGTACATTAAGTCCACACATTCCTCGGCGTAGGAGTTGCCCATCGTCATCAGCAGGTAGGCCATAGAGAGTTTTTGTGCGGCGGTGTCGGCGTCGCCGCTGGTGCGGAACTCCTCGACGCAGGCTTTCATCACCTCTTCTTTGATGCGCTGTTTGTTGGCGGCACGTTGCTCTTTTGTCAAGATTTTAGTCATTGCTCAGTCCTCCGTCACGATTTTAGCCTTTATGCTGTTTTCTCGGCAGTAGTTGACCAACTCGCTTACGCTCTCGAAGAGGTGATAGGTTGTTCCGTCCTTGCTGTTCGGGACTGCCAATGTGCAGTCAGTGCTGTTGTTGTAGAAGTGTACTGTTGTGTTCATAAGTCCTAATTTTTATTGTTACTTGGTGGGTGCGGGTTTGTCTCCTTGCCCGCATCCGTGGGTATGTGGCCGTCTCGCATTGAGGCCCCAGGAAAGCCCGGTATAAGGACGGCACCCTTGACAATACACGTTTGCAGAATAGGTTTTAGCGAACCTCGGTTTGATTTTGCGAAAGAGCTCTTTCTTCTTCCATACGGGTGATGGCGCGTTGGCGTTTTGCTTCCACCACGCGACGGGTCAGGTCGTCCACCTTCTCGGCATACTCGGCCTTCTGACGGCGTTTAGCCGTCTCGTACCGCTCGTTCTCGGCCTGTATAGCCTCACGGTGTTTGGTTTCGATGATTTCCATTTGCACATCGTGTGCGCGTTTGTTCTCACGGGCCTCTATGTTGTATTTTGCATTGGCCTCGATGTACTCTACTTGTGTCATAATTTTAATTGTTTTGGGGGTTAATATCGTATATGATTGTCATTTCTGCGTTGCGGCTGGAGAGATTAATTTTGGCCGAGTCGATGATGCCGATGCCGAGGCCGGTCTTGATGCCCATGATACCCATTATATCCTGCTCGGTGTTGGCATCCGGCACGGGCACCACGCCGACGGTCTGTTTCTTGACCAGCTTAATAGTTCCGTCGGTTTCCCACACGATGGTTTGTCCGTCGGTGTACTCGTCCTTGAGGTATGTCCACTTGGCGGCAGGTATGTCGTAGTGGAGGTATTCTTTTTGCAGCCACGGCCATGCAAGGACTCCGTTTTGGAGATAGTTCACCACGTCGGTACGCAGAAGGTTGCGAACATTGGGCACATAGAAAACGTTGCCGCTGCGGGCGTGGATTCTATGTATAATGACATCTGCGTAGTTAGCCCCGAAGTTGATGCCTAAGTCGTTAGGGATGATGAATGCCGATTCAAACAGTACGGATATGTGTTGCATGGAGCCTGTTCCTGTATAGGTGGCCTCGGTAGCAGAGCTCTCTTGCGGTTGATACCAATGACGCTGAAGCGTTATGGCTTGTCCTTCAGGAGCGGTGAGCCAGATGTCGAGTGAGACGTACATCATGGTACTTTGTTTAGCCAGTAGTAGGATTTGGCTTATCGGTGCGCTGTTTTCGGTCCATGAGCCAGGAATGGATGGTGTGCGGTAGCCGCCGAAGATAAAGAGGCCGTCGTAGTTTTTACTGGAGGCGGTGTCGGTTCCGGAATTCAGCATCAGCCAGCCGAGGTCGGCGAAGATGTTGTCCACCTGTCGGTCTTCGCTGCTTCCTTTTTCAATCCAACCGGCGCGGAAGTACATGGGGTTGCCCTTGAAGTCGTCGCCGCCTCCGTCGCCCTGCCAGGAGTAGGTGTACTTCTCCACCATGCCTTCGAGGTCGAAGGTATATTTGTTCGTTCCGTCAGCGTAGCGTTTGGCAGGGATGTTGTTTCGGAGGAAGTTGCGGTAGGGCTTCAGCCGGGTGAGGTCGAGCTGGTCGGCGAGCTGACCGCTGTAGGCACCTCCGCGACGGAAGTATTCTACATGCTCAATGCGGAAGTCATAGCGTCCGTCGTTGCGTTTTTCAAACCAGTAGTAGCAGTTGAATGCGTTGCGCAGCAGCTCGAAGAACCAGTCGAGCTTGGCGGGGCAGCGGGCCGCACCGGTGGCGGCGGGTCGCATGACGTTGGATTTTTGTGTCACAAGCCATGAGAAAGGCTCGTGTCCTTCCACGGGGTTGGGGTTGCCGTAGAGGAACTGCGAGTAGTCGGTTGATTCGTTGAAGACCACCTTGCCGTCGGTGATGCGGTTGAGGAGGTATTTGATGCAGCAGCCGATAGTCCAGCAGCGCGTCCAAGCGAAATGGCCGTACTTTGCGGGGTCGATTAGCCCATTGGGGACGGAGGGTGTGATTTTATACCACATGCTGGCGTAGTTCCAGTTGTCCTCGGCCAACGGAATCCAGTTTTGTGTGGTGTTTGGCGGTGCGAAATACTGCGGTGTTCCGCCGTACTCGTCCGTTCCAGGCACAAGCCTGTGTCCATTGGGCTGATCGACAGTACGGACACTTGGAAACACTACAAGGCCATCGTCATTGTTGTTAAACGGACGTATGCCTTTATAATAACTGCTTGTGTCAAGATAGTTTAATCTTGGCAAAAGATTCACAATAGGTATTGCCTGAGTAAGAAGAGAAGCGTAGATATAGTGCAATTGTATTTTTATAAAACCTTCCGTACCTTGATAGTCGATTGTATATGACATAGGAGAATAGTACGGATTGTCCATATACATATCCGTTATTTGCTTCGTCGCCACAAGCATATTATCCAAATAAAAACGGATGTAGGCGTTGCGGTTGGTTGTATAATTGTCGTGAAACAACCCAAAGCGAAGTAGCTTTGTATTGTCGCTGTTGTTTAATACGCCTCCGACACTTGTGATATATACTGTGTATTCACGACCTACGTTGTCAATCCATTGTTTTTGGCCGGTGCCATATGCAACTACTCCTGCGTACATCCCCTCGTATATGCCACTCTGCACTTTGGCCTCGGCTATAATGGTACACAGATTAGCGGTACTTCTGTCTGCCATATTTTTATTCTCGGCCCAAAACAAGTCGGTTTCGCTATTATATCCACCTGCCGTTAAAGCAGCGTTGCAGAATATGTCCGACTTTGTAGGCTTTGACACTTCCGAACATTCGTCCACTAATGCCAGTGCCGGTGGCACCTGGCCTTGCACCTCTTTGGCCTCGCTGTCGGGGATGAGTTTCATCAGGTCGTACTCTTCCTTTGCGCCGTTCTTGATAAGGTCGGGGATGCCTTCAGAGATACCATTGAGTGTGGCCGTGTGGTTGTCCTCGTCAATCTCCATCGAGGCGCGGGAGAAGGTGCCAGTGAAGTAGTCGAACCATGTGGCTCCGTTGTCGTGGCTCTCCTTGATGTCGAGCGTGAATGTGCCGTCGAACTCGCAGCCCATAATCCAATCATAGTCGCCGCGCTCGAACACCAGCTTGTCTTCGAGGTTGCGGGTGTAGTACCACTCGTCCTCTGCACGGTCGATGCTGATGGCGAGGTCGTCACCGTGCAGCGGGAAGCAGGTGCGTGTCGTGGTGGTCTCGCTGTCGGTCGGCTTGTAGGTTAAAATGAAACTGTATTTCATAATGATTTTAGATTGAAAGAAAATTCGATAATGCCGTTATCACTGCAAGTATAAATATCGACGCTATCTGCTCCCCATACGGTCTTGATATTGAAGAGGTCGTTGATATTGATGAGTCCCGATTTGGGATTAGCGGATATGATGATGGTATTGTCTTCTTGAATGACGTTGCAAAAGTCAAGAAGCGGGAGTTGGATAAGTCCGTAGAAAACGCTTTTATTGTGCGTGTTAATAATATCCTCGGCTGCTAATTTTAAGGCTTTTGTGTGATTGCTTTCGTGTAGGCATTGATTGAATTTCCTTACTATATTTGTATTCATAGATATATTATGTTAGTTGTTCCACCATGCGTTGGAGTAGTCGTATTGTTTCGGATGTGTGGCGGGCTTGTGTATTTTCACGTTGTGCTTGTGTACTGACATTTCGTGTCCTTGATGAAGGTTTCCTACGGGCATGCGCAGACGGATTATGTACATCTTTTCGCTCTCGCCGATGACCAGCACGCCCACCTGCTCGACGTTGAAAGAGCCGTCGAAGCGTGGAGTCTTGTGGTTGTAGAAACCCTCAATCGGTGTAGCGAAAAGAGTCATGACTATTCCTTTCCTTGCCAGTCGGTGACACCATATCGGGCGAACATCTCGTTGAGGCGTTCCGTCTCAGCGACGGAGAGGGGCATACGTCCGTACATCTTGTTATAATAGGATGAGCGGGAGTTGCCACGGCCTTTCTCTGTGCCCATACATATCTCGCGGGTCTCGGCGAGACATTGTGTATAGGCTGCGGCAGTCTTGGTGTGGTATACCGCCATCAAGCCTTTGTGGAATCCGTCGGGTTTGTTTTTTTCGATATTTTCTTCCATTTTTTTTATTGTTTTAAAAATATTCCTTATCTTTGCACTTTGTTTTGAAACAAAAATATTTGTTTTTCGTATGAACTTGTGTGCAAAAATACAAACTAAATTCAAATTACCAAATAAAATATGGGAAAATTTTTATTCTAATATGTAAAGTTATTGAAATATAGTAAAATAAAATTTAATATTTTTTCGATAAAAATAAGAAAATGATGTTGTTTATATCCCAAAGAGGGAGAAATTTCCCAAATTTTCAATTGAAAGTCATCTGTTATTAATATCCCTACAATATAAAATCTTGAAACAATGTTAGATAATAAAAAAATGAAAGAGCAAGGTCAGAGGTTGCAAAATTTAATAATTCACTTTAAAATGACGACCAGAGACCTTGCTAAAATGATTGGGCTGAGCGAAAACACGCTCTATAAAATCAACAGCGGGCTGAACGAGATGTCGGATCGCACAGCGGCAAAGATATGTTATTTTTTGGAGAAGGAAAAGGGAGAGTCGGTAAGTCGTCATTGGCTGCTTACAGGCGAGGGGCAGATGTTTGAAGAGAAGGAGGTTAAACAATATGAATGGAAAGAGGATCCGATGCCTGTTGCAGCAGAGGAGACGGCGGAGTTTGGGGTTGACTATAAGAATAAATACTTTTTATTGCTTGAAGAATATTTGAGGTTGCAATCTGAATATAGTGCATTGCTGAAAAAGATGCTGCAACAATGATACACAAGAATTATACCATCCGTTTCGTCCTACACCGCAGGAGCGACACAGCGCGGCAGTACCTACAAATGCGGGTCACGCCCAGGGGCGGAAAACCTGTGAGTTTTGCAACCGGATTGTCGCTGCTGTCTGGAGAGTGGGACGCGGCGTTGGGCAGGGCAAAAGGCCGGTCGCCAGAGGCGGCTGAGGCAAACACGCTTATTGCTCAATGGTCTCAGTTGGTGGCTAATATTTTTTCGCATTATGACGGCTTGAATATCGTACCTACGTCGGAGCAATTGAGAAGTGCTTTTGCACGAGCGACCTCGGTGGATGATACGGCCACAACATACACGCCTCAAAGCATACCGCAGATGACAATGATTGCAGCGTATACGCAGTTTATCATTGACCGGCAAAAAGACAATTCTTGGAGCCAGGGTACGGTCAGCACGCTGCAATATTTCAGACATCTGCTGGAGGCGTTCAAACCGGACACGCCTCTTGAGCAGGTAGACGAGGCGTGGATGGAGAGTTTTCACCAATGGCTTGTAGAACGAAAACAGCAAGGAGTAACGGTCAATGGCAATTTGGTCAAAATGCGATGGTTCCTGAAATGGGCGCGGCGCAAGGGGTTGTATCACGGCACGGCCGATCAGGACTATAGGCCGAAAGTCAAGGGTGCTGGAGAGAAGACGAGGGCAATAGTTTATTTGACTCGTGATGAGCTGTTGAAGGTAGAAGAGTATGAATTTGCCGAAAAGAATCTCAGTGTGGCAAAGGATGTGTTTTTATTCGGATGCTATACAGGATTGCGGTTTTCTGACATATTCAAATTGAACCGGGCCGACTGCTTTGATGACTATATAACTTTCATAACGCTGAAAACCAACCATACTTTGACTGTACCGCTGAATGACAAAGCTAAATCAATTTTAAATAAATACGTGGGAAGCAGGCCGAACAGACAGCAGAAAACAATGGAGATACACTCCCCTGCCCTGCCGACACCGGGCAAAAAGACGATGAATAGGTATCTGCATCAGATAATGCAGCAGATCGGCATTGATGCACCGACGCGACATACTTATTATATAGGTGCGGAACGTATTGATGAAATTGTGCCGAAATATGAGTTAATAACCACTCATACAGCTCGTCATACGTTCATTGTGACAGCAATTTCACTCGGCATACATCCATCTGTCATACTGTCGTGGACTGGACATAAGAATTATGAGGCTATGCTTCCCTATATAGCCATTGCCAATGAGACATCGAAACAGTCAATGCAGTTGTTCAATAAATTGTAGTCGGACACGAAACAGTACACAAAAAACAGATAAATCCATACAATTTTCGACCAAAAAACCGATTTTTCAGTAGTTTGAAAAATCGGTTTTTATTTGTATATCAGTATATTATATTTTTTATTCCCCTAAATCCGATAATTGAACTCATATATTGTAAATTAATTGGTTAGAAATTCGGACACGAAAGTGGACACAAATGTTGGATAAATCAATATGGATTTGTAGTTATCTTTAATGTTTATCTTTATTTTTTGTTTTGATTTTTGATTGGATATTTCCATACTTTATCTTTATTTTGTGTACGGTTATTTTTTGGGGACATAGAAAAGGTATAATTTTTGTGTTATATAACTATATTATACATTGTTTATTGTGTCGATATAAAATTTTTGATTGGGAGGGGTGCCGGCGGTTTTTTTGACTGGCACCCCTCGCTGGTTCATTTGGTTCTTTTGTATGGTGCCTCCCTTATTGCTTCTTCCAGCATTTTCTGTTCCTTTGGTGTGGCACGTCTGAAGATGCAGTTTAGGTACACTAAATACCTGGGGTTGTCCTCAAACTCGCCCGTCCGAAGGTTCAAGTCGTATCGACAATAAACGTGTTCGATTCCCATCATCACTCGTCGCATCTTATACTCAACGACATATCCGTCACCGTCGCTTTCGGTATATAGGATGTCTTTATCATGGTATGGTGGCTCTTTGGGTAGGTAGGTAAGGATGTCTTCAAGAATTTTGATTTTCGATAAATCCGAGTCAGTTTTATTGATCTTATATCGAAGCTCTTTCAGTCTATCTGAAATATATTCGTTGTAGTTCATTGTTAAAACTTTTTGATTGGTTATTCTTCAATTTTTTGACCGTCCCCTTCCGCCGCCTGCTGGCTCTTCGTGAGGCCGAGGATCTCGGCGCAGGTGATGACGGTGCGCTTCGAGCAGTCGCAGAGTTTGGCGATGTTGTCATACGACAGGCGGTCTTTCTTGCGCAGGTGCTTGAAGACCTCCGGGTAGTCGCGGCGGTATTCGTCGGGGCTCTTGCGGTAGCCCTCGCGGCGGCCCAGCTTGCCGCCGTCCCTGATGTACTTCTCGCGGCCGGAGTTGAGGCGGAACTTGATGTTCTCGCGCTCGATGCTGGCGCAGGTGCCGAGGACGGCGATGATGACGGTGAGGTAGGGGTTTTCCTTGCCGTCGGGCTGGAAGAGCGACAGGCCCTCCTTCTGGAAGTAAATGTTCAGGCGGGCGTTCTTGCAGAAGATGACGTTTTGCAGGATGTCGTCGACGTTGCGGCCCAGGCGCGAAAGCTCGCTGATGAGCAGTATGTCGATGTGCTGGGCGACGCAGTAGAGCAGGCATTCGTTCAGCACCGGACGCTCGTTGCGGCTCTTGGCACCGCTGGCCTTCTCGGTGAAGGTCTTAACCACCTCCAGCCCGTTGCGCTGGGCGTATGCGGTGAGGTCTTCCACCTGGCGCGTATAGTCCTGCCTGTCTCCCGTCGAGCTGACTCGTGCGTAGATTGTAGCGGTATTCATGGTGTTATAAGTTTTTTGATTGGTAGGTTTTTGATTGGTGGGTTAAAGATGTAATTGCAAATGATGGATTGTGCTCCGTATCATGTCGGATGTTTCGTTATGTTTGAATTTATGGCTGCTCAATACCTCGGCAATAAATGTCGGGATAGCTCCTTCATATCCGTTTTCGCTCAATTCGGTGAGCAATTTATGTAACTGTTCTTTTTCCATTTCTATATCCTCCAAATTTTTGATTGGTTACTAATTCTTTTTTCCTGTCAGCCGGTCGGCGGCAGCGGCGAGGAGCCACGCCGCCACGGCGAAAATAATCAAAAGGTCGATAAAAGTTTCCATTTTTTCATTGTCGGGGTTTCTTAATATAAAGTGGTCGGCACTTTATCTCAATAAGTGGTCGGCACTTTATCTCATAATGTCATGGGGGTTTATTAGTATAAAAGGTTTTTGACCGGCGGGGGTCAGTCCTCCAGCTCTATAAACTGGCAGTGGGGATCGTCGGGCGTTTCCTCCGGCACGATGGCCAGGCGGCCCCGCAGGGCCTCGACGATGCGGGCCACTTTGTTCAGGTTGTTGTACATCGTGCCGCGCTCGATGGCGGCGAGCTTGGCGGGCGTGGTGCCTACCATTTCGGCGGCCTGCTCGACGGTGAGGCCGTGGTGACGGCGCAGCTGCTGGAGGCTCTGTCCGAGGTCGGCAAAGACCTCGCGGGTGTGCTGCTCCTGGGGGTTCTGTTCGTTGTTCATGCTGTTTTTTGATTGAAGGGTTAATATTGTTCGTTAATAAAATCACTAACTGCGGCCATATCTCTATTTTTGAGTGTCAGGCTCTGCAGCTGCTCAATATAATGCGGTTTCCGTCGGGTGTGTCGGCATAGAGGACGGCGACAGGGTATTTGTATTTGATAGTAGCGGCTGCAGCTATGCCCATAAGTATATTTTGTGCCGTTTCTCGCGTCAGGTTGTTATTATTCCAAGGCATTAGATTTGTGCAGTTGATTCGCAAGTCTGCATTGCGTTTGTTGCAGTAGACGCAAAACATATAACAAATGTTCATTTGTTCAAACTGCTGGTCGGTGTAATATTTTTCATTGTTGTTCATTGCTGTAAATTTTTTATTGGTTAATATTTTTGTTTGTAGGGGTTATTTAATACACTTATCGAAAGCGGCGAGGAGCTTGTCCTGATATACAACTCTGGTCCTGCATCCTTCCATCTGGCCGCGCATGGGTGCCGGCACAATGTAATCCAACAGGAAATTGATAAGGGCCTGCTTTGCTTTAACACTTATTATGTGCCAGTTGGTTATATAATAGCCGTCCTCGGTGGTCAGTCCTGCGGCGGCGGTGCCTTTGGTGGTGAGTTCCTGGTATCGCTGGAAGTCGGCGTCAGACATTAAAAATGTTTCTTCTTCGCAGGTGATGCGGTCGCCCTTCTTTATGTTCATATCCGGGACGTCCATTTCTGCCGTGAAAACATTTTCGGCCAACACTTTGTTGTCGATTTCCTTCTCCTGCTGCTCGTACATTTCGAGTCCGAGCTTGGCAAGTTCATACTCTTTTTTTAGGTTCATGAGCTTTTCGCGGTGCTGCTCACAGTTTGCTTTCAGTTCATTTTCTAAATTTTTCATTGCTGTAAATTTTTTGACTGTTATACTTCAGGTTATTGTTTGTTTGTCTTCTCTTCATGCTTCAGGGCATACACCATAGCGGCGCACATTCCGAGGGTGTAGATGTGCCAGTATGCTCCGAGGGCGATGGCAACGGCGGCGGTGATTCCGAGGGCGGCGAATGTCATTTTAAAAAGTTTCATTTCGTTGGTGGCCGTTTTTTGACTGTTGGCCGTCAGCTTTAAAGGTTTTTTTGATTGGTTGGTATTAGAATTGTATGCGGTACTTCAGGGCGGTAACAATGCCGATTTGGTTCAGGCTTGGCATGTGTCCCTGGCATGTGCGATGATCCTGGGAGCCGGTAAATGTGGCATAGGTGTCAAAATAATGCCCGTCAATGTTCACAATGCTGTAAGGTTCCCCGGCCTGCATAATGCCATTTTTCCAGTAGTGCGGCGGCATATCGTTGAGAAAATGTTGATACACCTCTTCTGTTACCTGTTGACCGATTACGGCTTTAAAGGTTCTGTCCTTTTGCCAGTTCTGTTGTGTGTATATTTCCATTGTGTCAAGATTTTTGATTGGGTGATTAATAAATGACTCTAAAACCAATGCAGCGCAATTTTTGGCTGTCGGTTATGCCGGCGGCATCCTTTATTGTGTGCTGGTCGATTGTGAATTGTGTCAATTCATTGCCGGAAAAGTGCAATGCACATAATATTTCCCCGGTGTTCTCAAGCATGAAATATTGTTCTATCTTCATTGTATTTGGTTTTTTGATTGGTGGGTTTATAGATTCTTTTGTCCTTTGTTTGCCATATTTGCGACGGCCTGGAGCAGCCTTTTTTCGTTTTTATCCGATATGGCAAACATATATTCAAAATTGATTTCCCGCCGTTTGCCGTCTTCTGTTGTCTTCTCCTGAGGGTTATAATAACCATAACACATGCCGTTTTCCTGAGTTGCAAAGGGATGAATGCAAAGATACGACGGCAAAAGCTCTTTTGTGTATCCATGCTGGAGCCATAACACTGGCAATGAATTTTTGTTGTATCCGGCGGCATCTGGCCAACAATACATTATTTCAACTGCTATTGTTTCCCCTGCTGGTGTTTTGTCCTCAAATTCGACAATGCGGCGGCGCAAAATGCCGTTAAATTCGGTTCTGTATGTTTCTTTTATTCTATCTATACTTAACATTGTTGTGTCTCCTATTTTTAATTGTTGCATGATTTTTGATTGTGTGTTTCAAGCCCGGGCCAGATACTGGCCCCAGGCTTGAATGTAATATGTATATCCCGCGCCGCCTCTCCAGGCGATGCCCGTCTGTATCTTCTCCCAGGCATCCCAATTTTGGATGCACTTGTTATCCGATACACCAGCCGGCAATTTACCACTAATTTTGTGGTATCCTCCCAGGGTAACGCCCGTTTCAAAAGCCATATAAAAGGCTTTCAGGATATACCAGGCATCATGTGTCATGCAATCATCAAAGTAATAAAATACGGTGTTTCCACAGCGGCAAAAATATCCGGTATCACCATGCACTTTTATCATATCCGGATCACCCTCAAAAAATTGCAATTCCCCGCCGTTTTCGCTCCAATCATCATAATTTAGATCGGTCAAGCCGTTTTCGTTGCAATACTCCCACAGCGAAAAAGAATCTTCCAGGACGTTGACAATTTTCAACGGCTCTTTTTCAAAAATAACATTATCACAGCATCCTTTTTTGTCATACTTAAGAACAACAATTTTCTTTACCTTTCTATTATTGTCGATAAGTTCATTTAAATAGTTAATTGCCGCCTCTTTTGCCTCTTGATCGGTGATAAATTTTGCTGGAGCGCTTACTGATACGCCGCTTTTATAATATACCTCAATTCTATGAGTCAAGCAGCTAACAAAGGGAATAAAATTAAATCTTCTTTCCTTTTCTTCCTGGGTGTAAGAACTTTTATTTGTCATTGTATTTGTGGCCGCTTTCTAACTGTTGGCCATCAGCTCTAAATGATTAATTGTTTGTTGTTTCCTTTGAAACTCGGTGCAAAAATACAACTTATTTTTAAACTACCAAAATATTTTTTACTTTTTTTTGAAAATAATTTTTATTGCATTGTAATTGTGTACTTTATAAAGTAAAATATTTTTACAGTCGGTGCAAAATTGCCATGTATTTTTATACTTTCTCACTCCCTTTTCCGCTTTTTTGCCCTCATAACGGGCGAAAATCGCACACGATGACCACCACCGGCGGCGGCACGCCGTGCGATTTACAACAATATAATAAATATAGTAATATTATATTTTCTTTTGTGTGTGCTTTAAAGGCACACACAAGAAAAAAGATAAATGATATTGAGTAGTTAAGGCCAACAGAACGGGGACAGTTGCGGATGGTGTTGTATATGGCACTTTTAACGGCTTTTTCGTTTTTGGAGAGGCGGAAAAAACGAAAAAAAGAGGGAGCGAGGGAGCCGGGGCGAGGGACGGCGGGAGAGCTGGCGAGGATCGGCGGCGGGAGGGCGGCGGCATGGCTGGAGGTGTGCCGGCGGTGTTCCTGGCGGCTGCTGTGGTCCTGATGGCGTGGCGTGGCTCGTTTGGTTACTTTTAAATCAAAGTATAAATATATACCGCTTTTATTGTGGTGTGCTGTGGCTATTAAATGTTATTTTGCACCGTCTCAACTTTGCACCGGCGGCGGCGATGCTGGAGGAGGTGCAGCCGGGGAGCCAGGAGGAGGGATGCGCGGCGGCTGATGGCAGCGATACCCCCCCTATCGACTCCGATGGTTGGGACGATATAGGGGTTTAGTTTGCAGAAATTTTTTTTCGAGTTTCGGGTCGCCCCGTTTCGCAGTGTTGGCTGATAGTAGTCGTGTAAGTTGTTGTGTTCGTGTAGATACGGAGGAGGTGTGGAGGAAACTATATTCTTTTTAACAGGTAAAGGGAGGATAAATCCATAGTCGGAGTGTGGAAAAATATTGATATTTTTTGATAAAAAGTTTGGTAGTTTCGGAATTGTTTGTATTTTTGCAATGTGGATTTGTAAGTAAAATTTGTACTGAATTGCAAATTATGAATTGAATAACAAATAGTTAATAACAAAATAGATATGAACGAGAATGGTAAAGATAACGGCAATTTGACAGATGCGCTGAGGGAATTGGTGCCGGATAACGGGTGGAAGGAGGTGTTTGCTTACGGCAAAAAGCGTATCGAGTGGACACCGGAGGCGTTGAGGGTGGCTTTTACGGAGTATTTGCAGTTTGCGGACGGGTCGCCGCTGCCGAAGGATATGAAGATTAGCGAGAAGGTGGGTGGCAAGAACGGCGACACGAATGAGGACACGAAGCGCAAGGTTATCAGGCCGTACAATATGAAGTCGATGTGCGCGAGAGTGGGTATTGCGGACTGGGAGAAGTTCAAGGCGAGATACTGCGAGGGCACTTCGGACGAAGCCGAGGAGATGCGCGAGTTGTGCATGAGGATTGAGAATTTTATCCACGGCAATCTCCAGGAGGGTGCGACGGCCGGCATCTACAATGCCAAGATGGTGATGGGTCTGACGGACGTGGCGGAGCATGTGAAGCAGGAGGTGAGCGGGCTGAGCGAGAAGAGCGACGAGGAGCTGGAGGCCGAGGTGAAGCGGTTGCAGATGCAGCTGATGGGGAAGGAAGAGTAGATGGGTTTAATGGGCTGAATGGGTTTAATGGGCTTTTGATATGAGGCTGAATACGCTGATACGGAGGGTTGAGAAGGTACGGGACGATATGGTTCTGTATGTGAAGGCGGCGTGTGAGAAGGAAAAGGAGGTGATTGTGGACTTGAACAGGGAGCAGCTGGCGCGAGGCGAGAATGCGGAGGGGGTGTTGATGAACGGGGGTGCCTACAGTCCGACGAGCGTCAAGCAGAGGGCGAAGCTGGGGTTGCCGATTGACCATGTGTATCTGAGTTTCGAGGGCTATTTGCAGGAGGGGATGAAGGTGGAGTTTACGGAGACGGGGTTTAGCGTGGTGACTACGGATTGGAAGCAGCAGTTGGTGGATGAGGCGATGAGGACGGGTTACTGGCCGTCGAGCGGGTACAACGCGCCGCATTACGGGCCGGTGTTCGGGTTGGACGAGGTGAGCAGGGGGATGCTGATGTGGAGGATTAGGCCGAGGGTGGCGGTCAGCATCCGAAATCGGCTGCTGAAAGGGTAGATGAATGGGCTTGATGGGCTGAATGGGTCTGATGGGCTTGAAATAAATGACAATAAAAAATCTTGAAATCAATGAAAATTTTGAGCGACGAAGAGCAACAGGCAGTGTTGCAAGATGCAGTTGATACCTTTGGTTTGAATAACCAGCAGAAGGTGCTGCAAGAAGAGTGTGGCGAACTGATAGTAGCCGCAAGTCATTACCAACGTGGCCGTCATGGTGCCTATGACAATTTTGTTGAGGAATTGGCCGATGTGTCGATAATGGTCAAGCAGATGCTTTATGCCCTTGGGTGTGATGAAATGTTTGAGCATATTTGCGAGGCTAAGATAGCACGGCTTAAAAACCGAATTGAAGAGTATAAAATAACAAATAAACTATGAGCAACATTGAAAGAATACCTATCAAGACCGCGCCGAAGTTGATGGAGGCGGTGGTGCAGGAGATGCAGGTGCAGCTGGGCGCGGGGCTGACGTGGCTGGATCACATCTTCGGAAAGGCGGAGAAGGTGGCGCGGGACTACAGCGAGCTGCGACAATACTACCAGAAGCATGAGCACCAGCGGGCGGTGTATTTGCCCTCGGTTTATGTGGGCGGAGGGAAATACGAGAGTATCGTGCCCGACCGCAAGGATTGGGGGAATTATGCTTTCTTCTACCTCGAGGAGCCGACGGAGGTGAGTGGTGGCCGCAAGGTGATGCCGTACTTCGACCTGCGGGGGACGGTGAACCTGATTATATGGGGCGACACGAGGGACATCGAGGCGGAGGATGACCGCAATCTGGAGAGCATCAAGGCGGACATCCTTAACGTCCTCGGCGGGATGCGGCTGACGGCGGGGCACGCCTTTTTCGACAACTGCCGTGTTTACGAGCAGGACCGTGGCGTGTTCGAGGAGTATTCGCTGTTCCAGGAGGACTATGGGCAGTATCTTTTGTGGCCTTATTTCGCGTTCAGGTTCAAGTTTGAGATTGAGTGCAATTCGGGATGCGTGGTGGCGAATTGAAAATTGAAAATTGAAAATGGAGCAATATGCCTATTTTATACCACATATTGAAGATTTTTGGCAAAGAAGATATTATTACTTCGTGCCAGTATTGCGAAAAGACTGGAAGCAAGAGCTTTTTTAGGGCTTTTCATGGCTATGAGTGTAAGATTAAACGGGAAAAGCGTAGGAATAAGCGTTGTGGAAGGTGTTACTTTGGGCATCATTGCTGATAAATTGGGATGCTGTTGTAGTGGTAGCATTGCCGGTGCGGGGTTTTCAAGATTTTCCCCGGTCATAGGAGGGGTTGGGTTCGAGTCCCAAGCGTCCCACAAGCAAATTGAAAATTGAGAATTGAGAATTGAGAATTATCCCCGTGCCGCCGCTGGGGGAACAGCGGAAGAACTGGTGGAACACCCGCAAGGGTGCCAATCGTGGAACGTAGGACGAGCGGTATCAAATCCCGCCACGGGGACATGGCAAGGAAAAAAGAAATAGATTGTCCGTTTGACGAGGAGTTTATGGATTGCGTGAAATACATGCTCTACCATACCAACGCTGGAGGAATGGCTGCGAACCCTGCGCATCCGTCATGGTACACGCCAGCCAACTATCCCGAAAACTCGCCAGAGCGGTACAACGAAAGAAACAACATCAACAAACAAATTCAGGACTTATGACAGACCAACAACAGAAACAGCGGGAGGCGGTGGAGGCGATGAACAAGAAGGTGGGCTACGACGTTCCACTTTGCTACGCCACGCTCAACACCATCGTCATCAACGAGGAAACGGACATGGGCGAGATTCCCCTCATCGAGAAGCGGACGGCTATGGCGGTGATTGCCGAGGTGATAGCCAACACGCACGGCGGGCGGCTGACGCTGGACGCTGTGGCGGACATTATGCAGGCCTGCATCGCCTACGGCTGGCATTGGGCGCGGGAGGGCGAGAGCCTGCTGCGCTCGGAGTCGGTGCGGACGGAGATTATGGACTACCTGCGCGACAGGATGCCGCAGATGCCGCTCGGCGAGTACACGCGCCGCAAGGAGGGGCTGGAGCGGGGCTTCGCGGAGCTGCGCAAGGTGGTGGAGAAGGTGGAACACGGCATCCGCCTCCAGGGGCAGTTGAAAGTTAAAAGTTGAAAGTTAAAAGTTAAAAGTTAAAAGTTAATGTCTAACCAATAAAAATCTTAAATCATGTTGATTCCAATTTTGACAGCCGTATTGACGGCAATTCCTATTGCCATAAGAGTGGTTTATGTGAAAAGAAGGTACAAGACCAACGTCTATATCGACACCGACCTCCTTGATGTGTTGGCGGTTACCTTCGGTTTGTTGCTATTTATTGAGCTGACGATTATCGGCGGGCAGCGGATGATTGTTTGGCCAAGCACCAAGGCCGAATACACCGTGCTTGCGGAGCAGATTGACAACGCAAGGAATGAGGGTGTCGTGACCGATGCCTACCTTTTGAAGCAGGTGGTGGAGATGAACAACACCATCCAGCGGCACAAGGTCTTTGTCGGCAATGTGTGGATAGGTTGCCATTACTCCGAGGAGATTGCCAAACTACCGAAGTTAGAACTTAAAACCTTTTGACCCATGACCATCATAGAATACTTTGCCTCGGCGGCGGTGACGGGATGTGTGACGTCGTTTGTGGTTGTTCTGCTGAAGAAGCCGGGGGTTTTCTTCCGTCGCGGCGAGGACATAGGGCCGAGCTTTGCCGAGTGGTGCCAGGCCAGAGCCCCAAAACTGATAGGGGAGCTGATGTCGTGCTCATATT
>Ga0265298_10002925_pt1 | contig 23164 bp, 8 predicted proteins | sample AusTroGonzalo_MG_3_FD_193486 | JGI IMG/M metagenome (GOLD analysis project Ga0265298, IMG submission 193486) | Bovine rumen microbial communities from tropical cattle in Woodstock, Queensland, Australia - Gonzalo_01 | ecosystem: Host-associated > Mammals > Digestive system > Stomach > Rumen ...
GAAGGCCTATAACAAAGGGTATCTCGGCACCGCTTACCGCGATGCGGGCATCAAGGCCTACAAAGGCATCATTAACAACATGATCCGCGTGAATGCCGACAAGACCATCTCGCTCACCAACTGTTGCTCGGTGGCTGGTCTGGGGCCGGCCGCCACGCCAGAGGTGATTGCCGCGATGAAGAAGATCAACCCCAAGGGAAGCGTCAACGAGAATAAACGGCGCGACGGGGGCTATCAATACTATCTGTCAGAGCCCATCCGCGACAACGATGCCAAGGGCATAGGGCCGTTTATATGGGCCTCGCTCGAGATGGAGAAATTAGGCTATAACACCGAGAACACGACGGCTGCCATCGACAGGCAAGCCGTCGTGAATCGTCATAACCCCTTGATTACAGAAGCCGACCCATTGGCTTCACTCAGTGTGGGTAACGGACACTTTGCCACGACCGTCGATATTACCGGTCTGCAGAGCTACCCTTTTGAATATGGGGCAGGTGTGCCCCTGAACGCCATGTCCGACTGGGGCTGGCACCAGTTCGAAAACACCAACAACCTGCAACCTGCAGAGTCGGAGAAGTCTTTCGATTTCGGTCACGGACATCCGGAGGTCTATGCTGTGGAGTATAAGAAGGCAGAAGACGGTCGTCATAAGCAGGCCACAGAATTCTTCCGTGTCAATCCCCACCGTCTGAACTTAGGCACCATCGGTCTGAGTCTCAAGGATGCCAAAGGCGACGCCATCCCCCTCACATCGCTGAAGCAGCTGCAACAGTCGCTCCTTCTCTGGGACGGGGAAATTGAATCGTCGTTCCGTGCCGATGGTGAGACCGTCGAGGTCACCACAGGCGTTCATCCGCAAAAGGATGCCCTCTATGCCCGTGTCAAAAGTAACCTGCTGAAAGACCGGCGCGCCGCCATCTCCTTACGTTTCTCCTACCCTACCGGCAAGCATGCCGATGATGCCAACGACTGGAGCAAGCCCGAGCGCCACCAATCGGTCATCATCGCCCAAAACGACCACTCGGCCATCATCGAGCGCACCCTCGACGCCAGCAGATATTATGTGTTGCTCACCTGGTCAGGCCATGCCACCCTGCAAGAATGCGACCGCCATCATTTCGAGCTCTCCACCACCGACGATGAGCTCACCTTCTCGGCCGAATATGCTCAGAATACGCCGAATACGCCGAATACCCTCTTCGATTACAGCAGCTACCACAAGGCCACCCAGCGTGCCTGGCATGACTTCTGGCAGTCCGGCGCCATCGTCGATTTCTCGCAATGCACCGACCCGCGTGCCCCGGAACTCGAGCGTCGGGTCGTCCTCTCGCAATATCTCACCCAGATCAACTGCGCCAACAACATGCCCCCGCAGGAGACAGGCCTTACCTACAATTCCTGGTTCGGTCGCCCGCACCTCGAAATGGCCTGGTGGCATCTGGTCGACTTCGCCCTGTGGAATCATCCGGAAACAATCCGTCAGATGCTCGAATGGTATAACGACACCGCCTATCCCGTGGCCCGGAAGATTGCCGAGCGTCAAGGGTTCAAAGGGGTGCGTTGGATGAAGATGACCGACCCATGGGCGGGCGAGGCCCCTTCAAACACCGGCTCGTTCCTCATCTGGCAACAGCCCCACTACATCTATCTGGCTGAGGAGATGTACCGTGCGAACCCCTCGGCAGAAACCCTCAGGAAATACGGCGAACAAGTAGAGGCCACCGCTGAGTTTATGGCCGATTTCGTCAGCTACGACGCGAAAAAGCAGCAGTTCAACCTGAAGGGCAGCACCGCCATGCAGGAGTGCATGACCAAGGACATCTCTTTTAACCAGCCCTTCGAACTCGCCTACTGGCAATATGGCCTCTCTGTCGCCAACCAATGGCGGGAGCGCATGGGGAAGCCCCGTCAGGCCCAGTGGGATCAGATCATCGCCCACCTCGCCTCACTGCCTGAGGTGCAGGGCATCTACACCGCTGGTCTGCCTTTGGGAAAGACCGACAACCTGGAAAGCTTCGATCCCTTCGACACCGTGGATCTGAATGGCCAAAAGACCACCTCTAAAAAGCAATCAGAGACCTTTGCCGATAAGATCCGCAACGACCACCCGGCTGTGCTCGGTGCCTGTGGCATGCTGCCCAGCGCGCACACGCCCTATGCTTTGTTATATGACAAAGAGAAGATGAAGCAGACCCTCGACTGGGTGATGAAGCACTGGAACTGGCAGACCACCTGGGGCTGGGACTATGGCATGATTGCCATGTGTGCCGCCCGTCTGGGTGACCCCGAGACCGCCCTGAAGGCCCTGCTCATCGACACCCAGAAGAATACTTATCTGAAGAATGGCCATAACTTCCAGACCGCCGACCGTCTGCGCATTTATCTGCCCGGCAATGGTGCTTTGCTCACCGCCGTTGCGATGATGTGTGCCGGCTGGGACGGTTGTCAGGAACCCCTCAATCCAGGATTCCCCAAGGATGGCAAGTGGAAGGTCCGTTGGGAAGGTCTGCAGCGCATGCAATAGCCGCGCAAACCGACCTGTCCGATTGTATGTTTATCTCAGTATCACCTTGCGTGAAAGCACAGTCCCGTCGTCAGCGCGACTGATGGCAATGTAGGGGCCTGTGGCCTGTGCCGTCGTCTGGATACCGTTCAAGGTATAGGTATCCACCGAAGCGACGGCGCGTCCCGTAGTCGTCAACCGACCGATAGCCGTCGGCGATCCGCCCATGCCGTCAGGAGCCTCGGCATTCATCGTGATACAGAGTTTGTCGAGACAAGCCCCGTCCTCACGGCCGGCAATGGTCAGCTGATGCTGACCTGCCGAAAGATAGCCGTTGTAGAGTTCCTTCCAGCTCCAGGTATCGGTCTGCAGACCGTTGGCGAAATTGCTCATCGGTCCGTCAACCCCCACCCAGTAGCTGTCATCATCCCAAGTGGGACACAATACACGTGCATAGACATAATAGGTACCTGCCGTCTTGGCCGTAAAGGCGGTAGTCAGCATGTAGGCGCTGTCGGCAGGAGCCGAATTGGCAAATTGCGTCACCGTCTTCAGATACTTACCTCCCGAGGCCGCAGCATCCGACACCAGTTGGAAACCTGTACCCACCGTGTTTGTACGCAGCTCCTCAGCCTCTATCCAAAGGGCCTCACCATAGGCCTCTTCCTCCTCATCGTCAGCAGCCAGCGCGTCGGTCTTGGTAAAGAGGTTCAGGTCAATACAGCCGCCCATCGTCTCATAGCCCTTGGCATTCAGGTGCAGCCAATCGTTCTCAAACAGGAACTGCGACTGCATGGCGATGGTGTCCTCGGGGTTGCGCACGGCCTTGTCGAAGTCAATCACGCCATCGAGCATCTTCGTCGTGCGAATCCACTTATTCAGCGCGCTGCGACCGTTCTCGTGGTCCACAGAGTAATAGCTATTGCCCTTAAACGGCGTAATCGTCGCACCAAACACATAGATGCCTTTCTGGTGCGCCTCACGGATAATCTGCTTGTAGACACCGATGATGCTCTTGGCCGTCTGGACGCCGTTACGCGAGCCGCCCAGGTCGTTGACAGCCTCAAAGAGGATGATCCACTTCACGCCCTCCTGACCGAACAAATCGCGCTGATAGCGGTTCACGGCAGTAGGGCCTAAGCCGCCGCCCAGCACACAGTTGCCGCCGATACCCATATTCAGCACGCCCACCTGCTTGGTCGGCTCGTTTTCCAGCAACCGACGTGAGAGCACATCGGCCCAGCGGTTCTGCTGATTGGTGGTCGAGCCGCGGCCGTCGGTAATCGAGTTGCCCAGGATGGCCACTGCCCCAGCCGTTTCAGGCGCCTCCACCTCCAAGGTCTGGATGGTGTACCAGTGGTCGGTCTTCACGGCATCGCTGAAGTCGGTGGTATTACCGGCCTTCAGATACGACGTGGTTCTTGAGCCGGGATGTCCGCTCACACTGGTCGACGAGGCCGAGCCGTAATGGATGGTAATGGCCACGTTCTGACGCTCACCGATCTTGAAGCTGACGGGATCCGATATGGCCGTTCCCCTGGCAGGCATCGTCACACCGGCCTTGCCGTCGAAAGTCAGACTCACGGTCGAGGTCTCATCAATCTCCGCACTGCTACCGGCCGTCTTGGCCAATGCCAGTTCCACGGCCTTGATCTCCGTGGCACCCGTACTGAACTCGTTGGTCAGCTTCAGGCGCACCTTCTCACCGCCGATCGACACCTGTACAATCTGGCGCAACGAGTTGTTGCCCAGGCCAGGCGACGGGGGATTATTATGCGATTCCACCAACTGCGGGGCCGTGCCCCACGTGCCAACCCAATGATTGTTGGCCATAGCGACGCCTGCCGTGAACAGGCAGACAAGAAGCAAAACTGTCTTTTTCATTTTGATTATAACTGTTTATCCGATTTTGACCGCAAATTTACGCATTTCCAGTCAATCTCGCAAACGATTATTTCTTTTTTCCACCGTCCCCGCCCCGGATGAAACAAATCATGCGTATTTTTGAAACATCAAACACTACAGCTTAACCACGTCCTGGCCTTCTTCCGACTGTCGCAGTTCCTCGCTATACTCCGGCGCATCGCCGCTTTCCACCGTCAGCACAAAGACCGTTTCAGAGGCATCCTGATGCCCGACAGCAAACGCCTCATAGTATGCCATCAGCGCGAAGACCTCCGCCTCGCCACTCACGCCGAACACGTGTTCTGCCACCTTATAATATTTAGTCATCATCCGATTCCGTCTCTTTTATTAGCTTCTGCCAGCGACCAGCTGCGCCGGCGGATGCGCTCGGGCAGCGTGACGGCCACGGCTCTCCAGAAGCGCAGTTCCGTCCACAGCATATCCCAAAAACTAAACCGCATCAGCCGCAGACTCCGCTTCTGGCCTGCCCATACACGCGGGAAAACGCCCTGCTGCCGCTGCGCGGCATAGAAGCCGAAATTGCCGCCTGCCATAATCTCGCGCAACAGCCACTCGCCACGATAGCTGTCAGCCTCACCGAGCATCAGCCCCGCATCCAGCCGCAGCACTTCGCCGAGCACCCACATCAGGGCTCCTGCCGTACGCGAAAGGCCGAATGGCTTCAACAGCCCTGTCACCGTCTGGCGCTCTTCGGCCGTGGCATTCTGCAGCAGCCAGTAATAGTCGCACACATGGCGCAGGCCGATACCGCCGCTGAGGAAATGCCGTTGGATATGCGACAGTTGCATCACCAGCGCAAACTTCACCGAGGGCACGTTGAATCCCTCGTCGACCTTCGTCACCGAGGCGATCTCCTGCGCCACCCAGCGCTGCAACCGGCGGTTGGTGATGGGGTTGAAATTCCCCGACGAAGGCCGGAAGTGCACCTCTACCACAACACCATCCTCCGTTGCGGGGATGTGCACATGGTGGTACGAGGCCATAGGCTTGCGATCCGTGGCGCTCTTGCCGATGCCTTCTATCAGTCGCATCTGCTCCAACAGGGCGATCACGCTGTCCTTGCCGCCCTCCACCCAGATGTCGATATCACCGGGCTGACGACTCAGTTTGTCGGGATAGAGCCTTGCATTGGCCTGACCTTTCAGGATGGCCGTCTGTCGCCCTTCGTCAGCAAACAGCCTCGTCAGCCGTGCCGCCTCGCGGTTCAGCAACTGGTTCAGGCCGCGTGTTGTCTCCGCCTCGCTCAGCCATTGCAGGGCCAGTGTCATCGGGGGCTGTTGCGCCTTGTCGAGCCGCGTCACCGCCGTATAGACCACCCCCGCCACCGACTGCTTCCGCGCCATCTGGTAGAGGGCCGTCCACTCGGTCGCCGTCGGCGTGGCCTCAAAGCCCTCGCCCGTCATGGCCGACCGCAGCAATGCGAAGAACAACTAATCGCTTTGTTTCGTATGTTCCCTCTAACTTTGCTTAACGATAGAAATCAAGTATGCGTTGCCGGATGAGGTACTCGTATTTGCTCTGTACGGCATCCTGCTGGGCCTTTAAGTACTTCTGCTGGGCTATAATCAGGTCGAATACGCTGCTACGTCCGGCATCATATCTATCCTGCTCGTAGCTGACACTAACGGCCGCCGCCTCGACGGCCTTCTTTGCCGATGCCATCTTATCAAGTGCCACAGTCGCATTGGTGTATGCCTTATGCATTTCCGTGCGCAGGTTCTGCCGTGCATCGTCGAGCGCGAACTGCTGGTTCATAACGTCGAGCTTGGCCAATCGGATATTGCTGCGCGTCTGGAACCGGTTGAAGATAGGAATGCTGAGATGCACGCCGACTACTTCGTTTAAGTTGTTGTTGAAGTATTGCTTTCCGAAGCCCCCCCATCCAGTGTTCTGGTGGAACATGTTGACGTAGAAGGTGCGCAAGCTGCCCTGTAGGAACAATGTGGGATAGTAGTCGGAACGTGCGACCTCGATGAGGGCCTTTTTCTCTTCGATGGACGACTTGGCCGACAGGATGGATGGCCACTTCTCGACGACATCATCGTAGTTAACGGGCATGGCTGGCAGACCGGCTGTGGTCTCGTCGATGGGAGCCACGTCGAAACCTTCGGTCGAGGGAAGGTTGAGCAACTGTGCTAGATCGTCAAGGGCGAGTGTGAGTTCGCCCTTGGCCTGTGTCAGGGTGTATTCGTCGCCGGCTACGGTCGCCTCGATGTCCTTCAGTTCGCTGAGCGGGCGTTTACCCTCGTCGACGAGTACTGCAGCACGCTGACGTAACTGCTGGCTGACGGCCAGTTGTGAGTTGGCCACGTCGACCAGGCTCTTGTTACACAGACACGTCATATAGTACACGGCAATCTGGATGCCGATGTCCTTACGGGCCTTCTCAAAGTCGGCGGTAGCTGCGTGGAGACTGTGACGGTCGGCTATCTTCTGGTTCTTGACCTTAAAGCCGTCGAACAGGTTCATCTTGGCTGTAATCTCGCCCGAGGTGTAGGCCAGATCATAGTTGTTTCCGGAACTATTGCCTTGCATGGAGCCTGTCGTGGAGTTGTAATTGCCGAAACTGAACTGCTCGCCCAATTGTGCGCTGACTTCCGGCAGCCATCCGTTTGAACTGGTTTCGAGGTTCACCTGGCGTTTCTGTATCTGTAGTGCCCTTTGCTGGATGTTGATACTATGCGTCGTTGCATATTCAATACACTGGTCGAGTGTCCACGGCTGTTGAGCGTCGGCAACGGAGAAGCCAACGGTCAGCAGGGTGCAAAGCGACAGGGTTCTGATGTTCTTTGTCTTCATTGAAGTAAGGTCTGTTGATGAATGAATGTCATTGGTTTAACGCTGAATGCCACGAAGTCTGTCTTCCTTCTTGATGCCCGACTTCACAGCCACATAGATACCGTCGGAAATGCCGAGCTCAACAGGTCGGCGCTCCCACTTCTGGTTATCAACATCTGCGGGGTCGGAGGTCAGTACATAGACATAAGTCTTACCATCGGCGAATTCGACGGCGGTCTCTTCGCAGGAGATGGCGTTCTCTTCCTTGGCAATGACAATGCGGGCATTGGCACTATATCCCGAACGGATGTCGATGTCGCTCGGAATATGGGCCGAGGCTTTCAGCTCGAACATCTTGGCACCATTCTGCACTTCACCCTCCGGCGCGATGTAGTCGAGGGTAGCGGGAATCCTGACATCCTGCATAGAGCCGAGCGAGAGTTCCATCTCCATGCCCAAGCGCAGCTTAGCCACCTCGGTCTCGTCAATATAACCGCGGAAGATGATGTCGCCCATGTCGGCTATCTTGGCTATGGTAGTGCCCTCGGTAAATGCGCTGGTTCCTGATACAGATGCGCCGACCTTAACAGGCACATTGAGCACCACGCCACTAATGGTAGAGCGTAGACTGGTGATATTGACATCGCCTGAGCGGCTGGACTGACCTTTGGTGATGACCTCCACCTGCGTCTGGGCTGCCTTGAGGCTCTCTTTGGCAGAAGCCAGCTTGGACTCCTTCATCTCAAACTCTTCCCGGCTCACGACCCCCTTGTCGTAGAGCGTCTTGATGCGGTCGTATTCGCGCTGCTCTTCGCTCAATGTGATGCGCGCTGATTCCACCTGCCCCTTAGCCTGATTGAGTTGCGCCATATCAGGAATGATTTTGATGGTGGCGATGACGTCGCCCATGCGGACCACTTTTCCCGGTTGCACCATCAGTTGGCTGATGACGCCCGTTGCCAGCGGCTTGACTTCCACCTGGTTGCGGGCTTCCACGCTACCCGTGGCTGTAGTGATCTTGGAGATGTCGCGCTGTTGCGGCTCGATGAGTTCGTAGACTACCGGTGCCGGCTGCGACTGTTTCCACAGAAAATAGAACGTGTAAACAACGAAAAGCCCCACAAGGCTCCATCCTGCAATTTTCAATACCTTTTTCATATCGTTATTATTTTATTTATTATCGTTTATATTTTAGATCCTATTCTTCCCTCAGTGCCTCGATGGCCTTGATGGCAAGTGCCCGTTTAGCAGGTAGCCAGCCTGCGAACAAGCCGCCGAGGACGAGGACGACGAGGGCCGCAATGGCAGGCAGAAACGGCACGTAGGGATTGGTGAATACCGATGATCCATCATCTGGGAGTGCGTTGCGCAGGGCACTCAATGCATAGGTGCCCATCCCCAGTCCGAGTATGCCGGCAGAGATGGTAAGCACCAAGCTTTCGCACATAATCTGTCGGATGATAACTTCAGGCATAGCTCCCAAAGCCCTGCGTACACCGATTTCCTGGGTGCGTTCCTTCACTGTGATAAGCATGATGTTGGAGATACCTATCAAACCGGCTAGCAGTGTACCCAACCCCACAATCCAAATAAGAATGTTGAGGCCGATAAAAAGATAGCTGTATTGATTGAGCATGTTAGCCAAATTAAACGTAATCAGTGCCGACTGGTCTTTAGGATGAATCTGATGGAGTGATTTTGCCAGTGTCTGTAATTTATCCTGATAGTCAGATGCTGGGAACTGTTTTTGGAGCGTGATAATCATCTGTCCGATTTTGTCGCCTTTACTGTAAACCTGCTGCTCGGTGGTCAATGGCAGCTGTATGCCTTCGGCAGGGTCTAACTCGATGATAATCATACTATTGGTATTTTTAACGACACCGACAATCGTGTATGTTACGTTGTCGATAGTGAGCGGTCGGTTGATAGGATCTTCGTTGGGAAAGAAATTCTTTTGTACTTCAGTTCCTATGACACAAACTTTTCTTGATTCTTGAATGTCGATTTCGTTGATGAAGCGACCCGCTATTAGTTTCTGGGGAATGTTGTGAAGATAGGACGGCATGACTCCTACAACTTTGTATTCTCCGTTGCGGTTGTTATGAGTGATGAGTTGTGTAGAACCTGGATGTACATAGTCAATCAATGTGATATTTGAAATCTCCTTAGGGAAGGCGCGCTTAAATATGATAGTGTCGCGCATGTTGAGATTCCACAATCGTCCCTGACTGAAGCCCTGATAGGACATGCCCGTTTCACTGGGTATTAGGAAAATACTGTTGGTTGGCAGTTCCATCATCTTTCCTACAAGACCGTTGTTTAATCCCATTCCTGCACCGATAAGTATTACCAGCATGAAGATGCCCCAAAATACTCCGAAGGCAGTCATCAGACTACGCCATTTCTGGCTTAGCACGGTATCCCATATCTCTGACCAAAAATCCTTATCAAACATCTTTATATCTATTATTCTCTTTTTTCATTTTTAACTATTTCTATGCCGCTAGCGCGTCTACTAGTTTGCAATTGATAGCTTTCTTGGCTGGCACATATCCGGCAATTATGCCTGCAAGCAGCATCACGACATTGGCCGCAAAGATAATACCCAGTCCTACAGTTGGAGCACCGAATATAGCCGATCCGCCAAAAGCTGCCAGAACAGCGGAAAGCAGTTGGGTTAGACCAATGCCAAAGAGCATACCAACGTAGCCGAAAATCAGCGTGATAATGACCGACTCGACAAGTACCAGTGCTACGATGTGTTCGTTTGATGCGCCCATGGCCTTTCTTACACCCAGTTCACGGGTACGCTCCTTCACGGTAATCATCATGATGTTACTAACGCCTACGACGCCTGATACCATTGTTGCCAAACCAATGATTACGATAAACAGATAGATTCCTTTCAGAATGGTCATGATGTCAAGATAGTTCTCATAGTCAGACTTCAGACTTATTGCTGACAGGTCTTCAAGATGGTAGTCTTTCTGCCTGGCTAATTGCTTACGAAGGTTAGACTCGAAAGTGCGGTTTGATTCCAAGTCATCCAGATTCCTTGTCATGATGCTGATTTTACTCAGATGGTTTTCCGGACAGAAGGTGTGCAGTGCCGTTGTGCATGGGGTATACACTGTACGAAGTGTACCTCCGATGTCAACATTGGGCTCATAGATGCCCACTACCAGAAAACTGATACTACCGATAGTTACTTGTTTGCCAATGAGCTGCTTTTCTTCTGGGAATATGATATCAGTAAGGCTCGACGACAAAACACATACCTTTCGGTTGGAATCAATGTCCCACTGATTAATGCTGCGACCATGAGTAATCTTAATATGCTCTATTCGCTCGAACCCCGTCTGCTGACCTTCAATAGAAGCTGCAGTCTTGATCTTTCCACTCGAAATGCTTGTAGTATCGCTGAGTGTGTATTTAATATAGGCAACGTGTTCAGGAAAGGCTTTCTTTATTTTAACCGTATCCTCGGGGGTGAAATAGATCGCTTTGTTCTTGGGCTGTCCTTTATATACCATCGAAGTCGTGCCTGGTATGATGGTATATATATTGTCTGTTGAATTGGAAAAATTAGACATCATGCCCTTGAGCAGACCATTACCTGCACCCAAGAGAACGATGAGGATAAAAAGTCCCCATCCAATGGAAAAGCCGGTTAAGGCAATTCTCATCTTGTTGCTCTTCATAGAGGTAAACACCTCTGACAAAATATCTCTCATGAGTAACTTACACTATTCACTTTTCACAGGTCCACGCTCGTCTCTTGCGATAACGCCATCTTTGAAAAAGATGCGACGATCGGTCTGGTCGGCAATGTCCTGTTCATGCGTGACGATAATCACCGTTTGTCCGTTCTTCCTGTTCACATCGCGAAGCATATCCATCACCTCCTGAGTGGTCTTGGAATCGAGTGCGCCCGTTGGCTCATCGGCAAGAATAATCTTCGGGTGAGATATAAGCGCGCGGGCAATGGCCACGCGTTGGCGCTGGCCACCAGACAATTGCATGGGCAAGTGATCCCAGTGAGCAGCAAGTCCTACTTTTTCCAAATACTCCATCGCCATATCGTTACGCTCTTTTCGTCCCACGCCACGATAATAGAGTGGCAGAGCAACGTTCTCCATGGCGTTCTTGAAGTTGATCAGGTTGAACGACTGGAAGATGAAGCCAATGAGCTGATTACGGTAGCGGCATCCTTGTCGCTCTGTAATATCCTTGATCAGGTTACCTGCCAGATGGTACTCCCCTTCGTCGTAGTCGTCCAGGATTCCCATCACATTGAGCATGGTAGACTTGCCCGAGCCAGAAGGGCCCATGATACTGACCAGTTCGCCTTCATCGATATGGAGATCCACCCCCTTCAGCACGTGAAGGGGCTGGGCTCCAGGATAGGTCTTATGAATTCCTTTCAGGTCAATCATCTTATTTAATGTTATCAAATACAAACTGAATATACGATGCCACACACGCCTCGCTCAACATGCTCATGTGGTCGCCGTCGGCCTTCTGCCAAAGGAGATCGCTACGGAACTGCTTCCATAGTGCCACATTATCTATCTCGCGTTGCGGAATGATGGCTTCTCTTAATTGATCACCATCCATTTGGAGCATTGACAATATCTGTTCTTCAGAAATCTTCAGTTTCTTAGACAGATCTGCCAAAACGTCCTCCTTTTGGGCTGCACTGATCAGAATAACTTTACCAAGAAGCGGAGCGGGGGCACCTTGGCAATTCAGACGGCTGTACATGTCAAGGATTTCGTCCTGTTCGCTACTCATAATACCTATTTCTTTCTGCATGTTCTCTGGGAGCAGGCTGAGGGTAAGGTCAAGCTGCGGACGCTTCAATTGGCGGTTCTGGTCTACCCAGAACGAGTCGAGCATACAGACATTAGGCTTCTGCTCGGGATAATCCTGTTGCCAGCGAACTGCCAACCTGTAAGAAAGGTCGGCGCCAAAACAATGACCCGTAAACAGCTCAACCTTGTTGATTCCAGCTTCTAACAGCTTGACGTCGAGTAGCGTGTAATAGAATTCTATGGCCTCGTTAATATCGTCATCCTTGAAGAGATACTCGAAATGAGTGGTGATGGCCTCAACAGTCAACACGTTGTAACGTTCTTCAAGCTTCTCCATGTAAGGAATCAGGTCGTTATAGCGCGTCTCACCCTGTACAAGAACGGCCACAGGCTTGGTTGCATCAGGCTCTTTGTGCCATGCCATCAGTTGCTGATTCAAAGCAAGGACGGCGCGGATGGACTTGGTCCTCATGAAGTCATCGACCTTGATACGGATACCCTCGGTGCATGCTTTGGCTACCATTCGTATAACCAATAACGATGTCATGCCAAGTCTCATCAGGTTATCGGTCACACCGAAGTCTTCGTGTCCAAGCAGTTCCTTCACAATGTCGAAGAGTTTCTGTTCACGCTTCGTTGATGGTGGTATGCCTTCCGTTTCCTGTTTGATATCGGGGATGGGGAGTTTCTTACGGTCGATCTTGCCATTGGGAGTCATTGGCATGGATTCCATCTTGACAAATGTTTCAGGAACCATATAGTCTGTCAATGTCTGTGACATGTTCTCGCGTAGTGCTTCGGTATCGATATCGCGGTCAGCGGTGTAGTATAGACACAAGTGCTGTGTGCCGTTTACGGTCTTAACATCGGCAACGACGGAAACCATACCCTCAAATGCCTTGGCACACTTCTCGATTTCTCCCAGTTCTATACGGTATCCGCGAAGCTTAACCTGAGTATCAATACGGCTGATGTATTCTAACTCACCGTCTTCATTCCATCTGCACAGGTCGCCGGTATGGTACATACGAACCTTGCGACCCCACTGATCCTCAGAAACGAATGGACAATCAACGAACGACTGAGCGGTACGTTCGGGTAGACGCCAGTAACCGCGTCCCACCTGAATACCAGCGAAGCACAGTTCTCCTGCAACGCCCTGTGGCAGCAACTGTCCGGCATCGTCGATAATGAAGTTCCAGTTGTTGGCTACAGATTTACCGATAGGAATCTCCTCGATATGCTGACCAGGAGCGATAGCGTAATACGATGTATCGTCAGTACACTCGGTCGGACCGTAGACGTTGATAATCTCGATGTGGTCACTGTAAACACCAGCCATCTTCTCACCACCACCGGTAATGAAGCGAATGGGCAGATCATCGAATGTGTTCAGCAGCAGACAGGTAATGGCCGTAGAATAACCGCCACCAGTAATTTTGTGCTTGAACAGGAAGTCTCGAATTGCTCCCAGGTCTTTACGGATTTCTGTTGGCATGATATGGAACGAGCCACCTAACGTCAAGGCAGGATACATGTCCTCAATATGAGCATCGAACGAGAATGAACGGTGACCGCTGATTCTGTCATCGGCTGTGAGCTTCTCCATGTCGATAACCACAGAGATAAAGTTTCTCAAACCGGCCTGATGAAGCATAGCGCCCTTAGGCTTTCCTGTAGAACCTGACGTGTAGATCATGTACGCAAGTCCATCTGGCGATGAAAGGTCAATAGGCTTGACTTTTTTCTTCGTTAAGCCCTGTACATCATCGCTGTTCATGAAGTCGTCAATATAGAAGATCGTAACATTGCCGACATTGAACTCGCCTTCTGTCTTCTTAGCTTCCAACACCGCATGGGTTGTAATCATGACCTTTGCCTCAGAGTTCTCCAGCATGTAAAGCAAGCGGTCGTTAGGATACTCAAAGTCTAATGGAGTATAGGCCGCGCCTGCTTTGTGGATACCTAATACAGAAAGTGGGAATTCCTTCATTCTGTCAAGCAATACACAGACAAAATCATTGGGTTTAATACCCATTTTTACCAGTTTATGAGCTATCAGGTTTGAATAGCTGTCCATGACAGCGTATGTCAACTGGCTTTCCTTGTCAACCACAGCAGGAGCATTTGGCGTCCGGCGTGCCTGCTCCGTGAACAGATTGGCAAACGTCTTGGAGATATCAACCTTAAGATCTTTGCCTTTTGACAGTACGAGCACTTCTGCAGTTGCCTCATCATCAAGCAGGGAGATGGTATTTAAATCACCTGCCTCGATGCTCCGCATCGCAAATGTACGCAGTGCAGATGCCAAGCGGCTCATGTCTTTCTGATTATATAGAGAGCCGTCATATTCCAGTACCAGCGCATAGTTGTCTGTGCCAGTCGGGTAGACCGTCATCGTGATGGGCAACTTTGCCGTATCAAGGGCCAAAGTAATGGCATCGCCATTCCTTTGGTTGTTTCCGCCTTCTAAGCCGCCTTGGTAAACATACATGATTTCCGGACGGATGTTGTGGCGTTCAACCATCTTTGTGAAGGGATAGAAACTGTTGGCCTTCGTGTTGAAGAACTGCTCCTGTGTCTTTTTTACTGCGGCCGACATGTTCTCTGCCTTCAGTGGCTTCTCCCATGTGCTTGTTACTGGCAGCGTCTTTACGAACATTCCGACACAATCCAGTAAGTTTGTTTCAGAACGTCCATTATCTATGGTCGTAATGTACAACTGCTCTTCACGGGTTGTTCGATGCAGTACCTGTAGCAGAACGGTCATAAAGAAGTTGCTCTCAGTGAAACTGTTCTGGCGACACCATGACTCAATATCCCGCCGTTCAATAGTAACTTGCAATTCCTGATTTCCTGAAGTTGTATCCTTTGTCGAACGCGGATAAATGGCAAGTTCAGCCGAAGCAAGCATCTCATCGAAGTAGCCTTCAGCCTCCATGTACTGCACAGATGTTGTCATCGACTGTTCATAGAGGGCTTGGTCGAAGGCAGAGAATTGTTCCTTCTCCAGTGTTTCGCCGTTAAGAGCCCTATTCAAGTCTCTTAGGAATACCAGACCAGAACCTCCGTCGAAGATAATGTGATGCATGTCCATAAACAACCACACGGTGGTAGGTGTCTGGTAAACTTTCAGACGGTACAGGTCGTCATTGAATAAATCAAAGGGGCGAATCTGCGATTGGAAGAACTGAGTATCTGGTTCGCAGTCCGTCTGTTCTATCGTCACGGTTACGGTCGCGTCGTCACGGCGCAGTTGAGCAACATCATCATCGCGTAGCGTCAGACGTGTCTTCATGTAGGCGTGAGCTTCAATGGTCTCGACGAGAGCATTGCGTAGCTGCTCTGCCGAAATGTCACTGAACTCTTTCACAAACGGAATGTTGTACTGCGTCGTACCACGATTCAACTCCCAGTCAATGTAGACACCGCGTTGGTTCTCCGTCAGTGGATAATAGTCGCGTTTCTCGTATGAACTGATTTGTTGCTCCTGAAGTGTTCCTGTCAGTGCAGCCAATTCTCTAACCGTAGGATGCTGTAGAATGTCTTTTGTAGGTAAGTGCAGATTCAGCTTCTGCTTTGCAATGGATGAGAATCTCATGGCCAAGAGCGATGTGATGCCCATGGAAATCAAGTTGGTAGTTACACCAAACTGGTCATTCTTGAGCAGGTCAAAGGCAATGTCCAGCAACTCTTTCTCCATCTCATTTTCAGGTGCTACAATCTCCTCAGCCTTAATAACAGGTAAAGGCAGTGCCTTACGGTTGATCTTGCCGTTTGGTGTCATTGGCATGACATCTAATCGCATGTATGCATCGGGCACCATATATTCAGCAAGACTTTCACTTAAGTGTTGCTTTAGCAAGCTCACATCCACCTCTTTCGTTTCTGTGTAGTAGAGGCAGAGGTGTTCTGCACCGTTAACTTTCTTCACCATGACGGCAACCTGCTTGATGCCATCAAACAGCATTGACCGGTTCTCAATCTCACCCAGCTCGATGCGGAAACCACGTAGCTTCACCTGATTGTCGATACGTCCGATGAACTCCAGTTCACCATCCTCGCGATAGCGTACCATATCTCCAGTGTGGTACATACGCACTTTTCTGCTCCAATGATCTTCGGAAACAAACGGACAATCGCCGAATACCTCCGCTGTCTTCTCTGGAAGATTCCAATAGCCACGTCCAATCTGTATACCTGCAAAGCAGAACTCACCGGCAATACCTACTGGCAGTAGTCGTCCATACTTGTCAGTAACAAAGCCCCAGTTGTTGGCCGTAGGACGACCGATAGGAATGGTATCGTAGTGATGACCGGGCTCCACAATGAAGTATGTTACTTCACAAGTACACTCCGTAGGACCATAGGCATTGACAATGGTGTATTTGTCGCTGTACAGTCCATCCATACGCTCACCACCCATTGAAATGAGGCGCAATGACAACTCTGGATAGTTCATTACGATTAATGAGCCGATGGCTGTGGGGAATCCCACTGCAGTAATCTTGTTCTCTTGTATGAATTCTACTGTCATCTCCATATCCTTTCTGATTGAAGATGGCATAATAAAGAGACTGCCTCCTTGTAAGAGAGCTGGATAGATAGATACGACATGCGCATCGAATGAGAAGGCGTAGAATACTCCCACCCTGTCGTTTTCTGTAATCCCTTGCTCGTCGGTAACAACCTCCACACAGTTCATGAGTCCGGCTTGATGCAACATGGTGCCTTTAGGCTTACCCGTTGATCCCGATGTGTAGATCATATATGCCAAGTTCTCTGGTTTGGCAAGGCAGATGGGTTCGCAGTCGACATCAAGCTGAAGGTCATCGATAAAGATGATCTTTGTGTGGCTTTCATCGATTTCGATGTTGTCAGCGCTGCACTTGCTCTCAAACACTGCATGGGTCGTAAGCAGGACCTTGGCCTGACAGTCTTCAATCATGTACTGCAGACGGTCTGATGGATAGTCAATATCCAAAGGAGCGTATGCGGCAGCAGCCTTATGGATAGCATGCACACACAGGATAAATTCCTTGCAACGTTCAAGCATCACGCAGACGAAGTCATCTGGGCAGACGCCACTCTCAACGAGGCAGTGTGCAAGTGCATCAGAACATCTGCTAAGTTCGCCATATGTAAATTGGCTATTCTCGTCAGCAACAGCCAGCTTATCAGGTATGCGTTGGGCTGTTTCGGTAAACAACTGGATGAAGGTCTTGTTGATGTCCACATCAATATGCTTACCCTTGCAGAAGTCTGTCATAACCTTCTCTTCATCAGGCGACAGAAGAGACACTTCTGAGAGTTTTGTTGCAGTCAGAGCGTGTTCTGAAACTTGTTTCAGCATGGCCCCCAAGCGTTCCATGTCCTTCTTGGAATAGAGACTATTGTCATATTCCAGTTCCATATCGTATTCGTCTTTCCCATTAGGAGTAACCTTGATGGTGAGCGGCAGTTTCGACTGGTTGAGTGTGAGATTTATTGCATCGTTTTCATTCTCTTCACCACCCGAAGGCTGATAGACAAACATTATTTCCGGACGCAGGTCGTAAAGCTCCACCATCTTTGTGAATGGATAGAAATCACGTGATTGTGTCTCAAGTACCTGATTCTGTATTTTCTTGGCAACTGTAGCTATGCTCTGCAAACCGTCGGCAGAGGTACTGACCACTGGTAAGGTCTTGACGAACATACCCATGATCTCCATCATCCTTACATCGGCACGACCGTTGTTGATGGTAGTTATCGTGATGTCGTCTTCTCGTGTTACTGAATGTAACACATGCATCAATACAGTTAGGAAATAGGAATTAGGTGTCAGGGCCTCCTGTTGGCAGAACATGGTAATGTCTTGTCCACTGACTGTTAGTGACAAGTGTCCTTCGTTACCTTCAGCCACACCATTCAACTCCTTAGAGTGCGGATAAACGGCAGTAGTAAGACCGTCGAGCAGTCCTTTGAAGTAGTTCTCTGCTTCAGTGTACTTCTCAGACTTCGTCAACCGTAGTTCATCTAGAGCAAAGTCGAATGCTGTGTAAGACTCCGACTTCACTTCTTCATCATGGTAGGCCTTGTCAATGTCTGATAGGAGAACCAAAGAGGAAGCACCATCGTAGATGCTATGGTGTATGTCAATGAATAGGTACACATCACCACCATAGGTGTATATTTCCAGTCGATACAGTGTGTCATGGTACAAGTCAAACGGACGAATACGGCTCTGGAAGAAAGTTGTGTCAGGTTTTTCCGCCAGTGCTTCCATTAGTATCTCTGCAGGCTCTTCGTCACGGCGTATCTGCATGATGTCACCCTCATGTTGGACGAAACGCGTCTTCAAATACGGGTGTGCATCAATCACTTTGACCAATGCTTCATGTAGCTTCTCTGCGTTGCCCCCCTTCATTACATGCACCTCTGGCACGTTATACTGTGTGGTGTCACGGTTCATCTCCCAGTCGAAGAATACACCACGTTGGTTCTCGGTAATGGGGTAATAATAGAGGTGAGATGTGAAAGGTGAGAGCTGAGAGGTATTATCGGCCATTGGAGTCTCCGTCTGGCCTTTCTTACCATCAATAATTGTTGCGATGTCACGAATGACAGGGTTCTGCAGTACATCCTTGACAGTGATTTCAACACCAAACTCAATGTGGATGGCCACTGTAAAGCGCATGGCTGACAGCGAGGTTAGACCCATTGTGATCAGATTGGTGGTAACACCAAATTGATCGTGTTTCAGAGTCTCCGATGCCATCTTGAACAGCTTTTCCTCCGTTGGGGACTCCGGACTGACAAATTCTTCTACACCAACGCTTGGGTTAGGCAGAACCTTGGTGTTAACTTTTCCGTTCGGCGTTAGTGGCATCTCGTCCAGCTGTATGTAGGCAGTTGGAACCATATAGTCTGTCAGTTGTTCGGCTAGGTAATTACGGAGTGCCTCCTTGTCAATCTCCTTATCAGCGGTGTAATAAGCACACAAATGCTGTACGCCACCAATCTCACGTACTTGTACGGATTCCATTTGGATGCTTTCATAATTACCTATGAGTGTCTCGATTTCGCCGAGCTCGATTCGGAATCCACGGAGCTTAACCTGACTGTCTATACGCCCCATGTACTCAATCTGCTGATCAGCGTTGTAACGTACCAGGTCACCAGTGTGATAGACTTTAACCTGTTGGCCGTCGATAGTCATGTTTTCAAATTTCTCTGCCGTCAGGTCTTCACGCTTCCAGTAACCTGAGGCTATCTGAGGACCTGCCATGCAGAGCTCACCAGCCATACCCTGTGGTAACAGATGACCACAAGGATCTACTACATAAGCAGACAGGTTGTAAAGCGGGCGTCCGATAGGAATGTTTTTATATTCCTTACCTTTCTCCAATTCAAAGAATGTTGCGTCAACGGTGAACTCGGTAGGACCGTATGTATTGATAAGACGACACTTGCAGTCTGGATTGACAGTCATCTTCTCGCCGCCTACGACAAGGTAGTCAACCGGCAGGTCCGGGAATAGCTGTAGCAACATCTGTCCCAGCTGTGTGGTATAGCAACCACCCGTGATGCCGTTGTTGATAATAAAGTCGTACAGCAGTGTGAGGTCCTTACGGGCATCCTGCGGAACGGTATAAAGTGTACCACCTACTGTGAGCACAGGATACAAGTCTTCAATAGAGGCGTCGAACGAGAATGAAGAGTGACAGCAGATGCGACTCTTTGACGTATGTCTCCATTCACGGGCAATGAACTGCACAAAGTTCGCCTTAGCCTTATGAGAGATCATCACTCCCTTTGGCTTTCCTGTTGAACCGGAAGTGTAGATCATATAAGCCAATCCGTCAGGTGTCGCATGGTTGAGTGTTGTGTCAACTTTATCAATGGTGATACCTTGAATATAGTCGTCAATAAAGAAAATGTTCTTGGCCTTAAATTCTCCATCAGCGTTCTTCTCCATAAAAGTTGCGTGGGAAGTGATGAGCACTTGGCTTTCAGAATCCTCCAACATGTAGAGAAGACGTTCGTTCGGGTAGTCATAGTCCAATGGAACATAGGCACCACCTGCTTTCTCCACGGCGATGGCTGCGACTAGGAATTCTTTCTGATAGCCCAGCATGATGCTGACAAAACTGTTAGGCTTGACACCTAAGGCAACCAACTTCTTGGCTACGGCAGCAGTCAAGGCATTCAATTGTCCGTAAGTGTACTGTCCTAACTCATCAACCACGGCAGGAGCATCAGGATTTTCTGCAGCTCGCTGCATGAAAATACTAACAAATGTCTCGTTGGGGTCAATTTGCTGTTGCTGGCCAGTTGACTGCAATGCTATATGATGCTCTTCCTCTGCGCTAAGCAGTGAAACGTTTGCAAGACAATTGGCTGAAGCTGCGGAGACAGAGAAATTGGCAATGCTTTGCACTAATTGACGCATATCAGCTTCGCCATACAGTCCACCATCATATTCCAATGCTATCGTGTATTTCCCGTCTGCTTCAGGGTAGATAGATACCGACAGTGGCATTTTGACGGTGTCCAGTTGGATGGCTTCTTCTTTCTCCATGCCTGCATCATCAATACTGCCTTGATAAGCATACATGATTTCCGGTCGGATGCCGTGACGTTCAACCATTTCGGTGAATGGGTAGAAGCTGCGTCCTTGTGTCTCCACAAACTGCTTCTGCATATCAGCAACAGCTTCTGCCATTGACTTCTTATAGGCTTCTTCAGTTGTGAAGTTGCTAACCACAGGCAATGTCTTGACAAACATACCCATGATATTCATCATACGGACATCGGTACGTCCGTTGTCAATACTTGTAATATAGATACTCTCTTCACGAGTCGTACGGTGTAGTACCTGCATGAGAGCCGTCAGGAAATAGTTGCTGACAGTTACTCCATATTTCTGACAGAACTCGCTGATAGCCGAGCCATCGAATGTGAGACTCAACTCCTGATTACCACTACCGGTAACTACATCGGAATGAGGATAGACAGCCATCTCAATCCCTGGTAGCAACTGGTCAAAGTAAGCTTCTGCCTCTTTCCATGTGGAAGTACCTTTCAGTGCCCCTTCGTCCAAGGCACGTTCGAAGGCCGTGTACTCTTCCTTCTCTAGCTTCTCACCATTGTAAGCACGTCTCAAGTCCTGCATCAGAACGAATGATGAAGCACCATCATAAATGATATGGTGAATATCCATAAACAGCCAGAGGGTAGAAGGCGCCTGATAGATCTCGAACCGATAGAGGTCGTCTGTGAACAGGTTGAACGGGAGTAGTCTTGAGCGGAAGAAATCCTTCGTCGGTTCTTTGTCCAGTTTAGTCAGAGAGACCGTCACAGGAGCATCGTCACGCCGTTGTTGTCTGACATCACCATTCTCTCTAACAAGACGAGTTTTCAGGTATGGATGTGCTTCGACCACAGCTTCTAATGCCTTCTTTAGCTGTTCGCCGTCTTTTCCGGTAAAGTCTACAACAAATGGTATATTATACTGCAGTGCTTCACGGTTCATGTCCCAGTCTACATAGACACCTCGCTGGTTCTCTGTCAGCGGATAGGTGGAACGGAGTGAGTAGTCGACCTCGGGCTGTGCGTCAGCAGCAACTTCCTGTATCTTAGCCAGTTTGCGAATGAATGGGGTAGCTAGAATATCCTTTGTGGGTATCTTTAGACCGTATTTCTGGCTGAGCTGTGCAGAGTAACGCATAGCCGACAGCGATGTCATTCCAATAGATATGAGATTGGTGGTCACGCCAAATTGGTCTGTCTTCAGGAGTTCGACAGCAATCTCATAGAGTTGCTTTTCCGTTTCAGTGGCAGGCGCAACATTTTCGCCGCTTTCCACCTCTGGTGTCGGGAGAACTTTGCGGTTAATCTTTCCATTGGGGAGCAGGGGCATTGCGTCAAGTGGCATGTAGATCTCCGGCATCATATATTTTGCCAGTGAAGTAGCGTCCAGATGAGCAGCCAGTTCGGTGTGGCTTATCTGTTTTCCTTCTTCTTGGGTGTAGTAAAGCACAAGATGTCTGCTCTCATTAACTTCCTTGACGAGAGCTGCTGCCTGACGTACAGCGGGGTGCTGCATGGCATTGGCTTCAATCTCTCCGAGCTCAATGCGGAAACCGCGGAGTTTTACCTGTCCGTCAATACGTCCGAGGTACTCTATCTGTCCGTCTTCGTTGTATCTGGCCAGATCGCCGGTATGATAGAGCGTGCCTTCTCCGAACGGATTGTCTACGAATACCTTTTCTGTCTGCTCTGGTAAGTGCCAATAGCCATAACCTACTTGTACTCCGGAGATGCAGAGTTCGCCAGGAATGCCTTGTGGGAGCAGGTTCCCGAATTGGTCTGTGATATAGTTGTTCGTATTTGGCAAGGGGCGTCCTATGGGAATGTTTTCATACTCATCTCCCGGATTAATAACGAATAGTGTGGAGTCGTTAGTACACTCTGTAGGTCCATAGAGATTGACGATGTGCATCTTGTCACTCTTCACACCCGACAGCTTTTCGCCTCCGGCAGTAATGAACCGCAGAGGCAGCTCATAGTCGTTAATAAGGAGCATCATTAGTGACGTGGTGCCACCGAAACCAGTAATCTTATGGTCAACCAGGAACTTCTGGATTGCACCAAGATCCTTGCGGATATCCGAAGGCATGATGTGAAGTTCGCCCCCTGCGAATAGGATGGGAAAGAGGTCATCGACATGTGCGTCGAATGAGAATGAACGGTGGCTGGCAATACGGTCGGAGGCCGTTAATTGCAAAGTCTCAATGTGGGTGCAGATGAGGTTCATCAGTCCACGTTGGTGGAGCATTACTCCCTTGGGCTTTCCTGTTGATCCCGACGTATAAATCATATAGGCAAGATTGTCTGGTGTCGTCAGGCAGACGGGTTCTGTCTGGCTATTGAGATCTATTTCGTCGAGTAAGATTACCTTAACCTTGTTCCTGTCTATCGTCAGTCCGTTAGCTTGCTTTTCAGCCAACACGTCTCTTGAAGTGAGAAAAACCTTCGACTCACTGTTCTCAAGCATGTACTGTAGGCGATTCACAGGATAGTCCACGTCTAGCGGAGTATAGGCTGCGCCCACTTTGTGAATAGCATGTACAGCCAGCACAAACTCTTTCCGGCG
>Ga0265298_10002926_pt1 | contig 23155 bp, 11 predicted proteins | sample AusTroGonzalo_MG_3_FD_193486 | JGI IMG/M metagenome (GOLD analysis project Ga0265298, IMG submission 193486) | Bovine rumen microbial communities from tropical cattle in Woodstock, Queensland, Australia - Gonzalo_01 | ecosystem: Host-associated > Mammals > Digestive system > Stomach > Rumen ...
TGTGCTTGACAACTACGAGAACGGTAAGGTTGCCCTCTACACCGAGGACTTCTACAGCGGACTCCCGGCCAACCAAGTGGCTGGCAATGCTGGTCCTATGGCCGACAACAACTACACGGGTATCCAGATCGGCGGTGGCGCTTCTGCTGCTGCCACTCCGTTTGAGGTTCAGCTTGGTGAAGGCACCAACACGACTGGCTACCTGCCGATGTACTACCTCTATGACAACTCGCTGAGCACTCAGCTCTATCTCGGCACTGAGCTGGCCGAGGCTGGTGCTACCACTGCCCCGATGACCTCCATCAGCTGGTACAGCGAAAGCACCTACGGCTATGATATCCAGAACATCAGCATTTGGATGGCCAACGTGACCGACACCGAAGCTCCTGCCATCTCGCCTCTCGGCAGCAGCATGACTCTCGTCTATCAAGGCAACTTCCAGGAAGTGGTCGGTTGGAACGAGTTCGTGTTCAATGCTGGCAACTTTGCTTGGGATGGCACGAACAACGTGCTTGTGATGGTTCAGATGAACAATGGCAACTGGAGCAGCTCCATCCAATGGCAGTGCGGCAATGTTGGCTTCACCGCTGGCAGCTACACGTATCGTGACAACACGGCTTACAATGCCGGTTCGGAGTCTTACAGCTTGTCGACCACGACAAACCGTGCCAACACCATCTTCAAGGGCGGTAACCGCAACCGCAGCGAGCTGACTTATAGCTTTGAAGGTGGTATGCAGAGCTGGACTACCATCGATAATGATGGTAACGGTGAGAACTGGTTCCACAGCTCTCAGAGCCAGATCTACTCCGGCTATGACTATACTGGTTTGGGCCACAACGACACTGACGGATTCATGGTGTCTGCTTCCTATAGCGATATAACCGGTTACGCCATTGATGCCGACAACTATCTTGTTTCGCCCCAGAAGTATACCCTTGGAACGGGTGCAAGCCTGAACTTCTTCTTCGACTATGGCAGCGATACTTATCCTGACTATTTCGAGGTTTGCGTTGCTACAGCCAACAATCCTACCGCCAGTAGCTTCACTTCGGTTTGGAATGTCAATATGAGAAGCAATGCTGCAAAGACTCAAATTCGTCATAACAACAACCGTTACCTCAACTGGAGAGAAGTCACTGTTGACCTGAGCGCCTACGCTGGCCAAGAGGTGTGGATTGCTTTCCACCACGAGGATTATGACAATTATGAGCTTTGGATTGACGATGTTACCATTAATACTGGTGGTGACACTCCGACTCCTCCGACTCCTCCTACACCTGGCACGCTTAGCAATGTCAGTGCAGGTCCCGTCATTGAGAATCTCAACTTGACTCCTGGCAACTACTACCTTGTGGCCTCCTCCACGGATGAGGACTTCGAGGTCTACATCAACGTTGAAGACATGCCTTGCCCCGAAGTGGATGGCTTTGCTTTCAACCCGCAACCCGCTGATAACGAAGACGAACTGGAACCCAACAGCGTCACGTTGCGTTGGATGATCCCGAACTACGCCACCGGTTGGCGCCTGATCTTCGGCAGCACCTACCACCCGGAAGTGGGTCACCCGCAAACCATCATCTATCCTGAAGATGGCAGCTTCTCTCACGACATGGCCAACAGCTTCACTGTGACCAACTTGTGGAACAACACGAACTACTTCTGGAGAGTGGAGTTCAACAACGACGATTGCCCGAACGGCGTGAGCAGCCCGATCTGGGGCTTCACGACGCACCTCAACGTGCCTCAGAACCTCCGCGCCGACGACGAGACCATCTTCGAGGAGAACGACCTGACCCTCACTTGGGATCCCGTTGTCGACCGTACTTACCGCAAGTACTTCATCTACCAGGACGGTGTGAAGATGTATGAGACCCCGGTCAACCAAATCGGTGCCACCACCTACACCATCCCCGGCAACACGTTGTCCTACAACATGGAAGGCTATGTGTTCTATGTGACCGCCGTGTACGATGAAGGCGAGAGCGCCCCGTCGAACACCGTGACCGTGAAGGTTTCCGGTCGTGGCAGCGTGAACGGCTACGTTTACGAGCAGGACGGCGTTGTGCCGATCCCGGGTGCCACTGTGACCTTCAACGGCTACGACGAGTTCAACGTTGCACAGAACTTCACCTTCACCACGAACAACTTCGGTTACTATGAAGGCACGATGTATGCCGGTAGCTACGACGGCCAGGCTGCCAAGGAAGGTTACCAGACCGCCTATGAGCCTACCTGTGGCAACCCTGTGGGCATCACCTACGATGTGACCACCACACCTGTGAACTTCATCCTCGACGAGAACTTCAATCCTGTTTGCCAAGTCATTGCCGAGTACTATCCCGACAGCTTGGATCCTCAAAGCCCGTATGTTAAGGTTTACTGGGGCTGCGGTCTGCCTGGCAACGACATCATCGAAGACTTCGAGACCGGTGATTTCAGCCAGTTCGATTGGCAAGTGAGCGCCCAATATCCTTGGGTTATCACCGACCACAATCCTTATGAAGGCGAGTACTGCATGAAGAGCGGCAACCAGCAAGTGCTCAGCTCCTCTTCCATCATGGAAGTGACGGTGAACATTCCTGCTGACGGTGTCATGAGCTTCTTCGGCAAGATTTCCTCCGAACAGGGTTGGGACTACGGTTACTTCTACATCGATGGTGTCCAGAAGGGCAGCTACACCGGTGAAAGCAACTGGAGCGAAAAGACCTTCGACATCACTGAAGGTGACCACACCTTCAAGTGGGAATACACTGAAGATTTCATCATTTCTCAAGGTGACGACTGCTTCTATGTCGACTACATCACCTTCTATCGTCAACCCGAACCGCCTATCCCGGGCATGACCTACGACTTCGAGAACAGCTCGATGCAAGGCTGGACCAGCATCGACGCTGACGGCGACGGCTACGGCTGGAAGCTTGCCAGCGAGGTGATGGGTACCGGTTACGGTTACAATGGTTCCAACGACTGCGTGCTCTCACAGAGCTACGACAACAGCTGGGGTGCTCTCAACCCGAACAACTACCTTGTTTCGCCTCAGGTGCAACTGGGTGGTGTGCTGCACTTCTACGCTTGCGCCCAGGATGCCAACTATGCTGCCGAACACTTTGGCGTGGCCGTTTCGACGACCAGCAACAGCGACCCGAACGCCTTCACGATGCTCCAGGAATGGACGATGACGGCCAAGAGCGCTCCCGCCGGTGGCAGACCTGTCAAGAACAGCCGCAGCGGTCGTGCCCAAGGCACTTGGTACGAATACACTGTTGACCTGAGTGCTTACAGTGGCATGGGTTATGTGGCCATCCGCCACTTCAACTGCACCGATATGTTCTATCTCGATGTGGACAACATCACCATCGGTGACCCGAGCAAGGTTGCTTCTACTCGTAGCCTCAACCACTACAGAGTGTACCGCACGAACTGCTACAACGATGGTCCTTACACTGAAGAGAACACCGTCCTGTTGGCCACCGTTTGGGTGCCTGACACCGTCTACATCGACGTTGAATGGGCTGACCTCCCGGCTGGTGTCTACAAGTGGGGTGTCGGTGCCGTGTATGCTGGCAACCGTGGCGAAATGATTGAAAGCCCCATCACTTGGGCTGAACCTCAAGCTGTCAACATGGACAGAAGCTTCAGCACCAGCGAAGCTGCACAGAAAGGCCCGAAGGCTTCCATCGAAGTGGCCGAACAGCCTGAAAGCAGAGACCGCGCTTATATGCAGTACTGCACTGAAACATTTGACGGTGGCGTTGGTACCGGCGGTGGCGCTGTGTACTGGGGCATCAGATTCCCTGCTGCTGACCTTGCTGCCTATAATGGCCAGAACTTGACCTCTGTGGGTGTCTTCACGGATATGGATGGTGACTATGGTTGGACTTATTCTGGCAACTATACCGCCAGAGTTTACCAAGGTGGTGCCACTGCTCCTGGTACGCTGGTGAGCGAGGCTACCGAATATCTGTCTGGCGACTATGCTTGGCATGATATTACGCTGACCACTCCTGTGACCATTGACGCTTCTCAAGACCTGTGGTTGGTCTTCTACACTGCCGATATCGCCTACCCGATGTCCGGCTGCACCTATGTTGGCGAACCCAACTCCGACTACCTGTCACTCGATGGTGTCACTTGGGAACACTCAACTGACTATGGTCTCAACTACACTTGGATGATCCGTGGCTTCGTTTCTGGCGGCGGTGGTGTTGGCCCGAATCCTGGCACTGGCACCAACAGCAACTATCTTGCTCTGCCTCGTGAAAGCGAGACCGTCTGGTCGAACTGCCTTGATAAGGACATGTACCTCTTCAATGAAGTTAGCGTGAACGTGTTGCTCAACAGCGCCGACAGTCCGGAAGGTGTTGAAGTGAGCTTCCGCAACTACAACGACTATGAACAACTTACCTACCCGATGGGTTCTGTCACTCTTGACGGATCCGGTTACTATCTCTGGGAAAGCTTCCGCAAGGGCGAATACCAAGTGACCGTTGAATTCGAGGGCTATGAGACCATCATTGACAGTGTGAGCATCTGGGCTCCGACCGAACTCCGCTATGTGATGACTGAGATCCTCTATCCTATTGCTGGCAACATCTATGTCTCTCGTACTGGTTGGGCCATGTGGGATGGCATTGATCCTGGTCAAGGCGGCGGTGGCGGCGGCCAAGGCGGCAACGGTGACACGTTCAGTGTTGACTTCGAGGCTGGCCTGCCCGCAGGCTGGACTACCATCGATGGTGGCACCCCGACCGGCTACGGTTGGCATCTTGCCAGTAGCACGATGGGTACCGGCTACGGCCACAACGGTTCTTCCGATTGCATGATTAGCCAGAGCTACGACAACGGCTACGGTATCGTGTATCCCGACAACTACCTGGTGTCGCCTCAGGTGACCCTGGCTGCCGGTAGCACGTTCAGCTTCTATGCCTGCGCTCAGGATGCCGGCTACTCAGCCGAGCACTTCGGTGTGTTCGTCTCCGACAACGGCACGAGCGACTGGACGATGGTGAACGAATGGACGATTGGCCAGAAGGGTGAGCGTTACAACGGTCCTCGCGGTCAGCGTGACCAGACTGCCTGGACGCTCTACAGCGTTGACTTGAGCAACTTCGCTGGCCAGAAGTACATCGCCATCCGTCACTTCAACTGCAGCGACCAGTTCTATCTGGATGTCGACGATATCGCTCTGACCAATGGTGCCAAGAGTGACGACCGTCACTTTGAGTTCTACAAGGTGATGTGCACCAGCATCGACGGTGTGCCGATCTACAACCACAACACAGTATGGCCCTTCTGCCAACTGACCACCGATGGTCCTTACAACGCTCCTCTTGTCGAAGGTGAACACTACCTCTGCAAAGTTGCTGTTGTCTACTCGACCGGTCAAAGCGCCTGGAGCGAGCCTGTTGAATGGGAATACGAACCTTGCGACCACTGGGGACCTGTTGACGAAGTTACGACGAGCACCCTCAGCGAAGGCAACCACATCGAGTGGGTGTTTGAGCATGGCTACAACCCGTACGATCCGGGTACCGGTGGCGGTGGTGGCGGTCAAGCTGCCTTCGAATGGTACTACTATGACAATGGTGTCAATGAAGACGCTATTGGCACTGGCGGTGGCCAATTCTGGTGGGCCGTCATGTTCCCCGCTGGCAGCTACGAAGGTCACCAAGTGACTAAGGTTGCTGCTTACGACTACATGGCCATGACGGGTACTGCCAGCATCTACCAAGGTGGCAGCAATGCTCCTGCTGGTACTGCTCTCGGTCAAACCAACGTGACCCTCACTGGTTCTGAGGACTTCGTTGAGTTCAACTTCGCTGCTCCTGTGACTGTTGATCCTACCCAGAATTTGTGGGTGGTGTTCTACAACGCCAGCGGTGCCACTTATCCGGCTGCCGTGTGCAACAACACTGGTGATGCCAACGGCCGTTGGGTCAGCCTCGACGGTGCCACTTGGGAAGACCTCGCTTCCTATGGCCTCGACTACACCTTCATGCTGCGCGCCTACATTGGCGACGGTGCCAAGGGTAGCTACTACAGTGCTCCTACGACCGTCAGCTACAATGGCCAATCCAACATGGGTGGTGAACTTGCCATCTCTGGCAATGGTCCGCGCGTCAAGAGCGGTGAAAAGCTCGGCTTCGTGATGACTTCCGAGAACACTCTCGAATTCAACATTGCCGAAATCGCCAACTTCGACGGTCGTGTGTACTTCTTGCACAAGCTCTACAACGACAACCGCTTCAGCGTCATCAACGCCGAACAAAGCGGTATGTTCATCGTGAGCACCGATGACAACATCAACTTGAAGGAAAGCTTCAACGAGTTCGTTGAGGAGACCACCAACAGCTTCGCCCGTATGGACAAGTATGCTGCTGCCGACTATGCCAACCAATACAAGGGCACGTTGCCGATGAGCTTCACCAACTCGATGATGATGGACATCTACGCCAAGTCGCGTGAGAACAACCTCTGCGCCAACGCTCTGCCGTTCTGCACCGACGAAGGTATGTACGAGTTCCCGGCTGGTGTCAACGCTGGTAGCGGCGAACCTGGTCCTGACTACGACTGCCTGTACACCACGCCTAACCCGGCTTGGTACTACATGAAGATTTCTGACCCGGGCGACATGGACATCTACATGTACAGCACGCCGAGCGTCGACATCGACTTCTGCTGCTGGGGCCCGTTCGACGACCCGACCACTCCTTGCCCGAATGGCTTGACGGAAGACAAGGTCGTCAGCTGCAGCTACTCTGCACAGCCCACCGAGCACTGCATGATTCCTGCCGCGGCTCAGACTGGCGAGTACTACATCCTCGTCATCACCAACTACTCGAACCAGACCTGCAACATTAACTTCAGCAAGGTTGGTGGTTCTGGTAGCACCGACTGCACCATCGTTTATCCTACGTTTGACCTCATCGGCTTCCTGATCACTCAAGACGGTGAATATCTGGCCATCGTTGGTCCTGAAGTGCGTGAGTACACCGATATCGACGAATTTGGTGAGCACGAATACTGCGTCCGCCCGATCTATCCTGGTGAAATGACTCTGCCCGACCACAACTACGGCTGGTCGATGGGCTGCCCGGTCTGCGAATCCACCAATGGTGGTAATGTTGGTTGCGCTGCTGGCGACCCGATCCACGGACAATACCAGTGGAACGAAGGCGGTGTCTACGGTTCACTGATTTGGTGGGGCGAACAGCCTCAGCCGGCCGTGTTCGAATGGTACTTCTATGACAATGGTGTCAACGAGGATGCTATCGGCACGAATGGTGGCAACTTCTGGTGGGGTGTCAAGTTCCCCGCTGGTTCCTACACTGGCAACCAGATCACGAAGGTGGCCGCTTACGACTACATGGCCATGACGGGCACTGTGACCATCTACAACGATGGTGCTAACGCTCCTGCCACTGCAGTCGGCCAGACCAACGTGACCTTCACTGGCGCTGAAGACTTTGTCGAGTTCGAGTTTGCCAGCCCGGTGAACATCGATCCTACGAAGCCCGTCTGGGTGGTGCTCTACAACGGTAGCGGTGCCACGTTCCCGGCTGCCGTGTGCGCCAACACTGGCGACGCCAACGGTCGTTGGGTGAGCCTCGACGGTTCGACATGGGAAGACCTTGCCAGTTACGGTTTGGACAACACCTTCATGGTCCGCGCCTACATTGGCTCGGGTGCCAAGGGAGAGGTGAGCGTGATCAGCGTTGGCGACCAGCCCGCTGGCTACGGCACGCTGAGCAACGCCGGTATGGCCAAGGCCACGCCGGTCCGTGCCCAGATTGTGAGCTACAACATCTATCGTTCGACCGAGGCTGCAGGTCCATACGACCTGATCGCGAACGTTCCTGCTGAAGCTGGCCAGACCTACTACGAGTACTTCGACGAAATCGCAGCCGGTGACTACTACTATCAAGTGACCGCTGTCTACGACAATGGTTGCGAATCCGATCCCGCGATGGCCTTCGGTGGCAACGACGACTTCGTCCTTGTCACGGTCACCAGCGTTGGTGAAGATGTGAACAAGATTGCCCTGTACCCGAACCCGACCAACGGCAACGTGAAGATCGAGGCTAAGGATATGACTCGCATCACTGTGGTGAGTGTCCTCGGCCAGGTCGTCTACGACGCTGAGGTCAGCGGCGACGAATACGAGCTCAACATGGGTCAGTACAACGCTGGCGTCTATGTTGTCCGCATCGCCACCGAAAACGGTGTCAGCACGCAACGTGTGACTGTGGTGAAATAAACCCTCACCACAAGACCTTTGAAAGGCGACCCCAAACGGGGCCGCCTTTCTTTTTGTCGTTGCTTGAAATGGTTGGGATGGACTTGAATGCGTCTGTCAGGTCATCAATGGGTCAGGATTTCCAATCCCGTCTCAGTCATGAGGAAGGTGTGTTCCCATTGTGCTGAGGGCAGCTCGTCTTCGGTGATGACGGTCCAGCCGTCGGCACTGTCAATGAAGACTTTCCAAGTGCCCATGTTGATCATCGGCTCAATGGTGAACACCATGCCAGGTACGAGCAACATTCCTGTGCCTTTTTTGCCGTAATGCAACACTTCAGGGTCGTCGTGGAACTTGAGGCCTACGCCGTGGCCACAAAGGTCGCGTACCACGCTGAAACCGTTCTTATGGGCGTGTTTCTCGATGGCGTTGCCGATGTCTCCGACGAAGCCAAAAGGCTTGGCCGCTTCCATGCCGATATAAAGGCATTCCTTGGCCACATCTACCAGTTTCTGTTTGCGCGTCGAGGTTTGTCCGATAACGTACATGCGCGAGGCGTCGGAATAGAAACCATCCAAGATGGTGGTGACGTCCACATTAATGATGTCGCCTTCTTTCAGGATTTCCTTCGCCGACGGGATGCCATGACAAACCACCTCATTAATGGAAGTGCAGACGCTTTTCGGGAAGCCTTCGTATCCCAAAGGAGCGGGGATGGCACCGTGTTCGATGGTATAATTGTGAACCAACTCGTTGATTTCCAATGTACTCATGCCTGCGCGGATTTTCTCGCCCACAAGGTCGAGGATGGCCGTATTGATGACGCCGCTTCGCCTAATGCCCTCGATTTCCTCGGGGGTACGGATGAGGCTGCGTTTGGGCACTGTTGCTCCGCGCGCCTCCATCGCCATCACTTTTCGGTCCAATGCTGTCGGTTCTTGTCCGGCCGGGACACGCCATCTCTTACGTCTGGTAAACATATTGCTGTGAAATTTCGCGCAAAAATAGGGATTTTTTCAATTCATTTGGCAATGACGATGCCCAACTGGAGGTTGAGTTGCCTGCGGATTTCGTCAAGGTCTTTCTTTTGCTTCAAAAGGATGAGCTGGTTCTCCATCTCCGTTGCATTTTTCAAAACCTCTTCGACAGCCTTGCGACGCTCCTCGATGATGAGGTCCTTATAGCGGTAAATCGAGGATAAAACTGTGGCTTTCAGCACATCTTCCTCGCGCTTGACAAAGATGCCGTATTTTTCCCATTGGTCAAGCTTATAGGGTGAGGAGAGCAGGTCGGCGGCAAGTTGCGCGATGGCTTCGTCCTCATGGGAAACGAAAAACTGGTCGTCAGGGATGCGTCCTTCGTCTAAGGATTGGTCGAAAATGTTGAAAATCTTTTGGTTGATGGGGTCGAGGAACAGGCATTTGTCATTTTTCAGGTCGTCGATGATAAATTGTGCCACGCTGACTTGTTCGAGGAATTTGTTACCGTCCTCGTCAACACGTTCGTCCACAATGGTTTCCTGCCCGTACATTAATAGTAACTTCACCAACTCGCGTTCTTGGTAGTAGCCCGCAGGAAGCTGTTCTTCAAGGGTTTCCTCCTGTTTAGGTTGCGTCACCGTCGTGGTTTCCGTCTCGGGAACTACTTCACCTTCCACTCCTAACGACTTCTTGAATTTTGCCCGCAGAATCTTGTTCAGCTCATTGGTGAGTGTCTGCTCGGGCATGTCCAAAAGGCGGCTACATTCTTTTACGTAGGTAATGCGGAAAATGCTGTCGGGGATGACGGAGATGGTCTCTACAATCTCGCGGATGACCTGTCCGCGCTTGATGGGGTCGTTTTGGGCATCTTTCAGCAAGAGTTCCGTCTTAAAACGAACGAAATCTTTTGCATTTTCTTTCAAGTAGTTGCTGACATATTCAGTCGAAAACTCCTTGCCAAAAGTGTCGGGGTCGTGCTCGGGTGGTAGTACCACAACGCGCACGTTCATACCTTCGGAGAGAATCATGTCTGTGCCTCGCAAAGCTGCATGAAGTCCCGCTGCATCGCCGTCGTAGAGCATGGTGATGTTCTTCGTGTAGCGCTTGACGAGGCGAATCTGTTCCATTGTGAGCGAAGTGCCGCTGCTGGCCACCACATTCTCAATACCAATTTGATGCATCCTTAGCACATCAAAATAGCCTTCTACAAGGATGCATTCATCGGCCTTGGCGATAGCGTTTTTGGCGAAAAAAATGCCGTAGAGCGTCTGTTTTTTGTCGTAAATTTCCGACTCAGGCGAGTTTTGGTATTTCGGGCTTTTCTTGTCGTTGACGAGGATGCGCCCGCCGAAGCCGATGACACGCCCCGTGAGGCTGTGGATGGGGAACATCACGCGGCCATGATAGCGGTCGTAGAGGCCTTTTGAGCCTTTGATGGACAGGCCAATCTGTTCCAAAAGTTCCTCGGAATAGCCATTTTTCTTGGCATGTTCGGTGAAGGCATCCCATTTGGGAGCCTCGGGATTGTAACCGAGGTGGAACTTCTCGATGATGGGATTGAGGTAGCCGCGCTCACGGAAATACTCCAAGCCAATAGTCTTGCCTTCTTCCGTATTCCAAAGGGTATCAACGAAATACTTGTCCGCAAACTCGTTGATGTTGAACATCTTCTCGCGGAGGCTCTGCTGCATAATTTCCTCGGCGGTCTGTTCCTTCTCCTCGATTTTGATATTGTATTTTTTGGCGAGGTAGCGCAAGGCCTCGGGGTAGGTGTAGTGCTCGTGTTCCATGAGGAACTTGGCCGAGTCGCCCGCCTTGCCACAACCAAAGCACTTGAAGATGTTTCGCGCAGGGTTGACGCTGAACGACGGTGTCTTCTCATTGTGGAAGGGACAGTTCCCCCACATGTTCGACCCCTTCTTCTTCAGCGTGACAAACTCCCCTACAACCTCTTCGATACGAGCGGCTTGTAGGATTTGTTCAACTGTTTCCCTGGGTATGGCCATCGCCGTTACATTTTTTTGTTTGCAAAAGTACACAAATTCTCCAAACCGCAACCGAACCTACAAAAAAAGCCCGATGCTTTTCAAAAACACCGGGCTTGTACAGCAAGAAACTATCAGTTCTTTGCATTTGTGCAACTAGATTTGATGTAATCGTAAACGAAATCGAAGTCTTCGTCAGTCACATACACCTGGTTTTTGTTGAACCTTTGGTTCACTTTGATGACATTCATCCAGCGGCGGGGCTTCACGCTACGTACTTTGGTAAATTCCGTGACGGACCTGTCTTTAGAAGAAATCATCAGACCCATACCTGCGGCGGTAAGGTTACCGCTCGCCAAACCTGCGACTGCGGAGAGTTTGCCCAGCTTTTGCGCTTGGCGGAACTGCTCAGCCACTTGAATATGACTCACGCCGTTTTCGTCCATTTCGAAGAGGGTGACGTATTTACCTTTATACATAATGGCCACCATCAGCACTCCTAGGATGGTGAGGCCTGTCAAGACACCCAGCACGATAAGGTCAGTCACCGCCACCTCCAGCATTTTGTCCCATTTGCCGCTGAACAAGTTGGGAAGCAGTCCAAAAATTACAAACCCTGCTAGGACTAAATAAAGGAAGATTTTTAAGACCGTCAGAAAGATGGAAGGGTTGGTTAGGATGGGCATTTCAAACCGCCAACGGTATTTGCCATCTTTGCAAAGGCGGACTTTTGTACCGATATAGTCGTTGCTTTCCAAATGAGTATCAGAATAGCTATTCACTTTGAATTATTATTTTTCTACGGAAAAGTGCATGAAGATGTCATTACCGCCAGCACCTTTGTTCAAGTCGTAGGGTGTTGAGGTCTTGTCTTTGCAAACGGCGTTGCCGGATTTGGCATCAAACCAGATACTGGAAACGCAACGGTTGTCGCTGAATCCCGACTTTGTGTAGTACAGATGGATGTCGTCACCGCCGCAGTTGCTGTTCAGGTCGCCGCGCACACTCAGGAAATGGCCGCCGCCTTCATACGGGCAAAGGGTATAGGTCTTGCCATTCACTGTAAGCGTATTGGAGACAGGATTGCTGCCGGAGCTCAGGTACAAGTCTGTGATGCATCCGTCACCAGCTGTTTTGTAGCACAAATAAATGCAATCGCCGGAAGTGCCTGCATTGAGGTTGCTCTCAATGACCGTCCAACCGTTTTTCTTAAAAGTGCTTTTTAAGTTGTTGACTTCGCTTTGGCTTCCGCCAATCAGTTTCACTTCGCTGATACCTCCCTTCGATGTCGGTGTGACAGAATTGCCAGCCGTGGTGGAAAAGTGCATGAAGATGTCGTCACCGCCAGCACCTTTGTTCAAGTCGTAGGGTGTTGAGGTCTTGTCTTTGCAAACGGCGTTGCCGGATTTGGCATCAAACCAGATACTGGAAACGCAACGGTTGTCGCTGAATCCCGACTTTGTGTAGTACAGATGGATGTCGTCACCGCCGCAGTTGCTGTTCAGGTCGCCGCGCACACTCAGGAAATGGCCGCCGCCTTCATACGGGCAAAGGGTATAGGTCTTGCCATTCACTGTAAGCGTATTGGAGACAGGATTGCTGCCGGAGCTCAGGTACAAGTCTGTGATGCATCCGTCACCAGCTGTTTTGTAGCACAAATAAATGCAATCGCCGGAAGTGCCTGCATTGAGGTTGCTCTCAATGACCGTCCAACCGTTTTTCTTGAATGTGCTTTTTAAGTTGTTGACTTCGCTTTGGCTTCCGCCAATCAGTTTCACTTCGCTGATTTGCGCATTTGCGCCTAATGTAATGGCTATAATAGCCAAGATAATCATCAGAATTCTTTTCATAGTTTTTGAGATTAATTAAGTTGTAAATTATTGACTTGTTTAATGGCCGTAAAAGTAGCGAGAAGCACAGACAAAGCTGCACTGAAAAAAAGAATGAGGATGACGCTTTGGGGATCATCCTCTAATTTCTGCAAACTCCAGTATTTTACTTCAGATTGAATTTCAGTTCCACCAGACCAATATCTCTGTCGCTGCCTACATATTCATAATCTTCTGTATAACATTCAGCGTTATTTAAAGCTTCTGAACGACTGGTGACCTTACATTGCGACACTTGTAGATCTTCGTCTGTGTATTCGAAGTAAAGGCGTCCAGTTTTGCCGTTGACACTGATGTTGTGGTCTTTAAGCGGGATGTTTGTCAGCGTAACGATTTCATTAGTCTCGGACGACTGCCAGAAGGCATCAGGGTCGGGATTTCTTCCTATTTTGTGATGCCTGTAGGTGACCTGACTTACTACGCAACGATTGTAAGGTTCCACGAAGCCTGTGACAAGAATCTCCACCTCCCATTCATGGTTGAATAAAAGGTCGCCATTCGGTGCTGCTTCCGCATCGTCGTGAGCCCAGAAGGTGAGTCTGTCGCCTGACTGCGAACAATCAACCGTCATCTCGTTCCATTCTCTGTGCCACAAATAAAGCATCTCATAGGCATCAAAACTGCCTCCATAGTCAGTGTGGTGTCTGTGTGCCTCGGTTTCGAAATTGAATCTCACGAAGGTGGGCTCGGTAACTTCTATCCCGTTGGAGCCGCCACCTCCACCTCCGCCTCCGCCGTTTCCGGCATCCTGTGTTACCGAGATGGACTTCACTATGGAGGATCCGTAGTCTACATAGAAGTTCACACAGCACGAGCGCGCAGCGCCCGTGTTCTCCGTTGCAATGATGTCCACCAAACCCTCGCCTAGGTCATCCACTGTACACCAGCCTTGGCCGTCGGCATCGACTTCAGCCGTGTAATAATTATAGGAACCGTAAAACCATACGGTCTGCGAAGAATACTCACTTCCAAAGTGGACTGAACTAGGGGTCACCCACGCTTTGTCTTTGAAGCAGCTGCTCATGGTGAAAGCCATCATTGGCAAAAGCAGCAAGTAAAAGAATCTTTTTTTCATTTTGTTGTTGGTTTGAGTTAATAATTAAGTTAGTTGGCTTTTTGTTGATGCAAAAATAACGTAAAGCCACAACCAAGCCTGTGGCGACATACGAAAAACGACTGACATTTTGCAAAATGTCAGTCGTTTTTGATGTTTTGTCAGTCGTTTAGGGTCGGGAAGCGACTTGCTGTTGCGCTGTCCATTCCTTTGGGGTCATGCCAGTGGCCTCCTTGAAAACGCGGAAGAAGGTGCGCTCGTTGGCGAAGCCCGACTCCAAGCCTACAGTAGAAATCTTCATATCGGAAGCCTCGCACAGCAACTTCTTGGCGTGTTGAAGACGGTAGTCGTTCACAAACTGGTTGAACGTGCTGCCCTGTGCGTTGATGCAGGCGGAGACGGCATTGCGGTTGATGCCAAGGGCTTCAGCCACATCAGTGACCTTTAGCTCGGGATTCAGATAGAGGCGTTTCTCTTCTATCAACTGGGTGATGCGGGTCATCAGTTCGTTATTGGATTCTTGCTGTGGCATCGGTTCGGGTTCTGTTTCGGTCACCTCGATGGGCATCGTTTGAGTTTGTCCATGCCGCTTGGCACTTATTACTATCACAACCGCAACAGCCAATAACCCGCAAAGCAGCCACGGCCAAACCTTGCGCGGTTGTGCCTCGGCTATTGCCGCCGCTTTCCTTTCTCCCGTATGCAGCAGCCACACCGAGGCGAAAGGGGCGAAATTGTCGTCAGTGATGCCTCCAGTGACAACGAGGTCGCCATCAGGGGTCAGCACGGGCGTAGCGTCACCGAAGTCGGGTAGTGGGTCGGTATAATATAAGGTGATGGGAGCTGGCTGCTTGTCAAATTCCACAGAGACAACGTAAACACGCCCTGTCGTATCATTGCCCACCAAATAGGAATGGTGAGCCCCTCTGTCTGCAATGGCTGGGCGGTTATACTTAATATGTCCCCACTGCGTCATCGTTGGCACAGGTACAGTAGTAGATAACAGCGAAAAGATGGTGTCGCGAACATGGATAAAAGCCATTTCGCCACAGGTGTTCTGTGCTGCTATAATATAGGAATAGTCACCAGTGGTTTTGTCGCCGACGAAAGATTCTTGGGCGTGGCTGTTTTGGTCGTAGAGTATGGGCATCCACTCCTTCAGCAACGGCACACAGAAAGAATCGCCCTTTAATCGGTCGACGGTGTCGCAAGGTTTGAAGCCCTGTTCTCGCCACACTGTACCAAACGCGATGGCGTCGTCAGGGGCTACAGGTAGTACATAAGGCACTGAACGCCATACGGTTACGTCTTTTACATAATGGAAAAACCGCTGTCCATCGAACATCTCAAACGAGTCGTTACCTTTGTGGTTGCCTGTGATGAGCACACGTCCGCTGTCAAGCTCCACTCCCTGCGCCAAGGCTCTATTATGGTCGAGGTAGCCAAAACCTTCAAAAGTATGTGATGCGGGGGTGTACATCTCCGCCTCATAACTCTGGCCAATGCCCAAGTTCCTTTCGTGACCTCCGGCAATAAGCACCCGTTGGCCTTCGTTCGTCACCACCGACATGCCGTTGTCGTGCAGATATACGGTGGGCATCGTGTGCCACGAGCCTTCGCTGAAATACTCGGCAGTAGGTGTCAGGACAAATCCAGAAGTGTGTCCGCCTACTACCGTTAATTCGTCACCAACAAAGAACACATTATGGCCTGCACGTGGCACGCTCATGTTGGGCAGACGTTCGGCTTCCAACTTTTTCTGCGTCAATTTGGTGTTCGCTACAGGCTGACCCATCAGCAGGGATATGGATGTCAGCAGGAAGAATATGACTATACTACTTTTCATTTTTTTCATTACTAATGCGCTTCAAGCCAGTTGTTTCCAGTATTCATTTCAACGACGACCGGTACCGACAGCGGCAAGGCATTCACCATCTTGTCTTGAACGATGGCTTTCAGGTCATTTAGTTCGTCAAAATGTGCGTCGAAGACCAACTCGTCATGGACTTGCAAAATCATTTTCGATTGCATTTTCAGTCGTTGCAGTTCTTCGTGGATGCCGATCATGGCAATTTTGATCATGTCGGCGCTGCTGCCTTGGATGGGCGCGTTGATGGCGTTGCGCTCGGCAAAACCGCGCACCACACTGTTTGCGCTGTTGATGTCGCGGAGGTAACGGCGACGGCCCAAAATAGTCTCGGCATAGCCATTTTTCTTAGCATGTTCGGTGAAGGCATCCCATTTGGGAGCCTCGAGATTGTAACCGAGGTGGAACTTCTCGATGATGGGATTGAGGTAGCCGCGCTCACGGAAATATTCCAAGCCAATGGTCTTGCCTTCTTCCGTATTCCATAGGGTATCAACGAAATACTTGTCAGCAAATTCGTTAATGTTGAACATCTTCTCGCGGATGCTCTGTTGCATCAGTTCCTCGGCGGTCTGTTCCTTTTCCTCGATTTTGATGTTGTATTTCTTGGCCAAATAGCGCAGAGCCTCGGGATAAGTGAAGTGCTCGTGTTCCATGAGGAACTTGGCCGAGTCGCCAGCCTTGCCGCAACCAAAGCATTTGAAGATGTTTCGGGCGGGATTGACGTTGAAAGACGGCGTTTTCTCGTTGTGGAAAGGACACACGCCAATAAGGTTTGCCCCGCGTTTCTTCAGCGTGACAAACTCGCCTACAACCTCCTCAATGCGAGCGGTTTGCAGGATTTGTTCAACGGTTTCCCTTGGGATGGCCATAGTATGGGTTTGATTTGCAAAAATACGAGTTTTTGGGTATTGGTTTTAATCATTTTACTATTTTTGCGCCTTAATTCAATCCAAAAGACCTATGACAAACCCAGAAGAAGAAAAAGTAACGGAAAAGAAATCGCTCAATTTAATTGAAGCGAAAGTGGAAGAAGACCTCGCCAACGGCAAGAACGGCGGACGTGTGCAGACACGCTTTCCCCCAGAGCCGAACGGTTACCTCCACATCGGTCACGCCAAAGCCATCTGTCTTGATTTCGGTATCGCCGCACAGCACAACGGCGTGTGCAACTTGCGCTTCGACGACACCAACCCCACTAAGGAAAACATGGAGTATGTCGATGCCATCAAAGAGGATATCCAATGGCTTGGCTACCAATGGGGTAACGAATACTACGCCTCCGATTACTTCCAGCAACTTTGGGATTTTGCCATAGAATTGATCAAACGCGGCAAAGCCTATATTGACGAGCAAAGCTCCGAGGAGATTGCCGCGCAGAAGGGCACGCCCACTCAACCTGGCACGGAAAGCCCTTACCGCAACCGTCCCATTGAAGAATCGCTCGACCTGTTTAACAAGATGAATAACGGCGAAATTGGCGAGGGTAAGATGGTGCTTCGCGCCAAGATTGACATGGCCAACCCGAACATGCACTTCCGTGACCCGATCATCTATCGCGTCGTTGATACGCCACACCACCGCACGGGTACCAAGTGGCACGCCTACCCGATGTATGACTTTGCCCACGGACAAAGCGACTATTTCGAGGGTGTTACGCATTCGCTCTGCACTTTAGAATTTGTAGTACACCGTCCGTTGTATGATTTGTTCGTCGACTGGCTGAAAGAAATTCGTGGCGAGGGCGACAACATGGACGACAACCGCCCGCGTCAGACCGAGTTCAATAAACTGAACCTCAACTATATCCTTTTGAGCAAGCGTAACTTGCTCGTTCTTGTCAACGAGGGTTTAGTGAGCGGCTGGGATGACCCGCGCATGCCCACGATTTGCGGCTTCCGTCGCCGTGGCTACACGCCGAGCGGCATCCATAAGTTCATCGACAAGATTGGCTATACCACCTACGATGCTTTGAATGACTTCGCCCTGATGGAGAGCGCCATCCGCGAAGACCTCAACGCCACTGCTACCCGCGTAGCTGCCGTGGTCAATCCGGTGAAGTTGGTCATTACCAACTACCCAGAGGGACAAGTGGAAGAAATGGAAGCCATTAACAACCCCGAGGACGAGAATGCTGGCAGCCACAAGATTGCCTTCAGCCGTGAGCTGTGGATTGAAAAGGAAGACTTCATGGAAGACGCGCCCAAGAAGTATTTCCGTATGACCCCGGGCAACGAAGTGCGCCTGAAGAATGCCTACATTGTGAAATGCACGGGCTGCAAGAAGGACGAAAACGGCGAAGTGGTTGAAGTTTATGCCGAATACGACCCCGACACGAAGAGCGGTCTGCCGGGTGCCAACCGGAAGGTGAAGGGCACCATTCATTGGGTGAGTTGCGAGCGCTGCCTTGAGGCCGAAGTGCGCATGTATGACCGCCTTTGGAAAGTGGAAAACCCGCGTGACGAGTTGGCTCGTTTGCAAAACGAAGGCAAAACCTCTTTAGAAGCCATGAAGGAAATGATGAACCCCAACTCGTTGGAAATCCGCCCTATGTGCTATGTGGAGGAATATCTGGCCGACGCCAAGCCGCTTGACCACTTCCAATTCCAGCGCATCGGCTACTTCACCGTCGACAAGGACAGCACAGCCAATCATCTCGTCTTCAACCGCACCGTGGCCTTGAAGGACACTTGGGCGAAGGCGATGTAAGGTCAGGCTTTGACTATGCCGTTGCGAACCACGGGCACCATCTCAACTCGATTCGTTTCGAGGCAGAACTTGATGTCATCATACAAACCGAGCGTGAACAGCCGTTTCACGTGACTGCAACCCGAAAGGGCACCCAACAAATTTGATTGGTTTTCAATGTAATAATGATTCAGCAAAAGCCCCAGATCGTCTATTTCGACTGGGGTTTGCTGTTTCAGCAATTCTATCAACATGCCAGCACAAAGACCGTCGTCCAAGGAAAATTGGCCTTCGGTGCCTGCGCAGACGATAATGAGTTGTTTTGTAGGGCTGTCACATTGTGGCAGCCGTTCCAAAAGATGTTTCGTAACCACCGCCGCATTCCTGAAACAAGCCAAAACCACCTCGTCCGCACCCTTTACATTATTAATGGCGTTGGTGCCGTTGGTGGTGGTGAGGAGGACGGTTTTGCCTTCCACCACCTTTTTCTTGTATTCCGAAGGCGAGTTGGAGAGGTCGAAGCCCTCAATTTTCAAGGCATGGCGTTCACCGCCGCGCAAAGTCTTTGTGACATCGGATGCGGCAAAAAGTTTTTCGGCTTCTTCAACGGTTTTTACGGGAACGACTTCACGTGCCCCATTATCCAAAGCGGTAATGATGACGCTGGTTGCCCGCAAGACATCAATCACAACGGCGATTTTTCCGCTGAAATCGATGTCTTGGGCTTGTTGTGCGGTGGGAATGACGCTGATTTTCATACGCCTAACGAGATGTTCAATCCCTGTGCGGTGCGGACTAAGTCGCTGTCGAAGGTGACGAGATTGGGCTTGGAAACGGCTTCCTTGAGCGAGACGGCCACCAAGTCGGGATGATGGTAGGCCACCATCTGACCGAACTGACCGTTGAGGACCATTTCAAAAGCCTTCACGCCAAACTCGGCAGAGAGTACGCGGTCGTAGGCAATCGGCACACCGCCGCGCTGCAAGTGACCCAGGGTGGTCTCACGCATGTCGTGGGTGAAGCCCGCCGCTTTCATCTCCTCTATGAAACGACGACCGATGCCGCCCAGTTTCTTGTTCTCATAGCCGACCTCGGTGCTGATTTCATACACCTGTTGACCGTCCTTCGGGCGTGCGCCTTCCGAGGCCACCACGACGGCAAAACCACGGTCGTGGTTGAAACGGCGCTCCAAGCGTTCCTTGACGATGTTGATGTCGTAGGGGAACTCGGGCAAGAGGCACACCTCGGCACCACCCGCAATGGCGCTGTGCAAGGCAATCCAACCGGCATCGCGTCCCATGACTTCGAGGACGAAGACACGGTTGTGCGAAGCCGCCGTAGTGACCAATTTGTCGACAGCCTCGGTCGCGATTTGCACGGCAGTTTGGAAACCGAAAGTGCATTCTGTCGAGGAAAGGTCGTTGTCGATGGTCTTGGGTACACCGATGATGTTCAAGCCTTTTTCGTAAAGCTTCTGCGAGATGCGTTGTGAGCCGTCGCCGCCAATGCTAATGACCGCATCGATGCCCATGTATTGTAGTTTGCGGAGCATTTCGTCAGAGCGGTCAACGGTGCTCCAAGTGCCATCGGCGTTCTTCACAGGCCAGCTGAACGGGCCACCTTTGTTGGTAGTCTCGATGATGGTGCCGCCGCGGAAGTGGATGCCGCGCACCGACTCTGGTGTCAGCCTGACGACTTCAGTAGGCTCCCAAAGGATGCCGTTGTAGGCTTGTATGCTGCCGAGCACTTCCCAATCTTTCTCTTGGGAGGCACGCTTGACGATGGCGCGAATCACGGCATTCAGGCCTGGGCAATCGCCGCCACCGGTAAGGACTAGTAATCTTTTCATATTCAATAGGTTATTTATGATTCAAAATTCAAAGATTTAAGATTCATCTCAATGCCCAAACATTTTATTCATTGCTTCAAAACTAACCGTAATATCAAAATACAAAGCTTCCAAACCATATTCGTTTTCTTCCAAGTCCATCCTATCATAAGACCGACCTTTCTTCTCCAATAGCGCTTGGCTCTTTGGAGAAAGACCAAACATCCTCATCAAAGCATATTCATCCGAAACACAAATTACATGAAAAGCCGTTTCTTGCGATTTTCCATCACCCGTAGAAGCAATGGCAGAATACAGCATTACTACTTGAATATAAGCATTGTACGCCTCTTCTGATTCTTCTCCATACAGTTCATAATACACATTCTGTTTGTATATGTGGAACCCAAGATTAGTTGGATCTTCATCAAGATATTTTTCCACTATTTCAGCCGCTTGCTTCCAATTCTCTTCCGTAAGAGTATCGCCTTTCAGTTCCTCCTTCAACAAAGCATAAGCAACATGTTCAGACTGGAATGGATCAAATTCAGGTCGGGTGGCCGTACCATAATAGAAATAATGAATTTGTTCCGCAGTCAAAGTCGTATCCGCCGCCTGAAAACGCCTCAACAATTCGGGATAGTAAAACTCACTGTCTTTCGATTCAACCTGTTTCTTAATCTGCTTATAATTCGGCGCGTTTGAAGCGACATTATTCGCCGCCTTTCTGCTGGTCGAGCAGGAGTCCAGAAAGAACAATGATGCCAAGGCCAGCGAGGCAACCAATAAGACAGATACAACCTTTTTCATAGTCATTATATTTTTTGTGATGTTATCGCCATTTACCATGTAGAGACGGTGCATGCACCGTCTCTACCGTATCATACTATCATTTCAAATTCAACGCTATTTGAAGCTCATCCAACTGCTCCTGAGCAATAGGGGCGGGCGAGCCGCTCATCACGTCGCGGCCGGAGTTGTTCTTTGGGAAGGCAATGAAGTCGCGGATGCTGTCGGCACCGCCGAAGAGCGAGCAGAGACGGTCGAAACCGAAGGCCAGACCAGCGTGAGGCGGTGCACCGTACTCGAAGGCACCCATCAGGAAGCCGAACTGCTCCTGAGCCTTCTCGTCTGTGAAGCCGAGGGTGTGGAACATCTTGTTCTGCAAGGTGCGGTCGTGGATACGGATGGAACCGCCGCCCACCTCCACACCGTTCATCACGATGTCGTAGGCGTTGGCGCGGATGTCGCCCCACTTTGTTGGGTCGTCGAGTAAGGCTTCATCTTCAGGTTTCGGAGCGGTAAAGGGATGGTGCATGGCATAGTAGCGTTGCGTCTCCTCGTCCCATTCCAACAGCGGGAAGTCGATGACCCACAAAGGTGCATACACATCGGGGTTGCGCAGACCGAGTTGGTTGCCCATTTCGAGACGCAGGGCGTTGAGCTGCACGCGGGTCTTCATGGCCTCGCCGCAGAGGATCAGCATCAAGTCGCCAGGCTTGGCACCGAACTTGTCGGCAATGGCCTTCAGGTCTTCAGGTGTGTAGAACTTGTCCACGGACGACTTGAACGTGCCATCAGTGTTGTACTTGATGTAGACCATGCCGCCAGCACCCACCTGTGGACGCTTCACGAAGTCGGTGAGTTGGTCGAGTTGCTTGCGGGTGTATTCCGAGCAACCCTCGGCGCAGATACCGACCACAAGGTCGGCGTTGTCAAAGAGGCCGAAGCCCTTGCCTTTCACCACGTCATTGAGTTCTACGAACTTCATCCCGAAACGGATGTCGGGCTTGTCGGAGCCGTAGTATTTCATGGCGTCGTGCCAGGTCATGCGCGGGAACTTGTCGAATTCGAGGCCCTTCATCTCCTTGAAGAGGTGCTTGGCCAAGCCCTCGAAGGTGTTCAAAACGTCTTCTTGTTCCACGAAGCTCATCTCGCAGTCGATTTGGGTGAACTCCGGCTGACGGTCAGCACGAAGGTCCTCATCGCGGAAGCAACGCACAATTTGGAAGTAGCGGTCCATGCCGGCCACCATCAGCAATTGCTTGTACTGCTGCGGGCTTTGTGGGAGGGCATAGAACTCACCAGGATTCATGCGCGAAGGCACCACGAAGTCGCGGGCGCCCTCAGGCGTGCTCTTGATGAGCATCGGGGTCTCGATTTCGAGGAAGTTGAGGTTGCTCAAATAGTTGCGCACCAGCATGGCCATACGGTGGCGCAGTTCAAGGTTCTGACGCACAGGGTTACGACGGATGTCCAAGTAACGGTATTTCATGCGAAGGTCATCGCCGCCGTCGCTGACATCTTCAATCGTGAAAGGCGGAACTTTACTACTGTTGAGTAGTTGGAAGGCGCTCACTTTCAACTCGATGTCGCCTGTCGGCATGTTCGGGTTTTTTGACTCACGCTCGATAACCATGCCCTTGGCCTGAATCACAAATTCACGGCCGAAAGAGCGGGCCTGTTCCAAGAGTTTCGGGTCGCTACTGCCATCCAAGAAGAGTTGGGTGATGCCGTAACGGTCACGGAGGTCAATCCAAACGAGGGAGCCTTTGTCGCGGGTGCGCTGCACCCAGCCGGCCAATGTCACTTCCTTGCCAGCGTCGGCAAGACGAAGTTCGCCAC
>Ga0265298_10002927_pt1 | contig 23143 bp, 22 predicted proteins | sample AusTroGonzalo_MG_3_FD_193486 | JGI IMG/M metagenome (GOLD analysis project Ga0265298, IMG submission 193486) | Bovine rumen microbial communities from tropical cattle in Woodstock, Queensland, Australia - Gonzalo_01 | ecosystem: Host-associated > Mammals > Digestive system > Stomach > Rumen ...
ATATTATAATTCATTAAGTGATAGTGAAAAGGAAGATTTCAAAAGACAATTACAACTTAAAAAGATAAGAAATAACTACGCTATGTATCTTAAATACATATATGGTGAAAATTATATCTTAACAAAGTTCCACACTATGCTTTGTTCTATATGCCAAAACATTGTGGAAAGGGTTGAAAGGGGTGAACAACCACGAATATTGTTGTCAACACCTCCACAAGTAGGTAAGTCCAAGACTTTAACGGAAGCTCTACCAAGTTGGTTTATTGGTAGAAACCCTGATTTATCATGTATCATTACCGCCTATAACGCTGATATTGCCGAAAAGTTTGGTGATAGAAATAGACAAAAGATTAAAGAGTTTGGTAAAGAAATCTTTGATATTGAAATTAGTGATAGCCAAGACAACAAGACTTTGTTCCAAATCAAAAAACATGAAGGACAAATATTTAGCACTGGTATTATGGGTGGTTTGACATCTAACCCAAGTGCTTTAACTATTGTTGATGACCCTTTTAAGAATGGTGAAGAAGTGGAAAACAAAGATATTCGTGATAGGGTAGAAAATGTTTATTGGGATAGTATTGAAACAAGAACAAGAAAACTCGGTGGTGCGATTATCGTTATTCATACAAGGTGGCATGAAGATGACCTTATCGGTAGATTAGCACAAAAGGACGGCTTTATTGTTGTTAATTTCCCTACCGTTTGGGAAAAAGGCATTGATAGATTACTACATAGAAAAGTCGGTGAAACACTATGCCCTGAATTAGGAATGACCGCAGAATGGGCTGAAAGAACAAAGAAAAATGCTGGTAGTCGTGTTTGGAACGCTTTATATCAAGGAAAACCATTCGTTGAGGGTGGAAACATAATTCAAAGAGAAAGCATTAAGTTTTATAACAAACATAACTTACCACCAACATTTGATGAATATGTATTAAGTTGCGATTTATCTTTTGGTGGAACTAAAAAAAGTAATGACCCAAATTGCCTTGTGGTATGGGGTAGGGTTGGTGGAAATCACTATCTTTTAGACCATGTCCAAAAAAAGTGTGGTTTCCAAGAAACTATTGAAATTATTAAACTTTTAAGTGGAAAATACCCTCAAATGAGAAAAAAACTTATTGAAAAGAAAGCCAATGGTGGTGCTACAATAGAAATGCTTAATCAACACATAAGTGGAATTATTCCATTTGATCCATTAAGCAATTCAAAGGAAACAAGATTTAAGTTAGTTGCACCATATTTTGAAAGTGGAAATGTATGGTTGCCTGATGAAAAAACCGATTTTGATAGTGAAGAAATTGTTTCACAATTATTAAAGTTTCCAAATGTGGCACATGATGAATATGTTGATACAACAACACAATATTTGTTAGACTATTCATATAAGTATAATGGTGGTATAGTTGAAACTGATAGTGTGTATAAGTCATTATCAAAAGTAATAAGAGGTATATAACATGATTAGAATGAATGTAAACGAAGAAACATTAAGAACTGGTGTTGGACTTGAAAGAATAGTGCAACAAATCTTTTGGTATCAAGTGTTCTACAAAGACGCTATTGGCAAAGATATTCGTTTAATGAAATTGCAAAAAGATATGTATAATGCCAAAGACGGTGAAAAAATTAGTTTCATTAAAAAGGCAAATAGAACGGAAGCATATTACAATTTGTTAAAACCTTTATGTGATACATCTACATCTACATTTATTGGTAGAGTTCCTGATATTGTTTCTAATGGTAGTAAAGAAGAAGTGAAAAGAATTAGCAGATTTACACTTATTCAAAAACATAATGACTTTGAAGAAGAATTAACTGACGCTGCCTTACAAATGGCAATTACAGGTAGTGGTTTCTTGGGACTTTATGCCGATATCGGTGATGTGTTCCCACACTATCGTAGTTTAGACCCATTATATACCAATGTTGTTTATGACTGTTCTATCGCCATGAAAAGATTATTTGCTTACCATATCTATTATGAAGCAAGAAGTAATGGTGATACCACTGGTGGTAGATATGTTTGTATTATTTACACAAAAGAAAAAATGTATGCCTATTACACAGGACGAATTAGTATTCCTGCCAAAATGGCATTTAGTGTTTACCCATACAACTTATTTATGATAGGTGGAACTAAATTATCTTATAGTGCATATCATGGTTTCAAAGATATTCCTATCTATGAATTTATGAATAACAAGGACTGCATTAGTGACTGCAAACCAGCATTAAGTGTTATTCAACTTTATGGCGAATTACAAAATAATCGTTTCCAAAATGTTGATGATATTATCAATTACTTATTAGTGATTAAAAATGCAAGACTTGGTGATAGTGATGAAACACAAAAAGCCATTGACCTTATCAAGAACAATAGGGTATTACCAATTAGTGGTGAAAACACAGACGCTAAATTCTTGTCTAACCCATTAAACCAAAAAGATATTCAAACATTATCTTATGAGTTCAAAAATCTTATTCACTACATTACCCACATTCCTGATTTAACAAGTGAAGAATTTTCACAAAATGCAAGTGATCCAATTCTTAAAATGAAAACAAAACCTTTACTTGACTTATGTATGGAAAAAGAGAAATGGTTTAACAAATCTTACTTGCCATTACTTGAAACTACATTAGAATTTGTAAAGAAAAATGATAAATCTTTATATGAAAAAGTTAAATTTGAAATTGACAACATTGATTTAGTCTATTCACATACATTGCCAAGCAACGATAGAGATATGGTTAACAATATTGTTAATCTTGCTAATGTTGGTCTTTGCAACCCATTGGTTGATTTACAAGGTCTATCATTCATTCCTAATGTTGCCGACTATATGCAAGGCGTATATGAATGGAATGAATATGTTGACAAAAGAAAAGAAAACACTAAAAATGATAATATAAAGGCGAATGATACAAACCTACAAAGGCAAAATCAAGAGCCACAAACCACAGACCAAGAAGATAATTTAGTTAATGCCACTATTGGTCAAAGTGGAAAAGTAAGTGAAAATAAGGTTGAGTAATCAACCCCAAGATAAGTTGCCTACTAACTTAAAGTAGAGTGTCGCAAGACAATGGAAAGTGTCCCTAACACTTAAAATAGGAGAGGAGAAATTATGGTAGAATTACCAAAAACCGAAACCGAGTTGCAAACTTTAATTGATGACGCAATTAAGAAAGCAACAGATACGCTCAAAAGTGAATATGACGGCAAATTCGCTGCACAAAGAAAAAAGCATGATGAAGAAATCGCAAAGATTAAAGCAGACGCTGGTAAAAGTGCCGAAGAACTTGCCGAAGAAAGACTTAAAGAGCAAAGAGAAAAAGACGCTAATGAACTTACCGAATTGAGAAACTTTAAGAAACAAACAATTATCGGTGATAGATTAGCAAAAGAAAACTTACCAAGTTATTTCAAAAATGATAACCGCTTAATCAATGCCGAAGAAGGCGATTTAGATAAAGTGGTAAAAGACATTAAGAAAGAATTTGAGGCAAGTTTACCAAGGGGAAATCAAGTATCAACGGTTATTAACACCAATGGTAGTGGTGGTATTCAACCAACAAAAACCGAAGGTGATGTAGCCAACGAATTACTTGCAGATACCCTTTCACAGATTATCGGTAAATAACCGAAGAAAGAGGAAAAAACATTTATGTCTGCTATTACAAATAGTTCAGTCGTTCTCCCAGTTCAATATAGTAGGGAGATTATTCGTGGGGTTTTAGGTCGTTCCAAAGCCCTTGAATTAGGTAGAAGATTACCTGATATGGTTGGCAAAACCATGAAATTAAATGTTCTTAACCATTTACCAGTCGCTGGTTGGGTTAAAAACCAAACCACTCCAAGTGGTGCTGCTGATGAAATCAAAAACAAACCATTATCCGTTCTCGCATGGGAAGGTAAAGATGTTGTTGCCGAAGAAATCGCAGTTATCGTGCCTATTGCTATCGCTACTTTAAGAGATGTGGAAAACTATGTTGACATTATCCCTGAAATTAACGAACAAGTAGTTGGTGCTTTCCAACAAGTTATTGATGAAACTATCTTATTTGGCAAAAATTCACCATGGGCAGATTTCACAGGTTTAGTCGCAGAAGCCACCGCAGCTGGTGCAGTTGTTTCTTGGGACGGACAAAGTGGCACAAGTTTCTATACCGCTATTTCCAGTGCTATGGAATATGTTGAAACATCTGGTTTCATTCCTGACGCAATTCTTGGCGCACCTTCCATGTTAAGTGCTTTCCGTAATTCCATTACAACACTTGGTGTCAATGTTGCAGACCAAGGTGAAGTTGGTGCATTACCAAGACACATTGACTTAACTGGTGGTTTCAATACTTCTTCCGCTTTCGCTATCGTTGGCGATTTCAAGAGAGGTCTTGTTTACGCATTTAGACAAGAAATGGAAGTTAGATTACTTGAAGAAGCAACATTAGTTAACCCTTCAACAGGTGCTACACTTTACAACCTTGCACAACAAGATATGGTTGCTTTCCGTTTCGTTATGAGATTAGGTGCTGCATTACCTAACCCAGTTAATCGTGTTAGTGGCACATTATCAAGCGACGGCTACTACATTGAAAAAGGTGCAAGTGCTTACCCATTTGCGATTATCACTAAAAGTGGTGCAAGTGCTTAATTAGTAGTTAAGATACTTAAAATTTGAAACTCACTATTTGTGGGTTTCTTTTTTTATGCTATTATTGTTAAGGAGAGATTTTATGGACAAGGTTGATTTTGTAATTCCATTCGTAGATAACACAGATATTGTATGGAAAAAGATATACAATGAATATTGTGTGAAAAACGATTTAAGGGAAAAGATTATAGATATTCACACCGATAGATACAATGACAATGTTAGACTTATTGAATATCAATTAAAGTTGATAAATAAACATATGCCATGGGTAAATAAGATTTATCTACTTTTAATGAATAGGGAACAAGCACCAAAAGATTTGCCAAATAATGTTGAAATTGTATATCATGCCAAGTTCATTCCACAAAAGTTTTTACCAACATTTAATAGTTGCACGATAGAAATGTTTTTATGGAATATTCCTACTTTAAGTGAACATTTTATTTATGCAAATGATGATATGTTGCCTTTTAAGGACTTACAACCAAGTGATTTTTTTGATGAAAATGGGAAAGTAAAAATTGAATGGTGGGAAGAAGATATTAGAGAACTACGAAATGTGTTTAGACAACAATGTTTTAATTCTTATAAATATATCGCACATAGAACTAATCACAAGACCGAAGAATATAAATATATTAGACCAGCGCATAGTTTTACACCAATGATTAAATCACATTGTAAACAAGCATATAGTTTGTTAGAAGATGTAATTGTTAAACACATTAGGGCATTTAGAACCAACTATCAATTTAATCAATATATTTACCCATTATTTGAACGATTTATTTATGGGACACAAAAAAGTGATATTGATTTCTTGTATACGCAATGCAAAAATGGAATTGATTTAGAACATGATATTGTATGCCTAAATGTTATTCCAAAAGAATTAGCAAAAGAACTTAAAGGTGAAATAGAAAAAAGATTATGAGTTTCAAAATAGTTGTAATGTCTTGCGATAAAAATGAAGATTTATGGTTGCCATATCATTTGTGCATGGAAAAATATTGGCAAAACCACCCTGAAATCATTTATTGCACCGAAACCAAGACTAATCAATGGTATAAAACGATCCACACCAATTACCCAATAGAAAAATGGACTAAAAGGGTTTATGACACTATCAAAGATTTAGAATGTGATAAAGTTATTTTAATGGTTGATGACATATTTTTAAGAGATTATGTTGATGACTTTTTAGTGGAAACAATTAGTGAACTTGTCGGTGGTGTTATTGGTGGACTTAACTTTGAAAGACAATTTGATAATAATGATATTCCATTAAGTGATTTCATTAGCATTAGAAACCCACAAGGAAAATGGAAAACAAGTGTTATGTGCCAACTTTGGAATAAGAAAGCATTACTTGATATTTTTAATTGCGAAAAAGACCCTTGGACTTTTGAAAGAGAGAATAATAGCAAAGGTTATATATTCCTAATTAGTAAATATGGAAACTTTTTGAATTGGGGTTATGGTGAAAGAAAATGGTTTGGTATTCGTAAAGGCAAATGGTGTAAAGAATGTAAAGATTTCTTTGATAAGGAAAACATTAAAATAGATTATTCAATTAGGGGGTTTTATGAATGAAAGTTTATGTATGTGCATTGGCGAAAAACGAACATTTATATATCAATGAATGGGTAGGGCATTATCTTAAATTAGGTGTTGATAAAGTATTCATTTATGATAATGATGACAAAGGCACAAAATACATTGGTGATTTTATTGATAAAAAATATCTACCAAGGGTAAAGATAATAAACGCTCGTGGTATTCACTTTGATAATATGCAAGGAACTTTTTACACAAACTTTTATCGTTTAGAAAGCAAAAACTTTGACTGGTGTTTATTCTGCGATATTGATGAATTTCTTGTTGGAATAGATAACATTAAAACTTTCTTATCGCAAAGTAGATTTGGTTTGTTTAATCAAATAAGGGTTAAATGGAAAATGTTTGGTGATGATGACTTAATTGAAAGGGACATGAATAAAGGGGTTACGGAAACTTTCACCAAGGAAATTACTTATACTTTAAGTAGAGATTTATCAACACAAGTGCATTTGGAAAATCAAGGAAAAACTATAATTAGGGGACATTTGCCGAATATTTTATTTAATTCTGTGCATTTCGCTAATTCAACCACACAAAAAGCATTACCAAGTTGTTTGCCAAGCGGAAAGATTTGTTTTAGTGGTGTAGAAATAAGGGAAAACTATAAAAATGAAAAAGTTTTCTTAAATCACTACATGACTAAATCGTTAAGTGAATTTGTCAAACAAAAGATAAATAGAACAGACGCAGTGTTTGGAAAAAGACACCTTGATATGAATTATTATTGGCGAATTAACAAGAAAACTGATGAGAAAATCGCATACTTAAAAAACTTGGGACTTGAATAATTGTTGTTAAAATAATGTTCCTTTATGTATAATAAAAAGCATAGAGGTATATTATATGGACAAGAAATATATTATCACGAATGAAGAATTAGCAGAAAGAGGGCTTGACTTAAATGACTATGCCTTAAATGGTGATTTAATTACAGCAATTATTTATATTGCTTTGGATATCGTTGTTATCCCAAGAGTATTATTTAATTGTGATAATTTGCATAGTGAAGATGAATTAGAATTAGCACTTGGTGATGATGATAAAAAAATTAAAGCATTTAAGAAATTGCAATACATGGCAATTCATTCAATGATTTTTCAAGCGGAAACAAGTCCTATTGATGTTTATTTTGATACAGTTATTGCTTATGAACTAAATATTGGAAAAATAAATGACTTCCAAAAAGGCATTTGGTATAAGAATTATTAGAGGTGGAAATTATGAGCTTCAAAACACCTATTTTATGTGATAGAAGGGTTTACGATAAAAGGGCAAAGTGGAAAAGTCCTAACAATGATATCGTGGAAACTTTGTTTTACTTTGTCAAAGAACCTTTATCTTTAACACCAAGTTGGGAAAATGGTAGGGAACAAATCAAGGAAACTATCACTATTACCGTTTTCGGTGGTAAACCTATTAGCAAGGAAGATTTAATCGTTCTTGAAAATGGCGAAGAATTTAGAGTTGGTGAAATCGTGGTTAACTATGTGGAACACAATATTCTTGTCAAAGATATGCTTAAACCACGAATTGAAAGCATGACACTTACATTGGAATAATATTATGGAATTTACATTAAGTGCTTTTGTTGAAAGTTTAAGGAATGAAATGTATAGGTCATTCCCATTTGAGGTGGAATACTTAAATCAAGAAAAACACCCAAGAAGAACTGGTCATATTAGAGATGTTGCTTTTAAGAACAACCCAACTATAACACTTGATGAAAATACCTTAATGTTTGAAATCGGTAATCAATATGCCGAAGAAAGATACCCATATTATCATATTCTGCAAGACGCACCTTACATTAGAAAAAGGGGACAAGCGACAAGCAAAACAAGAGGTAGCCAAGCAAAAGTTAATTATCTTGCAAAAAGAGATTATAACCGAGTTGAATGGAATGGAAAAACTTATACAAGAGAATATTCAAAAAATATTCGTGGTAGTAGAAACCGAATTGGTAAAGTTTCATATTGGGCAACCGACTATATGGGTAGAGAATATTTCTTGGATCGTGAAAGCAATAGTTATGAAAATAGACATTTTAACTATATAAACGATATGCTAAACTTTCCTATATTAGATAACTTGGCAAGAGAATTTGGTTTGAAAAGAAAAAGAACACAATTAACTGGACTTGCAGAAGATTATCAAGCACAAACAAATGATGAACATTCATTATTAACAAACATGATTAGTGAAATGATGAGTTCGTTTGAAGGAGATTAAATATGATTACAAAGAATATGCCTATTGATTTTGTTAGAGAAATCATTGAAAAAGAGTTACTTTATGCGCACTTGGAAGATGATAAATATATTGGTGGTAAAAACCAAATCAATTTATTTTCCTTTTATGAACAAGTAAAAAACCAAGATGAAGTTAATAGATATGTTGAAACATTTAGAGATTTAACTAAACAAGCAAATCGTAGTCATTTAATTTCCAATGGTGTTCTTTTAGCACCTGAAAACCCAACGATTACCAACCTTTATTCGCATTTGATTATTCCTTTAACATTTACCGCTGCATTTAGACAAACACTTGAAGATAGAGATTTGATGATAGCAACATTCAACAACCTATTTGAAAGACTTAAAGGTAAAAGTGTTAATGTTGCCGAAATGGGTGATAATAGTTTGTTCTATTTGCCTAAAATCGGTAATAAGAAAGATAGTTATGGAATGATGATACCACAAAACGGTATTTATCTTGGTGATTTAGGACAATATCCATTTTACACTATTTATAGACTTATTCAAAAGTCATACACACAACAAAACCAATTAAAAGATAATGTTTATTACTATCTTGGAACAGTTGCCGATATTAAAGCGTATTATGAAAATCAACCAACATATCACTATTCCGTTTTAGGTTCGCAAGATAATAGTGAAGAAGTTATTGCAAGAATTACAAAAAGTGCAGACTTTGATGATGAATTTGATGAATTTGGTGACGGCGGTTTGCTTATTGGTGAAACTTCAATATATTCTTTTGATCCACAAATGGGAATGTATATTCCAACAAAAAAATATGATTATACCGAATTGGAAGATGATTATAGAATTTATATCAAATGTAATAGAATTAGAGATATTTCCATTGGTTTTGTTGATATTTTGCCTTTAATTAAAGGTTGTATTTGTGAAACCGATAGTGTTAGTGAAAAACTTTTAAGTTGTTTTCCACAAGATATTTCGTTATATAACACTAACAAATGCGAATATGTTTATTATTTACATAATGGTTTACTTAAAATAGCGGTTGAAAAGGCATACAACAATTACGAAAGTCAATTCCAATATAGGCAATACACTACCGCTGATGACGGTGAAAAACCGATTTTAATACCAAGTAATGATACACTTTTAGATATCTACAAGTTATCTTTATCGTTTGATAGTGAAAGAATTGAAAACCCAATTACATTAAACGAAAAAGAAACTTGCGTTATTTCTTTTGGTGGTAGTGCTACATTGTGCGATAAGAACACTAAACTTGGAAATGATTTAGTGCAAGTATCGTTTAGCAAAAAGAAAATTGTGATGAAAGATAACGATTTCAACTATAATGAAAATCAATATTACTTTGAACCATTAGAATTACCAAGTGGCAACAATATTGATAGTGGCATTAACCAATTAAGGTCAAACAAATTTGTTAAGAACTCAATAGCAAGTGGCTTGGGACTTTCGTTGCAATATACATTTGTGTTAGATAGATTATTTAGCGATAGCGATTTATTGCACCAATGGTTTGAATATGCAAGATATGGTATCAATGGTGTTGATGATACACAAGTTAGTCCAAATACTTTATATGAAATTACCGAAACATGGTCAAGCAATGGCGAAGTTAAGACATACACTTTCCTTGGTAAAATCGTAGAAAGCATTGACATTGAAAACAATGAAAATGATGTGATGACCATTACAATTCCTATTCAAATACAAGGAGAAAACAACTAATGGCAACGATTTATAGATTTATCATTGAACAAAAACAAAGTGGTGGTAGTGGTGGTCGTAAATCAAGCAAAGATAGTGGTTTAGACCCAAAGACACCAAGCAAAAAGGGAAAAACGGTGACACTTTTAGGTAGCATGAAAGGTGGTGTTGAACACAACCGTAAGTTTCGTGCTATTAACCCATTGCTCAATAGAATTACTGGTGGTTGGTGGGAAAAAGGAACACGACTTGGTAGAGCTGGTTTAGGACTTGTAAAGTTTAATGCCGAAACAGGAAAGTTTGCTGGTTTTAGTCCAGTGGCATTTGCAATTATCGCTGCATTTGTAATTCAAATGTTAATGAAATGGCAAAAGAAAGAAAGAGAAAGAGCGGATAGAATGAACGCACAAGACTTTAAGAACTTGGAAAATGGTGTTGGTGCTATTCGTGGTCAATACTCTATCGCAGTTAACTTTTGGAATGGTCGTAGAACATACAACCAAAATAAGTAGGTGGTTTTTATGGCAAAAGATTTACTTTATTACTACAACAAACCTGATAAATATGTTAGTGGAAATTATTTAGTTTCACCTTTTGTTAGTTACGAACTTGGTGAAATACAAAGTGATTTTAATATGTCGCAAGTAATTGACGGCACAAAAGATAGTATGAAAGTCCAAGTGTTGTCTTTTGTTGACCACCCAATTGCACCATATACAATTATTCATCACGATGAAACCGATACATGGTGGATTGTTTCCCATGATGACATTGAAAGAAAAGAACATGAAGGTCAACCTTATTGGATACACGAACTTGAATTACAAGGTTTAATTGAATTACTTAATGCAAGAGATTTAGTTGGTAGTGGTTTTAATAAAGATAGATATACTTTTGAAAGTTTTATTAAAAGGTTATTTGAACATTCTAATTTAGAGTTTAGGAATGTTGTTATTTCAACTACATCTATGTTTAGAAATATTGTTGATTTAGACCAAAAGGTTGATTATGTAAAAACATTTGAAAACTATACACTTTTAAGTGCTTTAAGAGAATTTTTAGACGGTTATAATTTGTCTGTTAAAGCCAACATAAGATTTGTAGCAGTAGGAACAAGACCAAGAAGAACTCGTGTTGAATTTACTTTATATATCTACCCAAAGACTGGAAACACAAATAGTGTGTATGATGAAAGTATATTTAGTAGCGTGGAAGAAAAGCAAAACATGGACAAAGATAGTCATGGCACTATTGTTGTTTCTAATGCCCAAAATGTTATTTCCACAAACGCAAAGACATTCCCAAGTGTTGGTGCTGTAAAAATAAGTGGAACGGAATATGAAATTACACCTAAAAATGCTTGTATTCGTTTACCAAGTCCAGTATATCAAGTTAATTGGGTAAGAATGATAGACGAAACATCTGTTCCAATTTATAGTGTTGAACTAAATGGAACTACATATACAGGTGACTTTACAATAGAAAATATTTCTTCAAAAAGTAGTTGTTGGAAATTATTTCAAAAAATATTAAATAGAATTAGAGCATTAGAAGATTTACATGTAGGTGGTGACCATACAAAAAGTAATGAATTAGCAAGTGCTTTTAACGAACAAACTTGGTTTGAAACGGTGTTAAATTGTAATTCAATATTATTTTATAGTGATGACTGGCAATATGACCCAAATATTGCAACTGGAGATAATACTGACGATCCAACCGATTTATTTATTTCCCCAAAAGGTTATAACACAAACATTCCATGCTTTGAAGCAACTTGGGGAACTGAAAAATATTGTGTTTTAGGGAAGAAATCATTAAGGGACGGTGTTTTGGGAGATTATCATGTCATGTATTGGGAAAATGGAAGTGATTTGATTAAAGGTTTTGATATTTTTATTGAACAAGATACATATGGTATTGGTTATAACATTACTACATCTTCAAGAATGAATATTCCACAATATTACTACAATTCTAATGGTTTAACTATTAGGAGATTTGACGCAACTCTAAACTTTGGTTTTAAGACAACTTCGTTTATTGTTAACTATATTCCAATGAGTGATGTCAAAATAAAATTAGACAATTCTAAAGATAACTTTGATACCCAATATTATAACCAAAGTGGAAAGTTAACCGATAGTAGTGCTTTATCTAAATTACTACTTTCTTATTCAAAGGAAATTGAAAGTGAAACTATTACAAGATATGGTGTTTTTTATAGATATAGTGCCATGCCTATTGTTGGCAGCATTGTAATCATTGATGACAAACCATATGTAATCAATAACATTTCTTATAACTTTAACCAAAACGAAGATGAAAGTTATGTGATTTTTGCCGAATTTACTATGTCGTTATATGTAGCAACCAAATCTTTAATGGCAAACCCAAATACTAATATTAGGGACTATGCAATTCCACAAACACAAAATGTTCGTAGGGTGCAACTTTATAAAGATTATTGGGACTTTACATTTGTTGCCGAACATACAGAAGAACATTATATGCCATTAGCGAAATACCTTAATGTTAATAGTGATGACATTTGTGCTAATGTTTATCAAGGTGGTCAAAGTCATATTGCATTTATCAATGTCTATGATAACGATATTGGTGATTACTATTATCAATTAGAAACGACAATGTTTAACATGAAAAAATCGGTATATGAAGTGCTTGATTTCAAAGATAACAACATTATTGGCTATTCACCTTGCAACACAAGAACAGGACTTGATTTTAGCAAACTAATAAATGACGGAGTTTTGGTAAATACACCAGTGTCTTATGTTAATAGCGTTGGTGAACTTGCAGAAATATATATTTTATTCTTAAACCAAGACCAATTCACAAATGCTTGGGATACATATAAAGAAGATTATGCTTTGAGTGGCTACCCATTTGAAAATTATTCCGTAATTATTGATATTGATTTATGGGACTTGGGTGTTGATAGCCATGACTTTGCTATTGATGAAGAAGGATATAATAAGGACGCTACCGAAGTTCCTGTGTTTGAATATGTTTGTGAATTAAATGACACACCACAAGTAATTGTTGGAAATAATATTCTTAACTTTTTAGACACTGACCAAGAATACTACTATGGCTTTATGGCAGTTCCAAAAGGTTCTAACAACAATAATATTGATATGTCAAGTTTGCAAGATATTCAAATTGCCACATCTCCAAACTATTATAGAATTGATAATGCTGTAATAATTGAAGTTTTTGAAGGCGAAATATATTTCAATTTCTTTGACCATATGTTAAGCATGGACGGAGATTTCTATTATACAGGTTGTGGGACATTTGAAAGCATTGATGATATAATTGATACCGATACACAAGACCTACTTATCTATCGTGTCGCTAAAACACCACAAAGTTATGCAGAAAGTGGCTATTGGAAAAACACAAGAAAAGAAATCATGTTCATCATTAGTGGACAAGCAATTAAAGATAATGAAGAAAACTATATTGGCACTGACGATATGACCGACAAAAATGGCACAACCGTTGAAAATTGTTTGTATCTATGGTGTTCGGTAAATAACTACAAATTATAGGACTTGAAATAAAGTCCTTTTATTTTAATGTTCAAATAGTGCATAATGTAATTGCGAAAAGCGAAAGGAAAAATAAATATATGGAAACAAAAATTATTAGAGTGTTCTATAATGTTGATAATCTTCCTTATAAAGATAGTGAGTTTTCTGTTCACTTTCCAGTGGTGGGTTCAGCATTTTTAGGATCTTCCAACACAACCAAAATTAGATTTTACTATTCTAAAATTGGTGATGAAAATACCACTTGGGTTTCGGTTGCGAAATTACCAAATGGCAAACAAGGTAGTAAGGTGTTAGACCTTAATGAAGATGACTATGGCAAATATGCCGAATTAGAATTATCAAATTGGTATACACAAGTCAAAGGTGATGTCTTTATCGCATTACAAGGTTATCAAGGTGGTGTGAACTACGAATATGATGATGAAAGTGATTTATATGAAATCTACGGAACACCAACGATCCAAACCACTGGTAGCATTAAGTTAGCAATTAACTATGCACCTATTGGACAAGTTGCCGACTATAATGATGAATATTCAACCTATCAAGAAATCTTGGCAGCACTTGGTGAAAAATTAAACATTACAAGTGGCATTGTTGCTGTTGATAAATTAGCCGATATTGTTCCAAGTGTTTACGAAAACGGACAAATGTTCTATGACAAAGCGACAAGACAAAACTATATCTTATCAAGTGGAAATTTAGTCTTAATGAAAGATTACCTTGATTTTGAAAGCGAAAGCACAAGTGGAACATTAACAAGCACACAATTAACTATTCTTAATGGAAATGATGACTTTATTGTTTTCAATGGCAAAGCATTTTTGAAATCAAGTGGTGATGAAACACGAAGTTTATATAGAACCGCTTTCCAACCACAAGATAATTTAAGTGGTGAATTTGACCATGTTGTTTACCAAGAAATCTTAATCAATAAAACAAGTGGTGCATGGACTTATAGTGCAACCGATTATCCATTTGAAACACATAATGTAGTTGAATTGAGCCAATCTCTTGGTTATTTAACACAAGATGAATATGAATTGTTGGAAAAAACTCCTTCGTTCATTAAATTTGGTGGCAGAACATATTATAAAATAAGCGAAACTGACACTAATATTTTGTTTACAAATGAAACATTGCCAACTATTACAGCACAAGGTATGGTTGTTTTTGGTCCATTTACAATTACGATTAACAAATCTAATAAAATGTATCAATATAACACTACTGGTTTTGGCGTATATGCTTCTTATAAAGCAGATGAAAAGTTTGCTACAAGTTTAGATTTAACTATTGATAGCAACTATGACTTGGTTGTTAAGTTATTAAATGCTAATGGACAAGTTATCGCACAAGATGACATTGATTTGCCATTAGAAAGTATAGTTGTTAGTGCTACATACTATGACACATACACATATGACGGAACTACTTACAATAATGTTTTAGTTATCGTATTAGCAACAACAAGTGTTCCTACTATCGTGCCATTAGGCGATTTAGTTAGTGGTTTAGTTAGTAGTGATGACCTTGCAACGGCATTAGCGAACTATTACACAAAGGCACAAACCGACACATTATTAAGTGGCAAACAAGATACACTTACATTTGATACCACACCAACAACCGATAGTTCTAACCCTGTCACAAGTGGTGGAATTAAAACCTATGTTGACGGTCTTGTAAGTCCAATTAGTAGTGCATTAAGTGGAAAAGAAGATGTAAGCAACAAAGTCACTACTTTAAGTGGTAGTAGCACCGATACACAATATCCAAGTGCAAAAGTTGTGTATGATGAAATGCAAGCAACAAAAGAAATCGCACAAGGTAAGACAAAGACATACACACTTGCCTATGGTGATACATATTCCGTAGTTGCTACCGATTTACAAGCAAACCCAACTAAACAAATCGTTGATGAAAATGGTAATGATATCACAAGTGCTTTCTTGACCGATACCGATAATGCTTATAGTGATTATGTTATCAATGCCGAATTTAATAATTATACCGATAACTACATTGGCACTGGTTTAACAAGTCCAACATATTGCTATGTAATCGTTAAGAAAATTGAAAACAACCAACTTGACTTAAATGGCGATTATATCTTATGCAAAATTGATTTCACTAATGCAGAAAACACAAAGATTAGAGTTGGTGATATTTTACTTGTTGTAGAAGATAATGTTGCCGATAGGTGGTTTGCCAATATTAGTGATACACAATTATTCTATAAACTTGAAACTTTTAACGAAGGCATTGTCTACAAGAAAAACGAGAACCTAATTCCAAGCGCAAATAACACTTATGATTTAGGTAGTTCAAGTTATACATTTAATACTGCATATATTGGCAATTTTAATTTTTCGCAAATTGATAATAGCCAATGGATATTCAAAAAAACAGATACTAATTCAACCTTATTATTTGGTGGCGCAGCAATTACATATTCTAATACTAATTTATTTCCTAATGGAACTAAAAATCTTGGTGGTTCATCTAATAAATGGTATGATATTTGGGTAAATAATATCAAAGGCATTACCACTCTTACCCAAGCACAATATGACGCTCTCGTTAGTGGTGGAACGGTTGATAGTGATACCCTATACTTTATTGAGGAATAGTTTATGCCACTTATTAAAGGAACAACGGACATAGGTGCTATTTATAAAGGCACAACCGCTATTGGCGAAATATATAAAGGCACAACCTTATTGTTTAGTAGTGGCACTTGGGAGGACTGGTATCAAGAGTTTATTTATAATGCACTTATTCCAACAACTATAAATAGCAAACAAGTGAAAAATAAAGCACGAATTGATACGATTTATGGTAATAGTGTGGTTGAAAATCAACAATATTCACACTTCATTTCTACAACAACTACTAATGGAATTACACTAACTAACAACAATGACGGAAGTTTTACATTAAGTGGAACTGCAAGTGCTGATACAAGATTTGATTGGGTTGCATACGGAAACAATATACCAAAAGACCACATACATTTGCTTAAAGGTTTAATTAGTGGCAGTTCAACAACTATATTCAATAATGTAAGTCTTGTTGGTGATTTCTATACGAGCGAAAAAATTGTAAATATTGGAATAAGTGGCGGTGCTTATTTTAATTATAATGTAATTATTAAAAGCGGTTATGCTATAACTTCTCCAATAACCATAAGACCACAACTCATTGACCTTACCCAAATGTTTCCATTTGATACCCCTACAACATTAAGTGATACTCGAGTTCAAGCATTACTTAATCGTGGGTATATCGCATATAACACTGGTAGTATTGAGAGTGTTAGTGTGAGTGAGATAAGTAGCGAACCATATAATTTGTTTGATGGGCAGTTGGAAACAGGTCGTTGGGATAGTGACGGAACTAATAGACCATATGCAACAAATGCGTTTCGTTCTAAAGACTTCATCAAAGTTATTCCAAATAAATCGTATGTTTTAGATGTGAGCCAACTTAATATTAGTGCTACTCAATACGGAATATTTGTTATGGAATGTCCTAATGAAGTAATTGGTGCAAACAAATCAACCCGTGTTGAAAGCGTTGGCTCATCAACTACATTGACTTTTACCACTAAATCTACAACAAAATACATTAGGTTTTATTGCCAATATTCGACAGCCGTTGATATCCCAAGTGACGCAAAGATTGTATTTTCAGTTAGCAGTTCAAGAACAGGTTATGCACCTTACCAATCACCACAAACCATATCTTTCAAATATCAAGGTAGTGGTGTTAACACTGCACATGACACATTGGAAATTACGAGTAGTGCTTATGTATTTACGAAGAATATGAGTAGTGTTGATTTGGGAAGTTTAGTTTGGTCATATCAAAGTGACAATGCAAGGTTTGTCAGTGATAGTTTAACTGGAAAATTATCTTCAATATCTTCTGGTTCAACTATCGGTAGTTTTATTTGTGATAAATATTTAACCATTAAGTATAATGACAGTGTGAGTGCAGATAAAGTAATTTATCAATATGTGACACAACAAAGTTATAATAGGATTATGATTAAAGATAGTTCGTTAAATGGTGATACAACACAAATTAGTGGGACATTATGTTATGGCTTATTAACACCACAAGTAATTTCTATACCAAAAGGACATTTAGGGATTGTTGATTTGGGAACATTAGATTGGGAATATGATAGTAATAGGAATTGTTTTAGAGCAAATTTGTCCACGCTTAAACATTTAAGCGAAAGTAGTTTTCCAAATGTTTATTGCGTTAAATATATGGCTATTGCATATCAAAATAATAGTGGTGTAGATAATATCATGTTTATTTATGCAGATAATAATGCACAAAGAGTTTTTATTAGAGATACAAGTTTTGGAACTAATGCTACCAATTTCAAAACCGCTATGCAAGTCGTTTACTTATTCTACGAAACCAATACCGAAGTAGCCGATCCAACAAACACTATTAAAATTGAAAGTGGTGGAACGATTACTACTAATTCAAATGTATTACCAAATATAGATTTTGAGGTGAAATGCAAGTAAGAAAGGAGAATAGATTTATGCCTTGTGGCGGAAGAAAATCAAAAGGTTCAAGACCAAGACCTAAAAGATAATTGGTTATTTATACAAGGGCATAGAAATATGTCCTTTTTCTTTTATAATTGTTTTATAAAACACTTATGGTATGATATTTTATATAAGAGGTGAAAATTATGGAGAAAACAAATTTAGTAGCAATTACCACAAAAGACAATAAATGTATCTATGTTTCGCAAGTGAAAAACATTAGTGATAAAAAACTTGCATTATTACAAAAACAAGCATTAGAACATGAAACCGAACAAGAACAACACGAAAGATTTCTGTGGAATGATATCAAAGTATTACATAAGCATATTAAAGAACTTGAACACGAAATCAAAGTGTTAAAAGGTGAAATTGATGAAGAAAGTGGGGAACAAAGTGATGAAGAATAAGGAGACAAAGATTACATTTTGGTCTATTTTAGGTGCAGGGTTTGTGGCACTAATCGTGTGTTATTGTGTTATTCCTACACAGACACAACTTGCATTTGACAAAATAGTGGAATACTTAAACACACCACTATTCATTATTGGTGGTAGTTCTATCACTATTGGAATTGTTTTATTTGTCTTAATTAGATATGCACTTAAAAACAATAAGGAAAAAATTAGGGACTTGTTAAACGAAAGCAAAACCTATGTTCAAAACAAGGAAATTAGTGCAAAAGAATATCTTGAACTTGCTAAACAAAAACAAGAAGAAACAAAAGTTATTCTTACTAATTATGATGAAAGAATTGAAACACTATTTGCCGAATTAGAAAAAGTGTGTGAAACAATACCTAATGCAAAAGTAAAAGCACTTGGTAGTGAAATCAAAGAAAAATACCTTGAAAGCAAAGAATGTCTAAAAACCGAATTAGACAACATTGATGAATATATCATTGAAAAGACACCAAAGTTTGATTACGAAAAAGCATATGAAGATTTGGTGGATCGTTTAGGAAAGTTGGAAAAAGAATATGGCGAAAGAGAAGAAACAATTAACGGTTAAGCAAAAACAAAAAAGATATCGCACATATCAATACTTAACTTTCGGTGGCGAATTTGTTTCCGTTCTTACACCTTTTATCGTTATGGGTGCGATAAACTATCAAGAATGGTTCAAGGTTGAAGAAGGTTGGAAAGTTGGACTTGGTGGTGCATTAGCATTAGCACTTATGGGTATTGCAACATTTCTATTTGCGAAAAAGAAAGAAAACAAAGAAATCACCGACGGCTTTATCACATTCATTATTGGTTGGTTTGCCGTAGCGTTTATCTTAAAATTATTAGGTAGCATTTTAGACCAAATCTTTGAAATTATGATGTTTGGTGGAATTGGTATTCTTGGTGCATTAGGTTTAGATATTTGGTCAAAAGACTATAAGAAAAAAGCTGATACCTATAAAGAGGTGTTAGGCGAAGTTAAAGCAGATACATTGAAAGAACAAGCAAAGAAAGAACTTGAAAAAGAAAACGGAATTGCCGTTGATTAAATATCTTTGGTAGGAGAGAGATATGGAATACAAAACAAAGAAAAAAATTAGAAACTTTTTACATTCAAAAGGTGGTTTAGCAACTATTATTGCGACCGCCCTTTTATGTGTTGTTGCCCTTGTATCAATGATGATAGGGTATGTGTATAGCGAACTTAATGGTGAATGGAATAGACTTGGAGAATTATTCAAAAGTGATTTTATGATTTCCATTTACATTATTCTTGGTTTGTTAGCATTTGTCCTTGTTATTCTTATTGTGCTAATCAATAGAAGAAAAGAGAAATACTAATATGGCGGACAAGGTTATTAGTTTCAAGGACAAAATAAAAGCGATTAACTTAAAGAAAGTATTAAAGTCGGTTGCCCTTGGTATATCGGTTATTTTAATTGTCTTTGTATCATTCTTTGATGTTATATTTGACTTATCTACTTTTGAATGGGGTAGGTGGGCAGCGAATACCGCTATTTTAAGTGGAATTATGATATTCGGTATCTTAATGGGTAATTCTATTGGAACGGACACCCAAAAAGAAAAAGCGGTATATAATAATCAAGGTGAACTAATTGGTGGTCTTTACCAATTAAAGTCAAAAGAATATTTACAAGTTAGAATTGCTATTGAACAAATTAAGTTCTACTTTGGAGAATTTTGGTTATGGTATAAAGCCAAGAAACTTGTGGAAAAGAAAATTGATTTTTTAATTGATAATGAATTTGAAATGAAATATGCAAAAATCATTGTTAATTCTATTGAAAAAGAAGATTTAGAAATCGGTAAGTTTATCTTTGATGAAAATAACCCAAACGAAAAAATCTATGTCAAGAAAATCAATGGTAAAGATATCAAGATTAAAAAGTGTAGCAAAGAACAAAGTGAAATCATTAAAGACACACTTAATTTCCAATTAGATACATTTGGTGAAAGTTATTACTTATCTTTATATGATGACGGTGATTACAAGGTTAATGAAGCCGAAAAGGGTAAGAAAATCGCACAAAAGATTAAGCGAGATAAACGAAACAACTTTATCATTAAGATTTTATCATCATTAGTGTTTTCCATAGTGTGGGCTGCCCTAACGATTAGGGACTTTACCGAGGGTGATGAAAATGCCACTAAAAGGGCATGGTTAAATCTTATTTCAAGGTTGTTCGCATTGGTTAGTTCGTTTGTCAGTGGTTATTCTACAAGTGTTATCAATGTTCGTGACCAAGCAAGGGCGATAGAAAACAAAACCGATATTCTTAAAGATTTCCAAACCGCTTATGAAAAGAAAGAATTTAGAATTGAAACTTATGAAGAAATGATAGAAAGAGAATATCAAGAACAATTATCGTTGCAAAGTTCTAACGAAAATGTATAATAATAATGCGACATAGGTGGTAGTAAGACACCCCTATTCGTATCTACGCTCTTTTTCTTAAAGATAAAGGTAGTCAAACGGAATGCCATGGCTATCTTTTTTCTTTTTCATTAGCAAAAAATATGGGACATAGAAACTTTAGTTAATTAAATGTTCATTAGTAGTGTCAAGTAAAAATGCTTTACACCTATGAAATAACCATTTTATTAAAATAAAGGCATAGACAAACGATTATTTCCAAATCGGTAAATTATTCAACCAAAAGATAAAAGTGTCTTAAATCGGTGTTTTTGTGCGATTAAAGGGCATTAGGCAAAATAAAAAGAGTTCGCATTTCTCTACTCTACAAACCCTTTATGAAAAATAGTATTGAGATATTGAAAATCCTAAATATAAAATATTAAAAATCTACAATTTACTTCTATGAAAAGAAACAGAACAACGATACCAAGTAGAGTGATATCACTAATAATATATATGATGACAAAGAAAAAGACAAGGGTGGGTTTATTCCCTTGTCTAACATAAGGAGGACACACAATGTATAAACAAAGGTGCATTTATAATATACTTTATCTTATGTATTTGTGCAAATCTTTTGGTAGCAAATCACTTAATTTACATTTAAGGGCTTTGCAAAACTTGATTAGGGTTGATAACTTGATTTCTTGGTTATCGGTAATTCCGTTTTCAATGTGTTGTATCGTGTGTTCATTAACCCCACTTAATAAAGCAAGTTCTCGCCTACTAAACCCTTTGCTTTCCCTAATTTCTTTTAAGTTAATCATAAGTCCCAGTCCTCTCCTTTCCCTGATAAGAAACTATCTAATAAGTCATCAAACTTTTGTTGTGCTAATTTTTCTTTTTCGGTTGGATCAACCATGTCACTATTCTTGGGCATTTTCCTAATTTCCATGATAGACGGTAGATACCAACCTAATATACTTTGGGCAAATAAACTCATTTTAATGCCAGTGGTATCGCCAACCTTGGTGCTAACCTTTTCTTTGTAGAACTTGCAAAACCCATAAACTTGACACATCTGTCCCCTTTTAAGGGTTAAGATTTGCCGTCTTGCATGATTTCCATAGCATATAACAAGTCTTGGTCGGTTATTTTTCCATATACCAAAGTTGACATACACCAAATCACTTTTTTCGCCTTTGGTAATTCGGTAAACTTCGCCAATACCATAGAACAAACGATATTGTTTCCCTTTGTGTGTGCTTGTGCCAAATAGCATTAGACTTTCGCCATAGACATTTTGCATATTATTGTTTAATGTTGGGTAAACATAATTTTTAGCGTCTATTGGTTTATTCGCAGTTGGTATCTTTTTAACCGTTATGTAATGTTTCTTTGGCATTGTCGCAATTTCCTTTCCAACCTTTGCAAATACTTTTTATTTTGTCGGTATTCCCTTGGGTTATCGGTTTCCCTTAAAATTGCATTGGTAAGTCTAATCTGTTCTTTTAGATATTCAATTTCGGTCATAATTTATTGAACTTGCCTTTCGTTGGTTGATTTAATAATGGTTTAATCTTTCGTTTCTTTCTCATAATTTTCTTGTTCCTTTTTGACTAATTCATCAATTTCTTCTTGTCTTGCATTTATTTTTTCCATATCAAGACCAACTATAACCCCATTTTCTACCTTGCAATATTTACTCATATATTCATAAGGTTGAATTGCGACTTTTTCTTTTTTTCTACTCATAATTTCTCCTAATCATAATCTATATCAAATAAGTTCATTTCGCCCTTTTGGTTAATTCCTTGCAATCGGTCTTTTGCGATATTGAAATACTTTTCGTTGATTTCAAAACCGATATAGGACATACCAAGGTGCTTTGCTGCAAGGGCGGTTGTGCCACTACCCAAGAATGGATCAAA
>Ga0265298_10002928_pt1 | contig 23138 bp, 22 predicted proteins | sample AusTroGonzalo_MG_3_FD_193486 | JGI IMG/M metagenome (GOLD analysis project Ga0265298, IMG submission 193486) | Bovine rumen microbial communities from tropical cattle in Woodstock, Queensland, Australia - Gonzalo_01 | ecosystem: Host-associated > Mammals > Digestive system > Stomach > Rumen ...
CTGGCACCAGCGAAAAACTTTCAAAGGAAACCGGCCACCAGGTCTGCTATATGCCTGAGTTCTTGACCGAACGAACGCATATCGAGGACTTCAAGAAACAGACCATGGTCTTCACAGGTGCACACGAGCTGCTTACCAAGATTTTTGTGGGTAAGAAGTTCACCGTCATGACTCCGTTGGAGGCTGAACTGACCAAATACATGCACAATGTGTTCGGCGCCTACAAAGTCACTTACTTCAACGCTTGCCGTGAATACTGCGAGCAGATGGGCGCGGACTGGCGCAAAGTGCACACCGGAGTGCTCCTCTCGGGCTATATCAACGACACTCACACCTACGTTCCTGGCCCTGATGGCAAGTTTGGTTATGGTGGTAAGTGCTTCCCCAAGGACGTCAATGCCTTTGCTAAGATAACGGAGGGCACGCCTCTTGGAACGTTGTTGGAGCATCTCCACGAACTTAATGTACATTTCCGCGGAGAAGAGGAGCATATATAACTTTTGAACTTTAAACTTTAAACTTTGAACCAAATATGTCAGTATTTGAATCCAAAACACTCCTCATCACCGGCGGCACCGGCAGCTTCGGCAATGCAGTATTAAACAGATTCTTACGTACAGATATCGGTGAAATCCGCATCTTCTCACGTGACGAAAAGAAGCAGGACGATATGCGCCACGACTTCCAAGCTCGTATGCCTGAAGTGGCCAATAAAATCAAGTTCTATATTGGCGATGTCCGCAACAAGAGTACACTGAAATACGCAATGCAGAATGTGGACTATGTCTTCCATGCAGCCGCTCTTAAGCAGGTGCCAAGTTGCGAGTTTTTCCCCATGGAAGCAGTGAAGACCAACGTCATCGGCACGGACAATGTCCTTGATGCGGCCATTGCTGCCGGCGTGAAGTGCGTGATATGTCTTTCAACCGACAAAGCGGCATACCCTATTAATGCCATGGGTATCACCAAGGCCATTGAGGAGAAGATTGCTGTAGCCAAGAGCCGTCTGAGTGGTAACACCAAGATTTGCTGCACCCGATACGGCAATGTGATGTGCAGCCGTGGTTCCGTGATTCCGCTGTGGATTGACCAAATCCGCAAGGGCAACCCCATCACCCTCACTGAGCCCAACATGACCCGTTTCATCATGAGCTTGGATGAGGCCGTCGATCTGGTACTGTTTGCCTTCGAGCATGGCCAGAACGGGGATATCCTCGTTCAGAAAGCCCCCGCCTGCACTATCCAGACTCAGGCCGAGGCGGTCTGCGAACTCTTCGGTGGCAAGAAAGAGGAAATCAAAGTCATCGGCATCCGCCACGGTGAGAAGATGTATGAAACCCTACTCACCAAAGAAGAGGCGGCAAAAGCTATCGACATGGGCAACTTCTACGCAGTTCCGGCCGACAACCGCGACCTCAACTACGACAAATTCTTCAAGGAAGGCGACACCAAGCGTGCCACTATTGAAGAATTCAACAGCAACAACACTCGCCGTCTGAATCTTGAAGAAACCAAGGGGAAGATCGCTTCGCTGACGTACATTCAGAACGAGCTCAATGGTATTCCAAATTTAGTATAATTATGGCAACTTTCAAAAACAACGGCAAGCTTAAGCTCCTCATTATTGTGGGCACCCGCCCGGAGATTATCCGCTTGGCTGCTGTAATCAATAAATGCCGTCAATATTTTGACACGATATTGGCCCATACTGGTCAGAATTACGACTACAACCTTAACGGAGTCTTCTTCAAAGACTTAAAATTGAAAGACCCCGAGGTGTACATGGATGCCGTGGGCAGCGATTTGGGTGAGACTATGGGCAATATCATCGCCAAAAGCTACAAGCTGATGGTTGACATCAAACCAGATGCCGTTTTGGTATTGGGCGATACTAACAGTTGCTTGAGTGTCATTGGTGCCAAACGTTTGCATATTCCAATCTTCCACATGGAAGCCGGCAATCGCTGCAAGGACGAATGCTTGCCAGAGGAGACCAACCGCCGCATTGTGGACATCATCAGTGACGTGAACATGGCCTATAGTGAGCATGCCAGAAGATATCTTGCCGACACAGGTCTTCCAAAAGAAAGAACTTATGTGACTGGTAGCCCGATGGCTGAGGTTTTGCACAATAATCTGGCAGAAATTGAAGCATCAGATATCCATAAACGTCTTGGACTTGAAAAAGGAAAATATATTTTGTTGAGCGCTCACCGTGAGGAGAATATTGATACCGAAAAGAACTTCATGAGCCTCTTCACAGCCATCAACAAAATGGCAGAAAAGTACGACATGCCGATACTCTACAGTTGTCATCCCCGCAGCCGCAAACGCCTCGAAGCCACCGGTTTCCAGCTCGACCCACGCGTTATCCAGCACGAGCCTCTCGGCTTCCACGACTACAACTGTCTCCAAATGAATGCCTTCGCCGTGGTAAGTGACAGCGGCACCCTTCCCGAAGAGAGCAGCTTCTTTACCAGCGTGGGGCATCCCTTCCCTGCCGTGTGTATCCGCACTAGCACGGAACGTCCAGAGGCACTGGACAAGGCCTGCTTCTTCATTGCCGGTATCGACGAGCACAGCCTCCTGCAAGCCGTTGACACCGCCGTAGAAATGAACCAGGCCGGCGACCATGGCATCCCCGTGCCCGACTATGTGGATGAGAATGTCTCAATAAAAGTGGTGAAAATTATACAATCCTATACTGGCATTGTAAATAAAATGGTATGGCGAAAATATTAGTGACAGGTGCTAAGGGCTTCGTTGGGAAGAATCTCTGTTGGGCATTGAAGAATATAAAGGACGGTAAAGATAGACGATTCCCGGAGCTATCTATAGAAGAGGTGTATGAATACGACATAGATACTGATCCTGCTTTGTTGGATATCTTCTGTGAGAAAGCTGACTTTGTATTTAACCTAGCTGGTGTGAATCGCCCACAGCATCAGGAAGAGTTCATGCAGGGCAATTTCGGGTTTGCAAGCACGCTGCTCGACACCCTTAAGAAACAAGGAAACAGATGCCCGGTGATGCTTTCAAGCTCGCAACAGGCCTCGCTGACAGGCCGCTTCGGCAACAGCGAATATGGTCGCAGCAAAAAAGCTGGTGAGGATTTGTTTTTGGAATATGAAAGGGAATTCCTGCAGCAGCCCTCCACTAACTCCCCCCTCAAGGGGGAGAATGAAGACCCTCTCTTGAGGGGAGGGAAGGGAGGGGCTCCCAGGGTCTTAGTTTACCGGTTCCCGAACCTCTTTGGCAAGTGGTGCAGACCCAATTATAATAGTGCCGTGGCAACCTTCTGCAACGCTTTTGCCAACGATTTGCCTTACACGGTGAATGACCCGTCAGTGGAGCTCGAACTGCTCTACATTGATGACCTTGTTGACGAGATGATAGCCTGCCTGATTCCCCATCCAACCTCCCCCTCAAGGGGAGGAGAGCACCGCTGCGAGTTCAACGGGTTGGAAGTGGTGCCCAAGGAAGACGGGCGTTACTGCTATGTACCAACAACGTACAAAGTGACATTGGGCCAGATAGTAAGTCTCTTGGAGCAGTTCCATGCAAATGGTACATTACAAATACCTTTCAAAGAAATAACGCTCCCCCTTGAGGGGGGAGTTGGAGGGGGGCTTACTCTCCCCCCTGAGGGGGGAGACGGAGGGGGGCTTATCGTTTTTTCCAAAAAACTCTACAGTACTTATTTGAGTTATCTTCCAAAAGAGAAAGTTGCCTTCCCATTGAAGATGAATGTGGACGACAGAGGTTCTTTTACGGAATTAGTTCACACCTTGAACTGCGGCCAAGTGAGCATCAATATTTCCAAGCCCGGCATCACTAAAGGCCAGCACTGGCACAATACCAAATGGGAGTTCTTCATTGTGGTTTCAGGCCACGGTCTTATTCAGGAACGCAAGCTTGGAACAGAAGAAGTCATTGAATTTGAAGTTAGTGGGGACAATATCCAATGTGTGCACATGCTTCCAGGATACACTCATAATATCATTAATCTGAGTGATACCGAAAATCTTGTTACAGTAATGTACTGCAACGAGGTGTTCAACCCGAATAAGCCGGACACGTTTGGAGAACCAGTTTAAGAGTTCAATGAAACACCGCCCTTAAACCCTTTGAACATAGATTACCAAGATGGTGCCTAACGTCCCTCTGAGGCGAAATTGCATTACAATGCTTATCGGTCAAATTTTCACTACTGAAGCATCGTCTGCAAAGTTTAAGGTCAAAACCTATTGGTTGGAAGGCAACGAAGTGTCATTCCTACGAATCCCATCTGAATCAATGTCTTAAGGCAATGATATTATGGTGTGGAGAATAACGAACAGTAATCCCAAATGTTAAAAAGCCGTCTAAAAAAATGCAATTTTAAGCATTTTAGGCTGCTTTTTGATCCAAAAGAGATGTGATAATCATGGAAGAGTGCATAAAACCCAGAGAACTAGCGCGGCAGGGCTAGTAATATATGAGGAGTCAATAATGATCAATACATGTGAACTGAGAATTGGAAACATTATCCTGTATAATGGAGCCCCCATTACTGTTAAAGGGGTGACGGAAAATGCTGTTATTCTTGAGGTAGTTGAGCACTCTGCTATTGATGTAATCCATTATGAGTATCAGCTCATTCCAGCTAATAATACATCATTGGAGCCATTTCCACTCAATGATTTTTTGCTGGAACAAATGGGAAAGGGCAAATATCCACTTGGAGGTATTATGCGTCACGTGTATTACCGAAGCAGTTCTACTTTCCTCATCTATTCCGATAGTGATGGCTATTTCATAGGGGTGCCTGGCCAAGGCCGTCCTTCCTACCTCACACCTGGCCATTTCCGGTCTCTACACCAGTTGCAGAATATCCATTTTGCTCAGTATGGCATAGAGATTGATATTGATTTAGATATTGCTAAACACGCATTTCAACTGGCGGTGAAAATGAAAAAAATATAGTATTACAAAACGATTGGTAATGGTTAATTTTAGTAACGTCAAGATTGCACGAGCAATTATGCACCGTGTAAATCCTAAAGTGGGTGATACCGATGCGAGCGTCACTCCCTCGAATCATCTTCTAAATTTGGATGATGAAGCAAAACAAATCATAAAAGACCGTCTAGTATCTGCTTTTGGCCGACAGAGCAAGTCTTTTGAATTGGAAATAGAAGAAGTCGGTGAAGGATCTTGTTTCAATGCGGTTCGTTCTCTGTGCGGTTCAAACAATGAACAATTCGTAGAAATCTCTACAGAAATCGCCAACCTATTGGCCGACAGCCAACGGCAGCAACGAATTCCCGGAGGATTTTTGCTGGTTGTTCATTGCCTTTACAATAATAAGCCCCTCATCGTCCTTATCAAGGCCGAACCACACGAAGCTCTTGGCGTTTCTGAAATGAATGTACGTACCATTAAGGATATTATCCTTAGCCCTGAACAAAAGCTCTATAAGGCGGTTTATTATGAGCAGAAAATTGAGGCGAGTGAGAATCAAGTGCTTGAAAAGTGCAATTATCGAGTAGTGTTGTTTGATAGTATTGTGAACTCCAACAGCATCATAGCTCAGTATTTCTACAAGAACTTTCTCGGACTAACCATCCAGAGCAATGCGGAACTTCAAACAAGCTTGTTCTACAATAAGATGGATGACAGGATTTGGGCGAAACTTGACGATATAGAAGCATCCAATGCTTCTGATCTTTTGCGAGCCGAAGTGATGAACACTGCTCATGTGACATTGAATCCTCATGAAGTTATCACTAATATTATTCCTTGGGAGAATCGCGATGATTTCATGCCTATTGTTGACGAATTTCCACAATCATTTGCCAAGAACACGACACTCATCACTACCAAACTGGGTAAGAAAAGCATTCTTCTGTCTGACAACGTGCGGATCACAGCGCCCGCTTTTTTCTTTGAGGAAAACGTGCAAGTAGAAAACGGAGAGAATTGTTATTTGGTTACTATACGCCGATAACTATGAATGAACTAGACGAAGCTGTCATAAGAAAAGAATTTATAGACCTGAAACCGCTCCTAGAAGAATGGGGGAAAACGGTTGATAGTATCCTGAATAATTATCTAGACTCGCTTAACCTAAGCTATGAGCGTGTGCAGCGAAAGCCGAAATACAGAGTAAAAGATGTAGAGTCATACGTCTCCAAGGTTCTATATCGCAAAAACTACGCTTGCCCCATCAAAGATACAACTGATAAAGTTGGCACCCGAGTTGTTCTCCTGAACTTGGAAGATGTTTTTACGTTATCTAATTTCATTGAAAAGGAATGTGACACATGGGTCTGCCTAGAAAAAGCTCAGGATATAGATAAAATACGTGAACAAAACCCGAATGTGTTTACTTATCAGTCAAATCACTTAATTGTTCAACCAAAACCAGGAAATTACACTGAAAATCAGTGTAATTTGTTAACATGCGAGATTCAGGTACGTACACTTTTACAACACGCATACGCTGAGACAAGTCACGATACCGTTTACAAAAAGGGCCATAGTAATTCACCAATTGTTTTGCGAAGCCTTGCAACGACAATGGCTTTTTTGGAAACCGCAGACGATAAGATTAAGAAAATATACGAAGAAACACAATCAGTGACAACGCCAAAGAGTGATTTGATTGGAATCATGATTGAGATATATCGTGGATATGTCTCAGTTTATAGCGATACCAACTACGATGCCGGCATTACAGAGAGGCTATTGTCACTATTTGATGAGAGATTCTACAGTCAAACAATTGTGGAACTTTGCCAGTTTGTTAGTGATAATGAAGCAGATGTCAGGGCTGCTTTGACACAGCCTCAACTTCCAGTCCTCTTCCGGCAACCTGTAATTTTATTTGCCTTTTATACAATCCGCAGACGACCTTACTACTTGATGACAAATTGGCCATTCACACGCGAATCTTTGATTCAAGTAGCCAGGGCAATGAATATCAGTGACGACGCGATAGTGTAACACATGAAGTAATGTCCTTTGAGCTTTGTGCGTAGCCGGAGCCATACAAGTGGTTGAAAGGTCTTCCGCACAAGCCTGATTGTCCCATAATATAGCCTGAAACGAAAGCATGGAAGAGAACATATCTTACCTCTTCCATCAGACATCAAAAAAGGTAGAGAGTCTGTCGGCATCAATAAAACGTATTCATTTCAGAGAGAGAATACATTCGCACCAATACTTTAAGTTCAACAAATCAGTGAAACTGTTATAATATGCCACATTGTAAAAAAAAAATGATTTCTTTCTTTCTTACAACCAAATGCAATTTACGTTGTTGGTATTGTTATAACGCAAAAGAAAGAGATGCTATTGAGGAACAATCCATTCCTATTGAAATAGCGAAAAGAGGTATTGATTGGTATTTTTCTTCAAACGAAAGCCGTCACATACGATTCTACGGACCTGGAGAGCCCACCCAAGAGTCTGAAAAATTAAAAGAAATTACTGAATATGCGAAAGCACATGACAATCGAGGGAAAGATGTAACCGTAGAAATTCAAACAAACGGTGTGTTTACGGAAGATGTGCGCAAATGGATACTGGATAACGTCAACATTTTATGGATGTCTTTTGATGGGATGAGGGACATTCAGAATGCCAATCGCCCGATAAAACTTAAATATGAAAAAATTTTTGGATATAAAAAGACCAGTGAGATTCTGGAGGACAATGTTAAGTGGCTTATTGAGAATAAAGGCTGTAGGAATCTAATGATTGGGGCAAGGGTAACCATGACGGACAAAAATATCGACAAGCAACTTGAAATGGTTGACTATTTTTATGAACTTGGAATCAGGCAGGTGTGGACAGATCCGTTGTTTTATGGTGTGGGACAGATTTCAGTTTGTGATGATGCAGCAAAGTTGCGGGGTTATCACTTTGATATGGACGCTTATCTTGACAATTATATAAAAGCATACCATTATGCGAAGAGCAAAGGTCTTTTTTGGGGAAGTTTCTATATGATTAATTTTGACGGAGAGTCAGAATATCATTGTCGTTGCTGTACTCCACTTGAAGCCCCGCATTTGACGACCGACGGTTATATCTCGGCATGCGACATGGCTTTGAATGGAACTACCCCTTATCACATGAAACTATTTATCGTGGGGAAATGGAATGCAAATAGCAAGACTTTCGATTTTGACTATGACAAAATAATGGCCTTAAATGAGCGTAAATCGACTAATATTACACATTGCCAAAAATGCCCAGCAAAACTTCATTGCGGAGGTCAATGTTTAGGCGAAACCGTCAATGAAAGCGGCAAGTTAGACGGGCAAAATCCTGTAAAATGTATGGCTGTCAGATATTTATATGACAAATTAGGAACTTTTCCTCCTTACATCTATCTTCATCCGTAAATAATCCGTAAAAAATAAACATTAAACAGAAAGAATATTATGAAAAAATATGTTGTGTTTGGAGCTGCTCACGAAGGATTCGGAGAGGCTACCGCAAAAGCTTTGCTTGCCGCAGGATATGCTGTTGTGGGCTTGTATGAGACTGAGGATCAGAAAAATGCAGAAAAACTAAAAAACGAATTTGGTGATCGCATTGATTTTTATTGCGTGGACATCTTTGATTTAAAAAAAATTAAGGATGTCATCAATAGCATAGACTGTAAAATAGATGGTTTTGTAAATGCGTCTTTTTTCTTCGAGATGGAAGACATTGATGATTTTGATTATGGCCTTGCTGAGAGAATATTTCTTGCTAACTACCACGCGCCAATGCTTATGGCCGTTGAACTAAAGAAAAAAATGAATACAGGCTCCTCTATTGTTATTGTTACAAGCACGGAATCCGAAAGAGGTTCGTTTGGAGGAATATCTTATGCTGCTTCAAAGGCTGCTGTGCATAATTTGATTAAATCATTGGCATGCAATTGGGGTAAGGACGGTCAAATTAGGGTAAATGCCGTGGCAGCAGGATGGATAGGCGGGGAAATGGATACAGACGGTCCATTTGAAGTATCTATGAACATCACCCCGTTGGGAAGACTTGGGAAAGCGGAAGAGGTGGCCAATACGATAGAGTTCCTGTTGTCTGATAAAGCAAGTTTTATTAATGCACAGGTGCTTTATGTTGATGGTGGCTATTTGGCTGTGGATGATATAGCCAAGTTTGAATTTGAATCCTCGAGGATAAATGAATAATACAAGAAATATGAAAAAATGGATGCTAAGTGATTGGGGTTTCTTTATTCTAACAATTGTTTCACCTGTTGCTTCATTGGTTTGTTCATTATGTATTGAAAGTGAAAAATACTCTGACGATGAAAAAATCGCGACAATTGTTGCTGGCATTACAATACCAATAGTGTTAATCGGATGGAAACAAAATGAAAATAAGGGGCTTGTGAAATCCACCCAAAAAGCTATAGACGAACTTGAACAATCCATCAGTGCCACAAGTGACATGGCTAGAATTTTGTCGAGTAATGATGACAAGAAAATATCTTTTGCAAGGCGTAGATTGATCGAACTTGACGATATTCTTAAAATTACCGCCAATGAATCTGAAACAAAATTGCTTCCAGTCACTGTTTACTATTGTGAATTAAACAACATGGCAGACATCATAGAAATTGATGGAAATACCGCCAAATGTGAAATATGGGCCATGACTGGTTTTTCGGATGAAGAATGGGGCGATAAAGTGAATGATTTTGAAAGCGAGTGGGGAAAACGAATAAAGAAACTATCAGAAAAATATATCACAAATAGGATTTGTCTAATAGATCAAGAATTAGCACAGCTGTTAAAAAAAGATAAGGGCTATTATCTAAATCAAAAGCAAGATTGGATTGCCAATTCCTCAAACTCATTTTTGATCCAACAGAAACGACTTAAAAGTTTTTTTGATTATCTAACTGCATATTATACACCGCAGACAAAAAGCAATAAACACAAAGTTACGAATTTTGCACTAAAAGACACGTCACAGGCTTATAGCGAACTTGTCCAGGCAAAAGGTTTTTTTGGCATCAAATTATCCGATGACAGCAAGTACGTAATCAAGGGTGAGGATGTGAGTCCAGCCACAGGACTTCAAGGACAATTTGTGTTTTATGAGGACAGCATCAGAAAACTATATGACATTCATAAGAAGGCTTGTAAAAACAATAAAAAGCTTGAAGACTTTCTACAGTCAGAGGAAACAAGCCAAGGTTTTAAAGATTTCATTAGTGAAAATGGCATTGTTTTCAATATAAAAAAAGGAAACAGAAAAAGAGAGAACAAATAATTACCTGAATAAAAAATCTCTATGAATGCCATGTTGTAAGGCATCAAAAAGTTTTTTTCGTTTTAATACTGGCTACCGCATTCAATAACAGTAACGAAAACATGTTGATTTAAGCTGTTGACTTTGGTAGATTACAAAGAGGAGAATCCTACGAATAGAAAGGTACATTTTACATCAAGTGAATCGATTCGGTCTTTACGCATAACCAAAGGCGCATGTGGTCAGGAAGATGTCCGTATAGTACGAATGCTCTAAATTAAAATAATTAAAATCCATTTACAATGAAAGGCATCGTTCTCGCCGGCGGTTCCGGCACAAGATTATACCCGATAACCAAAGGAGTCAGTAAACAACTGCTGCCCATCTACGACAAGCCCATGGTGTATTACCCTATCAGCGCTTTGATGTTGGCAGGAATCAGGGATATTCTTATTATCTCCACGCCTTACGACTTGCCAGGATTCAAACATCTCCTTGGCGATGGTTCTGATTACGGTGTGCATTTCGAATATGCCGAGCAACCTTCGCCCGATGGATTGGCCCAAGCCTTTATTATTGGAGAACAGTTTATTGGTAAGGACTCTGCCTGCTTAGTGCTTGGTGATAACATCTTTTATGGCGCTGGTTTTACAACCTTGCTTCGTAACGCTGTAAAGGATGCCGAGGAAAATAAAAAAGCTACCGTATTTGGTTACTGGGTTAGCGATCCCGAGCGTTACGGCGTGGCCGAATTTGACAAACAGGGCAATTGCCTCTCTATTGAGGAGAAACCAAAAGAACCTAAGAGTAACTATGCTGTGGTGGGCCTCTACTTCTATCCCAACAAAGTGGTGAAGGTTGCTAAAAACATCAAGCCTTCCGCCCGTGGTGAGTTGGAGATTACGACTGTAAATCAAGAGTTCCTCAAAGATGGTGAACTGAAGGTTCAGGTCTTTGGCCGTGGCTTTGCATGGTTGGATACGGGTACACACGACAGCCTTAGCGAGGCTTCAAATTTTGTTGAAGTTATTGAAAAACGCCAAGGGTTGAAAGTGGCTTGCTTAGAGGGTATTGCCTATCGTAATGGCTGGATTTCCGAAGAGCGCATGCGTGAGATTGCAAAGCCAATGCTGAAGAACCAGTATGGCCAGTATCTCTTGAAGGTTATTGAGGAAAAGAAAGAGGAAATAAATTCCGATTCGTTCCGCTACAATAACCGCTAAACATAAAAACTCCAAAGCATGATATCCATACAAGACGCAAAAATCATCGAGCTGCCCAAGATATTGGATGTGCGGGGCAATCTCTCATTTGCGGAACAGAACAACCAGATTCCGTTTGAAATCAAGCGAACGTATTGGATTTATGATGTTCCAGGAGGTGAAGCTCGTGGGGGACATGCTTATAGAAAAAACGAAGAGTTCATCATCGCCCTCTCTGGGGCCTTCGATGTAATTGTGGATGACGGGACAAACAAAAAGACCTTTACGCTTAGCCGTTCCTACTACGGGCTATATGTCCCTGCCGGGCTTTGGCGTGAGATGGAGAACTTTTCCACCAATTCCTTAGCCTTGGAGTTCGGTTCCATGTCCTACGCCCCCGCCGATTATATCCGCGAATACGACGAATTCATAAAACTGAAACACAATGGCTCATTATAATGTCTTTGATTGTACCATCGTAGAGTTGGACCGCCACCATAGTGACCGCAAGGGAAACCTCACGGTGGTGGAGAATGGCCTTACGTTACCCTTCGACGTAAAGCGGGTGTATTATCTCTACGATGTGCCTGGGGGCGAAAACCGTGGAGCCCACGCCCATCGTGAATTAGAGCAGCTCATTATAGCCGCCTCTGGTTCCTTTACCGTCACCCTCGACGACGGCAAGAACAAGCGCAGTTTTTTCCTCAACCGCCCATACCAAGGCCTCTTGGTGAAGCCTGGATTGTGGCGTGACATAGTGGATTTCTCTTCCGGTGCTGTTTGTATGGTTTTGGCCAGTGAGGTGTACCAGCAGGAGGACTATATCCGCGACTATCAAGAATACTTAAATTTCAGAAACGAGAAATAAATGGCTGATAACGCACAAAATGCTAAGCGACTAGCAAAGAACACAATCCTCCTCTACGTGAGGATGTTCATCTCCATGATTATCGGTCTTTACACCTCGCGTGTTATTCTCGACACGTTAGGTGTGGAAGACTACGGCATCTACAATGTTGTAGGAGGTCTCGTGGGCATGTTTGGCATCATCACCTCTACACTGAACACAGCCATCAACCGCTTCCTCACTTTCGAGTTAGGAAGGGAAGATATGACCAGACTCCATCGTGTTTTCTCCACCTCCATCACCATCCAGATTATCCTTTCTATCATAGTGGTTGTAATCGCAGAGACTATTGGTGTATGGTATATCAATAACATAATGGTACTCGCACCTGAACGCCTGGAAGCAGCCAATTGGTGCTTCCAGTTTTCAATCTTTACAGCAGTGTTGGGTCTGATTATAGTTCCCTATAACTCTGCAATCATTGCCCATGAGCGAATGTCTATATATGCCTATTTGGGCATTTTCACATCTCTTTTTGCCCTTGGCATAGCCTTTGCGATTGCATATAGCCCTATTGACCGTTTAGTATTCTATGGCTTCTTGCTCATGATGTCAACGGTCATCACCTTTTTAGTCAATGTGATTTATTGTCATAGGAATTTCTCAGAGGCTCGTTTCTCTGTCACCCTCGACCGCGAGATGCTTGGCACCATGTTTGGTTTCTCTGCTTGGAATTTCATCGGAGCCGGTTCCGGCATACTTCGCGACTATGGTGGCAACTTGTTAATTAACTTCTATTGCGGTCCAGCGGTCAATGCTGCAAGAGGTTTGTCCAATTCCGTGAATCACGCCATCACCAATTTCTCCAATAATTTCACGATGGCATTGAACCCTCAAATCACCAAATCTTACGCTTCCGGCGACCGCAAATATTTGGACACCCTTATATATAGGGGGTCAAAGCTCTCTGTGTTCTTATTGTTGTTCATCTCAGCTCCTGTACTATTAAATACACCATTCATCCTTGGGGTGTGGCTGAAGGATGTTCCCGAACATACGGTACTCTTTACGCAGTTGATTATCATCTATACAATGATAGAGAAGATATCCGGCCCCCTCGTAACCACCATGTTGGCCACCGGCAAGATTCGTAACTATCAGATTGTTGTGGGAGGCATTCAGTGCCTGAATATCCCCTTGGCCTGGTTGCTGCTCCATTATGGAGCCATGCCGGAAATAATAGTCATTGTGAGTATTTTTATCGCTCATTGCTGCTTTGCCGCTCGTCTTTATATGCTGAAGGGCATGATCAACCTCGATGCTAAAGCATTCTTCGTGATGGTCTATCTCAATATTGTTATTGTCGCAACCCTTGGCCTTGCCCTACCTTTAGCCGCCCATCTTCTTCTCCCCGATGGTGTGACCAATTTCTTTGTCACCTCCACATTGTGTGTAGGAACGATGGGCTTTGCCATGCTTTATGTAGGTTGCAACAAGTCTGAGCGAGCATTCATTTTTAATGCAATTCGGAAATTCCTGCAGCGATTCAAGCACCATAAGGCATGATACATATAGAAAATGTTAAGGACTGTTGCGGTTGCACCGCTTGTGCCTCCATCTGCCATCATGATGCCATCACCATGAAGGCAGATGTCATGGGTTTCTTTTACCCAGTAGTGGATGAATCGAAATGTGTGGACTGTAGTCTCTGCGACAAGGTTTGTGCCTTCAGGCCCGACTATACCTCCGATGGAAAGGCAGCACCCCTGTCGATTTTCGGTTGCCGGCACAAGGATGCCGAAGAGCTGTCGAAGAGCCAGAGCGGAGCCGCAGGATGGGCCATCATCAATGCTTTCCTTACCCAGACAGGAGGTATTGTTTACGGCGCCGGTTACAAGTCCACGACCCATGTGGCCCATAAGAGAGCCGATGACCTTGACTCCTGTCGTGAATTCCGAGGCTCGAAATATGTTCAGAGCGACATGCGGGGAGTCTTCCCTCAAGTGTTGGCCGACTTGACAAACGGTAGCAATGTGCTTTTCTTTGGCACCCCTTGTCAGGTGGCCGGTCTCAAGTCCTTCATCCCCAAACGCTATGCCGACAACCTTTTCACCGCCGATTTGGTCTGCCATGCATCGCCTTCACCGGCTTTTTGGAAGGGTTATGTGGCGTATATGGAATCGAAAAGAAAGAAGAAAGTAGTCTGGACAGATTTTCGAGACAAGTCGTTTGGCTGGCATTCCCATGAAGAATCCTTCTTTTTCTCCGATGATTTCAAGGTTTCAGACCATGCACACCGCCAGTTATTCTATGATGGCCGTATTGTACGCCCTTCTTGTTCCAATTGCCATTTCACCAATTTCCGTCGCGTAGGCGATTTGACCATAGGTGACCACTGGGGTTGGGAGAAACACTTCTCCGAGTGGAACGATAATAAAGGAGTAAGTCTGCTGCTTGTAAACACAGAAAAAGGAGAGCGTCTTCGCCGGCTTTTAGAGCCTCTCATGGATTTCCTTGAAAGCAATACAGATGCTTGTACCCAGCCGCAACTCCGTCATCCAGAGCCTTTAGCAGCCGACTATGAAGAAGTGGTTCGTCTATTCACCGAGAAAGGTTTCAAGGGTGTGGCACGAAAATATGGTCATATTCCAGGGAAAAAATATTATCAAGACAAACTGAATAATTATATCCTTCGGGTGCGTCATATCTTATCCCGAATCAAGCACTCATTCTCATGAGAATAGGAATCCTTACTTTTCATCGCGCTCATAACTATGGTGCAGTTTTGCAGTGCTATGCTTTGCAGACATACTTGCAGGAGCAGGAACATCAGGTCAATGTAATTGACTATTACCCCAGTCATTTCTTCAATTTCTATAACTGGTTCCAGCCCCAGCTCCTGCGTGTGCGAAATCCTTTTGAATTCGTCCGTCGTATCAAACTGATAAACAACAAACGGAAGCGCCACCAGGCCTTTGCGCGGTTCATTGAGCAAAAGCTGAACCTTTGCCCAGTCAGCGAGATATTCGAACATCCCTTCGATGTCATCGTAGTCGGTTCCGACCAAGTGTGGAACACCGTCAATGGGTTCGATCCATTCTATTGGGGTGCCATTAAGTTGCCAGCCCAGACCCGTCTTATTAGTTATGCTGCTTCAATGCCCGACAATCTTGAACCCGAGAAGGCACAACTTGTACGGGACATGCTGGATAATTTCGATGCAATTAGCGTTCGCGAGGCATCCTTGAAAAACATCCTTACAGACCTGACGGGCAATCAACAAATTTGTCAGGTTCTCGACCCCACTGTGTTACTCCGTACTGCCGACTGGCAGCAGCTCTCTTCCAAACGAATCATTCCGAAGCCCTATCTTCTGCTCTATATAGTTCAGTATAAACCTGAAGTAGAGCGCATTGCTCGTCAGATAGCAGCGGAGCGTCATTTGGAGCTGATTTATATCACCCCCGATGTTGATTCCAAGACATCTCCATCTGTTTACGGTGCTTCACCCGAAGATTTCGTGAGCCTCTTCCAGTATGCCGATTTTGTGGTCAGTGCCTCATTCCATGGCACAGTCTTCGCTCTTCAGTTTGATCGCCCCTTCCTGTCCTTCCGTATGAGAATAGGTAGGGATGCGCGTGTGGCCAGTTTATTGGAACCGCTTGGAATGGCCCACCATTTCACCGACAGCTACGACCCCTCTGCTGACTATACCTGCCAGATAGAAGAAAGCAGGTTAGAGGCATTGAGAAGTCTTTCCTACAAGTATTTGGAAGATTCTGTTCAAGAAAACGCATAATAAACACATGAATACCTCAACACCCAAGCTCAGTGTCGTTATCATCTCCCATAACCAACGGGAAGTGCTACGTCGTTGCATAGAGAGCGTTCTTCAGCAGAAGACAACCTTCCCGGTGCAGGTCATCGTCAGCGACGACCGTTCAACGGATGGAACCCGTGAGATGCTGACCGAAGAGTACAAAAACAGAGTCATCGCCACTTTTTTTGATTCTGACAAGTGCGATACCACCTTCACTTTAGAGCGTTCATCATACAATCGCATCAATGGATTGCAATATGCCACAGGTAAGTACCTCATTAATATCGACGGTGACGACTTCTTTACCAGTACAGACTTGTTCCAAGCGATGGTAGATACCCTTGAAGCGCATCCGGAATGTACACTCTGTTGTCAGAACTATTGCGTAGTTGATTCGTACAATGTGAATGTCCCACATGTAGTTCAGAACAAAAGCGACTTGCTCAAACAGAATAGAATCATAGACGGACAGATGCTGTATTCCCAAGTCGGATATCTTCCAGCGGCCTGCTTTATGGCACGCAATAATAAGAGTTTAACTGAAATAGAGGAAAATGGGATTCCGTATGATGATAATACCATAACAGCACGATACATCGGTGATTGCAAAATCGCCATTCTTAATCGTTGTGATTTCGTATATGTTCAATATGGCAGTTCCACGTGTGCCTCTATGACTGAAGAAGAAAAGTCGATACTTTTTCTGCCTGAATTTAAGATGATGAAATTGAATCCTTTATATGCCGGAGTACTTATGAGACGTAATTTAGGAGCTTTTACATTCGTCTCCAGAAAAGCTATCAAAAGTGATTATATTTCAAGCAAATTGCAGACTTATTTTGGGAAATGCGACATTTTCATACTTAATAGATTAAGTAACCAGATTTGTTTTTCTGACAGGTTAAGGTATCGTATGATTTATCTTTGGACATATTTATTATTTGGTTTACATATCAAACGACCATTCTTTTATCGGATATTATATAGATTGGCAATTGGAAAAATACCGAAAGAAGCGCGTTTCTAAAGTGAGTAGTGCAAATGTTATAAGGATTAAAAAGAATATTGATTTAATAGAATCATTATGAAAGGAAAACAATCAGATACAGCAGTAATTGGCCTTAATTGTAGTATCAAAGACAGCGTGAAGATTGGAGAAAATGTAACGATAGGCAATAATGTTACGATATACGACAATGTAACAATAGGCAATAATGTGTATATTTGGGATAATGTTGTCATTGGGAAAATCCCGATGGGTGTTGCTACGAATTTTAGGAAACTTAATAATCGGCAGGAACCAATAACAATTGGTGACAATTGTGTAATTGCATGCAATGCAATCATTTATTGTGGTGTGAATTTAGAATCCAATTGTCTGATATCCGAAAATGCTATTATAAGGGAAAACACCCACATTTCACATGATGTCATCATTGGAGGTAATGCTCTTATTCAGTATGAAGTGAATATTGAAAGTGGAACCAGAATACTTAATAATTCTATTATTTCATCCAAATCAAGGATAGGGAAAAATAATTTCATCAGCTGGGGCTTTACTTCGGTAAGTGATAAAGCCTTTGGTGGTAAAGGCTATACAGATGATATTATTGGACCAATTATTGGAAATAACAATCATATCGGACCTAACGTGACCATGTTATCTAATATTGAGATTGGGAATGGTAATATTATTGGAGCATGTGCTTTAATATCAAAAAGCATAGGAAATAATGGAGTTTATTATGGTATACCAGCCAAGTTTGTAAAAGAAAATAAATCAGATATATAGAAATGAAATATATACCTTTTCTCTCATTAAAAGATGTTACGGAACTTCATGGGGCCGAAATCAACGAGGCCGTGACCCGTGTTGTCAATAGCGGCTGGTACCTCCAAGGTGAAGAAAACAAACGCTTTGAGGAAAACTATGCCAAGTTTATAGGCACAAAGTATTGTATTGGTTGTGCTAATGGTCTGGATGCCCTCATTTGGATTTTCCGAGCCTATATCGAAATGGGTATAATGCAGCCGGGAGACGAAGTAATTGTTCCCGCTAACACATACATTGCTACCATTCTCTCCATTACAGAGAATGGACTAGTGCCGGTGTTGGTTGAACCCAAACTCAATACTTTGGAGATTGATGATGACATTATTGAGGCACAAATCACACCCAAGACCAAGGCTGTCTGTGTCGTCCACCTCTATGGCCGTAACGCCTATACTGACAAGATTGGTGAATTGTGCAAGAAGTATGGTCTGAAACTTATCGAAGACAATGCCCAAGCACATGGTTGCAAGCATACCGATGGACGTACTACAGGTAGTATTGGAGATGCCTCAGGCCATAGTTTCTATCCTGGCAAGAACCTTGGCGCATTAGGTGATGGCGGTGCTGTGACCACCAATGATCCAGAGTTGGCAGCCGCAGTTCGTGCGTTGGCTAATTACGGCAGTCAGAAGAAATATGTCTTCAAATACAAAGGTCGCAACAGCCGTTTGGATGAAATCCAAGCTGCTGTTTTGGACGTGAAGTTGAAGTATTTGGTTAAGGACAATGCCTACCGTCAAGAAGTGGCTCGAATGTATTATGAAGGAATAAAAAATCCGATTATTACCTTGCCCGATTGTTTGGACAACACCCAAAATGTTTATCATCTCTTCCCGATTCTAGTTGGCGGCGGCAAGCGAAATGCGCTGCATGATTATTTGGAGCAGAATGGAGTAGGAACCGTTATCCATTATCCTATCCCGCCACACAAGCAAGAGTGTTATAGTGAATGGATTGGAATGAGTTTGCCGCTGACTGAGAGGTTGGCAAATGAGGAATTAAGCCTGCCTATTGGTCCAACAATTACTGAAGAAGAAGTAAAATCTATTATTAAACTTATTAACCGTTTCTGAATATGGTGGTAGAAAAGCCGTTAGTATCAATTTATACATTAACTTATAAAAGTTCAAAAACAGTTTTGGACACTTTGGAGAGTGTGTATGCTTTGAACTACCAGAACATAGAATTGATTGTATCAGACGATGCATCCCCTGACAATACGGTTGATGTTGTGCAAACATGGGTAAAAGAGCACAAGGACAGATTCCAAAGGGTTGAGATATTAACAGTTGACGAGAATACCGGCGTGGCAAAAAACCAAAAGAGAGCCATTGCGGCCTGTCGAGGGGAATGGATAAAAAACATAGCAGGGGACGATGCTCTGTATCCTGACAGCATCGACAAACTCATGAACTATGTGCAAACGCATCCAGAGGCAAGAATGATACAGGCAAAATGTGCTCGTTTCGATACTTATTTGGATGATGAGCATTTTATTGAAATTCATGGTTCGAAAGATGCACCAATTAACCGAGTGTCAACCGCCAAACAACAGTTTGATATTTTGCTCTGTTGGGCTTGTATTGATGCTCCTGCTATGTTTTATCATAAATCGGTTTTTGAAATACCAGATTTCCAGACTTGCGGGTATAAAGGATTGGAGGATTATCCGTGGTTTCTACGATACACCTATCTTGGGAATAAAATATACTTCTGTGACGAGGTGGTTTCAAAATACAGAAAATCATCAACTTCTCTACAAATTAGAGGAAACAACAACAATTTGATTACTAAAAGCTACCTCCAGCATTTTTTTGAGGAAACCCATAACTACTTTCATGGCATTGAGAAAGTGGCTCGATATATGGTGAATTGCTATAATTGGGTGAATTGTTATTGTAAGGACGCTCTGTTGAGAAAAATATTTAGAATCGTCTTCTATCCTGTTTATTGGATATTCTATCGTATTCAACAGAAAAAGAATTTTAAACGCATTGACAACGCATTAAAGAAAGGGTAATAATTATGCAGCGAATCATCTTTGTCAATCTTCATGCCAATGAGTTCTTGCTCAAGCCTTTGGGTAAGTTCATTTGGAAGCAATCGTGCGCTTTCAAGCACAAGTATTTCTTTGAGTATCTTTTGAATGATCCCAATATTGAAGTATGCAACTATATTAGTAAGGATGGGTTTACCTTGATAAGGTCATTCCCCGAGCCGCTGATGAAGTTGATTCGGCCTTTGCGTTTTTGGGAAAACCGTGTTGTGATGCGCAAGAACGAAATCCCCAGAAAGAAAATCAAGGTTATCAAGAAGAAGGATATTCGACCCGACGACATTGTGATTGGTTACCGCAACATATCTTTGTCGGATATGGAGTATATCAATGCATTCAAAGCGGTGTGTATGCTGCACTTCCACGGCGAGCAGTCGGATTCCGAAAGAATACAAAAGGCCAACCCCAACATCCTTATCAACGAAAGCGACTTGGGGAAATGTTCTGAAATCTTTCGAAAGTACTATGGCTGGTATAAAGGCAAATTCCTTGTCCATCCTTTTGTTGCAGCTCCAAGATTCAAGAAAATTAAGCCTTTTGCCGAACGTGAGAACCGCTGCTTCTCCACAGGTACTATTACCTACAAGTTGCATCCCGAGTTCTTGGAGGTCTATGGCGACTCGTGCGACCAACCTGCCCGCAAACAGATACTTGCCAACAAGGAAGAACTGGAACCATGGGTAGCTTGCTACAACAGCGACTATCTGGAAGATGCCGACATGAAAAAGTATCTGCCTGCCGATGGTTTCTTCACCCATTATCGTAAAGTTTATTACAACCTGCGTCATGGTGGTCAGCAGAAGAAGTATTTCTCGTTTGATATGGTCGAGAAGTTCAACGACTACAAGATGTGTCTTGTCGGAGAGGAAATTCTTGGAGTTCCCGGCATCGGTTTTGTCGAGGGTATGGCTTGCGGTTGTGCCTACATTGGTCAGACCACAGGTTTTTATGAGGATTATGGGATGCAATCCGGTATCCATTACATAGGTTACGACGGTACATTGGAAGATCTGAAAGTCAAAATAACCTATTACCAACAACCTGAACATCAAGAGGAACTGGAGCGCATAGCCAATGCGGGTTATGAGTTTGCACAGACGCATTTCAGAGGTGAGGTTGTGGCTAAAGAATTATTAGAAAAACTGGTTAAAGCGAAAGATGAAACACACACACATCAAGGTTTCTAAAATTGTCTTAGACATTGCCTTCCCTTTGTTGGCGTCGGCTTTGTTCTTTCTTAACGCAAAATGGCATGGCTATGGTCTTTCCACCACACTTAAACTGTCGGTCGTGGCGTATGCATTGGTATTCCCTTTTATTATGCTGTATGCCGACCGCTGGCAGTCCGTGTTGAAAAAGGGAGAACGGATAACGGCTGTCACTCTGGCCTTTTTGTTCTCGCAGTTTCTGACTATTGGCGCGAGCCTTGATTCGACCAATAACTTCGCCTTGTGTTTCGGAAACTGGTGGTCTGTTGGCGTCTGGCTAGTGCAAACTATTATCTATGGCTATATAGTCTATAAGATTTTGACAGTGATAATACATTGGTTTCAAAACTACGATATTACCCAACAGGAAGAAATGGGTATAAATCTAAAGAAATGGTTCTTCGTAATTTTGGCCTTCAAGGTGCTATGCATTGTATTTCTATATCCCTGCATTTTCGATTTCGACGGTGGATTGGGATTGAGAACCTATCTTGACCCTGCTGAGGTGAAAAGCAACCACCATCCCTATTTCGTACAGATGATTCACGGGTTGTTTTTCAATATTGGGAAGAGCTTGGGCAATCCGTCCATTGGTTTTGCTATACTAACGTTCCTGTTCGATGTCATCAGCACCATAGTGCTGGTATATGGCTTATCACTGTTGTCAAGGATGGACATTAAGGACAAATGGCTGAAAGGTATTGCCATACTCATTACCCTATCACCTTTCTATCTGTTCCTAAGTCACGATCCTACTAAAGACGGTTTCTTTACCTGTGCATTTCTGGCGTACTGCCTAACCCTTTTTGAAGTTTATGCGTCAGGCAAGACCTGCTTTAAATCGTGGAAGTTTCTGTTCTCCCATTCGCTTTCTGCACTACTTCTTTGTTTGACCAGAAATCAAGGAATCTATATTGTGGCTGTCAGTTCTTTGTTCTTGATGCTGTACTACCGTCGTTACATTCTCAATCTACTTGCAGCCATAGTCCCTGCTATTGTTTTGGCTTTACTATTTAGCCATGTCTATTTGCCACGGCATGATGTTCAGCCAGGAAGCAAAGCAGAGATGTTTGGGACGCTGTTCCAACAGACGGCCTATACGCTTAAATGCTATCCAGACGACATCACACCCGAAGAAGAAGCGGCCATATCAGCCATAATGTCCATCGATAAGATTAAAGAAGTTTATGCTCCACAAATAACCGACCCCGTAAAAGGACAATATGGGCAGAGGACCTCTTTGTCGTCAAAAACAGATACTTTGCTCCATTTCTCAAAAGAGCGTATTACTGACGAGGGAGCAAAACTAAAAGCCTATTTCAAGGCATGGGGTTCCATGTTGGTGCGTCATCCTGTATGCTATACTGAAGCGGCAGCGGCCGTTTGCTACGGTTTCTTCTACAACAAAGGCCAGATGCTCTGCATTCTTTGCACCGACTGGCCCGAATCAAAGGCCACCACAGCCGAGTATTCCTTCCGCCAGAATGTACGGGCGATGGTTTTTGTGAATGACTTGTTTGGCTTTGCTCCTCATATTCCTATCTTCAACTGGTTGGGTTCGGTGCCTTACTACATCTGGCTTTTCATTTTGCTGATGGCACTTCTCCTGCTGCGTCGCGACTGGCAAGGTATTATACTGACCATCCCGTTGCTGTTGAGTCTCGCCATTTTACTGGTTTGCCCAACCGTTGATGCTCGTTATATGTATCCGATACTTGCCGTATTGCCATTCCTCTTCGTATATGTTTTAAAAACCAATAATAATGCAAACAGAAATGAAAAAAGTAGCAGTGCTGATTCCGTGCTACAATGAGGCACAGACGATCTGTAAAGTCGTCAATGATTATAGACAGGCCCTTGGTGAATGGGGGGGGGGGGGTAAATGTTGTTATCTATTTTTATGACACAAACTCC
>Ga0265298_10002929_pt1 | contig 23134 bp, 17 predicted proteins | sample AusTroGonzalo_MG_3_FD_193486 | JGI IMG/M metagenome (GOLD analysis project Ga0265298, IMG submission 193486) | Bovine rumen microbial communities from tropical cattle in Woodstock, Queensland, Australia - Gonzalo_01 | ecosystem: Host-associated > Mammals > Digestive system > Stomach > Rumen ...
TGGTCCTGTTGTGCGGGGAATAGACACATCCCTGGCTCAACGCTTCCCGGACGGCTTTCAGGACGCCCGGAAGGGTATTTTCGGTGCCGAAATTGCCGAGGACCAGCGGGACATGGAGCAGGTGTGCCTTGGGCATGTAGATCATGGAAGTTCCTTCCACGAAACCGTGCATGGACGAACTGGGGACGAGCCGTCCGCATTCGCCGCCGTTGCCGAGCAGCATTTTTCCGACGCCGGTGACCCGCTGTTCCAGTGCGGACCGGAACGGCATGGTCGTCAAGGTGTTGTCGCTCTTCAGCGCTTTGACTTTGCCGTTTTCATCCAGGTCGGCGGAGAAGCCGTCCCAGGCGGAATAGTCATAGCGCCGGTAATTGCGCGGAGTCCGGAAACTGTATTCATCGACATAGACTCCGTCCGCCCCGTTGTTCAGGAAGAAATCGAGATCCTCCATGAACCGGTTGTACCACGGGGTGCCGGGCAGCGGAAGATAATAGATGATCGACCAGCCCTCCTTGGCTTTTTTCCGGAGCAGGATCGAATCGTAGCCTTCATGATGATACGGCGATCCGTCCGCATTGCGGATGGCGGAGATCCGCAGCGGATTGGTATTGAATTCCGGCATGTATGTCCTTTTCATTGCCGGATGGTTGATCACCATGACCTTGGCATTGGGCAGCAGCCGTTTGTAAAGCCTGATCTTTTCGACCAGCTTTTTCCGTCCGTCCTGACGGAATTTTTCCTGATGTTCATAATAGGACACGCCGGTCTTGCGCGGGACATTCAGCGCCTCGCGGTCCAGCAGGTTGATCCACGGGGCAAAGGCAATCGTGATCGGACCGAGTCCGCCGAGATTCTTTTTGATCCGCTGTTCCATGTTGAGCCCCTTGATCACGGGGATCTCGGCGCCCCAGAAGAAGGGCCGCTCAACACCGCAGCGTCCGATCCGGCGGCGGTGACGCAGATCATTGATGAATTTCCAGTAACCGCCTTCGGGAACTCCGGTGATGCTGTAATGGAGTTTGAAGGATTTGCCCGGAGCCAGCGCCAGAACCGGCGAGTAAATTTCCACGATGCCCGAATTGTTGACTGCATCCAGAACAAGTTCGGAATTGTCGTCTTCCGCGGCGAAAACGCAGCCCGTTCCGAACTTGTTCATGTTTTCATGGAAAATCGTGCTGTTGCTGCCGATAATGGTTTCCAATGCCTCATAAGAACCGCTGAGCCAGTTCCTCGTTTCGGTCCCGGCCAGTCCGGTCCGGTAACGCAGCGGGATGCCCCGGATCTGTTTTTTGTCGGTATTGGTCCATTTGTCATACCAGTCGACCCGGCCGTCCTTGTTCACCATCAGGATGCGGTCCAGACGCACGGAGGGCCATCTGGCGGTGAATTCCAGACAGTTGGCAGTGACCTGGCGATGGGTAACTGAAACCGCCGGCTTGCCGTCGCCGGCCAGCAGGGTAAAACCGGCACCGAGTTTCATGCTGATCCCGGTTTCGACCGCGTAGGCGGGCAAACCCGGAAACGCCACGGAAAAACCGCCGCTGCGGTAAAGTTCGACCTTCGTGCCGCCGAACGTGAAAGATTTGAAGCTCTTTCCCGGCTGGATCGTTTTCATTTTCACTTTCGGCAGGACGGAAACCGGCAGATAGCCGACGGAAACATCCTTCACGGTCAGGGTATTGTTGCCGCCGAGATCGACCCGGATATTGCGGAACGTGACGGTGTTGACGTCGACCGGATTGGCCGCATCGGTGAGGTCGAAAACGAACCAGGAGCCGAGGTCGTCGGTCGTCCGGCCGTCGGCGTCGTCGCAGTCCCTGGCGAAAGGCAGGGTGATGTTGGAACCCTTGAAGAACTTGAACTCGATATGGCTGAAAACTTTTTCCTTCAGATGGAAAGTGAGTTCGCGGAAGAGCAGCCGCGGACGTCCGGAAGCAGTGATCATTCCCAGCGGCGTGTCATTGAAATTCAACCGGGCGCAGTTGTTGCATCCGCCGTTCCCGAAGCTGGACATCCGGCAGCGCAGCACCGTGATCATGCCCGGTTTCGGCGGCAGCTGCGGCAGCTTGAACATCCGTTCGTCGCCGGACTTCACGATCTGGAAATCCGGAATGACGGTCGCATCCTGCAGTTTCGGCGGGATCTCCGCCGCCGAAATCACCATGGCAAAGAACATCAGACACACCGTCGATCCCCATTGGACGATCCGGGGCAGACCCAGCCCCGATTTACTGTTGCTGCCGATACCGATCATGCCGCACCCTCCTTTTCAGATATGATTTTTTTCGCTTTCGAAACCGCTTCCAGCAAGGCGAAACCGTTTTTTTCATCCGGTTCGAGATAACTTCCTTCGGTCCATTCATTCCAGGCGTTGATGAAAACCGCCTCGGGTCCGAGCGCATTCAGGTCCACGATCGCGTTTTCCAGAGCCGCCGGATCGGGTTCCATCACGGGAAAATAAGGATAGACATCCAGAAATTCGTAGACCTCGCTCTGCACCGTCCGAGGGGAGGAATCCCATCCGGCCGTGACCACGGGGAAATAAGGTGCGGGCAGTTTCTTCATGGCCCGGTCCGCCAGTTCGTGATATTCCCGGCAGGCTTCCGCACAGGAAATGCGCGGGAACGATTTGCGCCAGACGGGCGTGGTGAAGACATTGTTGTAGCTGGTATAGCTGGAAAAGCCGATCTTCGTGACCCATTCCGAAGGCGGACAGGCCAGCGAACGGGTGGTCTCCAGATTGTCGAACCAGATCGCATTGATATGGATGCCGGGCAGACCCGCTTTGCGGGCGAGTCCGCGGAATTCCGCCAGCACTGCGGCAGCCGCCTCGGGTCCGCCCATCTGCTTGATGAACCGGTCCACCGCGTAGATCGAAAAATACGGCAGGCCGCCGACCGTCCAGTAATTCGGTTTCGTGAGATAATTTTCGATCAGATACTGCCAGACTTCGGCGATATTCTGCCGCGTGGCGGTCCAGGGATAGAGCAGCGGCGCATGAAACGCATCCTGCCGTCCCACGGGATGACGGTCCAGCCAGTCGTGATTGGCCCACATCAGGGCAAATTTCATTTCCCGGCAGTTTTCCGCGCCAAGGAACCCTTCATCCAGTGCCCGCTGCAGGAACGGTCCGTCATACCAGTACCAGTCAAACACGAAAGCATCGATCCCGTATTTCACCGCGGCGGCGATTTTCCCGGACATCACGCCAGGATCGGCCTCATCCTGATATCCCCAGAGCGGGACCTTGGGCTGGTCGTGATGCTCGAAACGCGGACGGGCGCACTTCATGAGCTCCCATTCGGTCCAGCCCCGGCCGTGACGCGCCTCATTCCGGGCGTCCAGGTGATAGTTCGGGAAATAATATGCCGCAATTTCCATGATCGGAATCAGTTCTCCATTCGGTTGTTCATTTCTCGTTTCGAATCGTAATATATCGCATGAATATGGGAATTTCACTGATGAATCTGCAAAAGAGTCGCACGATCCTGCAAATGTTTTGAACGGGTGAAAACAGCCGGATATCTTTGCCGCAGACGGGGAAAGAAAACCTTTTTTTGCAGAAATATGCTGTTTTTTTGCAGATTCATCAGTGAAAACAGCGGGAACGAGTTTATATTATCCGGCAAAGAGGGCTGAAAAGCTGGTTCAGGGTGATCATGTATTGCTATTCGATCAAGACGATGAAATGTCCGCAGGGAATACCGCTGTGCGTGCGGGACTCCTACCAGGGTCCTACCTCGCCGATGCACGGGCACGATTACATGGAGATCGCCATTATCCGGCAAGGCTATGGAGAGCACACGATCCGGAACGACGACGGCAGCGAACTGCGGACCTCCGTGATCAAAGGCGACGTGTTCACCATCCTCAACGGCGAGCACCATTATTACCGGACCTGCAAAAATTTCCGCCTTTACAACATCTGCGTGGGCTGGGATTATTTCGACCGGTTCCGGCCGGACCTGCAGCCGCTGAAACATTATCGGGAATTTTTTTCGCCCGACCGCGAATTCAAGGTCAATATGATGCACCTGACCCCGGTCTTTTTCCAGGAAGCGGAAGACGCGGTCCGGAAACTGACCCAGGCTCTTTACGGCAGTTATCCCAGTCAGCGGCTTGCGGTGCAGATCGCCTTTCTGGAACTGCTTTACATCATTTTCGACGGCAAGCTGGGCAGCCTGAAAAACACCCCGTCACTCGTGGCCGAACGGCTGTTCAACACCATCGCCGCCATGGAAGCCTGTCCGGAACAGCATTTTTCCATCGAAAAAGCCGCCCGGGAAAGCAGCATGAGCGTCTCCAGCTTCGCCCATAAATTCAAGGAGACCGTCGGAGTTTCCCCGACCGGGTACTGCATCATGCTGAGGCTGGAAAAAAGCAGGAAAATGCTCGAAGAGACCGACCGTTCCATCGAGGAGATCGCCGTGGCCAGCGGATTCTGCGACAGCAACTATCTGGGCAGGCTGTTCCGGAAGCGTTACGGCACCACTCCGCACCGCTACCGGAAACTCTTCCGCAGACACGCCGACTGAAGAATCAGCCGCAGCGGACCGCGGCATGCGCGGCCGCCAGTGTCTCGTGCAGATGGCGGAACGGGAATTCACTGCCCCGGACCAGCTTCGGGGCATCGGTCTGTTTCAGCAGCGCCGCCAGAGCGCCGCCCCGGTCGGTCAACTGGGCATAGCACCAGAGACAATGTCCCAACTCCCCTGCCCCGGCCGGCGGAATTTTCCCCTGCACGATACAGCGTTCGAACGGATATTTTTTCAGGAAGGAAATCAGTTCGTCGTCGGACACCGGCCGCAGGCTCAATTCCGGCCGGAAAAACCGCGGTTCATAGAATCCGCAGTTGATGAAAACCGGCTTTCCGAGCGTGGCACAGCGCCGCAGGAAATCCGAATAAACGGGATCGTCCGCCCGCCAATGATGAAACGCCGGGGAAAGCCAGAGTCCTGCCCAGCCGGATCCGGCAGAAATCTCGGACAGGACCGCATCCCGGTCCGGCGCGGCGGGATCCACTGCGGCCAAAGGACGAACCCGTTCGAGCGTGCGGCACTGCTGCAGGAATCGCCGGTTTTCCGCCCTGGTATCAGCCCCGAAAACCACCCCGAAATCGGTGGTATAAGCCTTGATGATCCCCTCCCCTTTCAAAGCGTTTTCCAGCTGTTCCGGCGAAAATTCCGGACGCGCTTCGAACGGATAACGGCCGCAGAAACAGCAGTGATCGATATTTTCCGGACCCGGGACCGAACCGGGCTCCGCCTCGAATTCCGGGATCGGCAGAGGTTCCGGCAGGGACAGCAGTTCCATCGCGTTCCGGCAGAAGACCCGTTCCCGGTCAGCCTCGGAAAGCGTACTCTCCAGAATTTTCCAGATCTGCGGGAAAAAAGCCCGTCCGGGCGCATCGGAACCATAGATCAGACGTTCGGGCGGACAGAATTTCAGGATGCCGTCCACCATGCCGAGGTCGGGATTGCTGCCGCCGGTCTCCATCCAGGCATTGTCCGGACAGCGGGCGATGATTTCGGCCGATCTCCACCAGTTGCCGCCGGTATGGCCGGCGATCATCCGGCAATCGGGCACGGTCTGCGCCAGTTCGGCAAATTCCGCCATATCGATCTCGCCCGGCAGATTGCCGCCCGTGCGGTTGAACACATGCAGATAAACGGGCATCTTCCGGAGTGCGGCGCAGCGCAGGACTCGGACGGTATTTTCGAGGCTGCCGCGCGCGTCTTTCAGGCTGACCCAGAGCTTGATCCCGCAGGCGCCGTCCGCAATGCTGAGGTCCATCTCTTCCTCCCAGTCCGGGTTTTGCGGATTGACATATCCCATGAAAAACAGCCGTCCGGAATTCAGGCGGCATTGGGCGGCGGCGAACCGGTTGGCAAGCCGGATCCCTTCCGAACTCGGAAAATGGAGATCCGGTCCCATTTTTTCGCCGAAGATATGGGACACCACGCACGCGCCGATGCCGTTCCGCATGGCATTCCGGATCAGCCTCGACCCGATATCCGGCTGCCGTTCGCATCCTGCGGGAAAATGGATATGGAAATCAATGATCGTCTTCATTCAGATTCCTGATAAGCTCCATGTATCTGTGCGTTTATTTTTCCGGCTCTGTTCCCTGCCTTGAATGAAATTGTCCCGCGAACCACAGCGGCGGGTTCCTCCGGTCTGGACTGGGCCCGACGGCGGAAAACTATCTGGCTTTTCTGAAAATGAAGACGACATGCGGATACTGCATGATATTGCCGTGGAGAAGATTGCTCTTCGGTTCGGCATAGGCCTCCTCGAATCCCGCATACAATCCCCGGTCGAGGATATCCCAGCCGATCGTCCAGAACGCCAGACAGCCTTTGTCGCTGAGCGGATCGCCATGATATTCGGGTTCTTCCAGGTGGACAATTTTTCCATCCTCAATTCTGGCCCGCTGCAGACTGGCGTCGCGGTGCACATCTATGGGGACGGTGAAAATGGCAACGCCTCCGGGACGAAGCACCCTGTACATCTCAGCCATGGCGAAATCCAGATTCGGCACATGTTCGAAGACATCATTGGAAACAATCATGTCGAAAGACTGGTCGGCAAAACTCAGCGCTGCGGCATCTTCATTTCGGATACCGTTCACCAGCGCTCCCGACTCGTATGAAGGACCAAAATATTCGGTTCCGACGATATTCCAGTTTTTCCTGCGGGTCTTTTCTTCCAACCGCTGGTAAAAAAGCGTCACCGCCTCGTAAATCAGCATATCGCCTTGAACATAACGCTTCATCTCGCGAAGGATCACCGACATGGTCGAACGCATCCGGTTGTTCAATCCGCAGACAGGGCAGACCATCCGTTCGCGGAAATTGATATGGCTCTTTCCTCCATATTGGAAGCAGTTCATCAGGTCGTTGACGAAGAGGCGCGGACGCCCGCAGACATCACATATTCCCGGAATCTGCTTCATCCTGGGATATATCTCGTCCAGCTTGTTCGAGGCAGAAAAAACCAGCGGATACTGCGCCCAGGCGATCCAATAATCTTTCGCATTGCGAATCTTTCCCGCTTTGACCCGGGACCGCCGGAGCAATATGACCCATATGCACAGGACTATATTGAAGCAAATGGAGATCGACAGAAACCAGCTCACCATACCAACTATCCAGAAAAAGTTAACCCCAACAACTCACGCTGAAAAAACATTGCGCGGTAAATATACTGCCGAAGTATGGATTTTTCAATTTGTATTCACAACTTTTCCGGAAAAAGTCAGAAAAATGCCAAAGCCCTTTTTACGGTATCCCCAGGTGAACCGGGGTTCCGTCAGAACGGGGATCGTCCTGCCGGATCATGCACAGTCCCGGCAGGCAGATTCACGGATATTCCTGCTTATTTGACCTCGATCAGCTCCACATGATCGATCCAGCATTTGCCGGTGCTTTTTTTGCCGAGTCCGAAAAAGAACTGCGGCGCTCTTTTGGTTCCGAACACTTCCGGAGCCTGGAAAGTTTTCACGATCCTCCGCCACGGATTGGTGCCGGAAAGGTAAATCTGATTATGGTCAAACATATGCAGATTATTCGGCGGGGGTCCGCCGAACCCGACTGCGGCCCGGACTCCGGGTTTCAGATTCTCGGTCCGGATATAGAAACTGAGCTTGTAGCGGTGGCCCGGCTTGACCGGGATCTTCTGAGTGGCATAATAGGTGTCACCCTCCAGACGCAGGGACGTTCCCCTGGTCACGAAGACCTCATTTTCCGGGACGTACCGCCTCGCGACTCCCCATGCACCGATACCCCATTTCCTCGGCGGTCCGTCAAAATCGCCGCACTGGATCAGATTGACCGGCTTTTCCGTTTTTTCCAGCTGGATGACCCCGCAATATTCGGGAATGTTTTCGGCTTTCGGGAACCAGACATAGGAGACGGGCTTGACATCTCCGTCTTTCAGCACGCGCCGGCGGGTAAAATTGCCGACGATCTGTTTTCTCCCCTTCAGTTCCGGCAGGGCTTTCCGCGGGATGCGGACCTCCGCGGTCCACATTTTCCCCGGCACGACCTGCGTTTTCACTTCGAAGCCGCTGTCGTATTTCGGGTCGATTGTTTTCAGACTGTTCTTCAGGTCGCATTTGGCTCCGGCCGAATTGAAAATGAACTGGTAGATGAATTCGCTGGAAAAGTCGGCGGAAAGGAAAATTTCCGCCGCGTTGTCCCGCCAGATTTCCGAATCATCCGCTGTTCTGCCGGGCTCGACAGCCATCCGGTCGGTTTTCGGTTCATCCGCTTCGAAACCGAAGTAGAAATTATCCTCGTCCTGCAGCATTCTGACCCGGGTATGGACCGCCACTTTGTCGGCTTTGCCAAACCGGACGAGCGGATTCACGTTCAGCCAGACAGTTTCCGCCGTTTTCCAGGCGGACTCGTCCAGTTTCCCGTCCAGGGTGATCCCTTCCGCCTGGCCGGGATGCAGGGTCCACGCGCTCCGGTCAGAAACGTCATCCGAAAAAGTTTTGGACGCTGTCGCCACCGGTTCCCAGATTTCCTTCCGGATGAATCTGACCCGCTTCAGGGATTCCGGATCGGACGCGACCGCCTTTTCCGCCTGATCCAGGAGTGTGCTGATTTCCCTGACCTTTTCCGGGGAATAAATCCGGGTCCAGATCTCATACAAGGTCGGGACTTTCCATTTTTCGCCGAGGGAAGTCTGGATCGTTTCCTTCATGATCTTATGCATCCAGATGTCTTCGATTTCCCGGTAGAACCGGTTCATCTGCGGCGCCGCTTTTCCGAACATCAGGCGGCAATGCTCATCGATCAGCGCTTCCACATCCGTATCCACGTTCCACAGGACTTTGGAAAAGACGTAGCAGTTCATGAAATCGAACATCCAGTGGTCGCTTCCGACCTCAAAGAAGCAGCCGTAAATGCTGTCTTTCTGGGCCTTGAAATAAGCGCCGACGGCGCGCGGGGTGAAATTCGGCACTTCAGGCACCAGCGCCAGCGCTTTCGTGGCATAGGTCCCGATGGTGATTTTGTGATGCACCCGTTTGACCCAGTCCTTCATCCGTTTCTGCTCCCGTGACCAGATGGACGGGATGTTCATCGACCACGGGCCGGGCGGAGTAATGCTCACGTTGATGTTGTCGGGGAGTTCCATCGACGGCATCAGGGCGAACTGCGCGTAGCTGTTGGCCGTCACATACCCCGGAATGTTATTCTTTTTCAGCTTGTTGGCTATGTCCACGCGGAATTTCCAGATATGATCGTTGATCGCCTGCGCTCCCTGCGCCTCGATTTTTTTGCAGGCAGGACACTGGCACCAGTATATCCCGTCGTTCGGACAAATACTGACCGCCTCCGGATCCCACTGATGATTCCAGCGGGAAATCCCGCGGGTAGATGCCGGTTTCCCGGTCAGAGCGGCCACCGCATCCTGATAAACTACCTCCTTCAGGCCTTCCGAACTGAAGCAGAGATGCCCGTATTTATGGCTCGGCCTGGCCGAGGAGTAGGTATGGTCGAATCTTTTCCCGTCTTTGGTCAGGGCAAAATATTCCGGATGAGTTTTGGCAAAACGCCTGCCCAATTCGAGCGCATTGATCCCGTGATTCGCACCGAGCGTCTTCCGGGTGCTGTTACGCCACGCAGGAGGCATCAGATTCTTCCGGTTCAGGCCCGGATAGAAATATTTCGAAGTGTCCAGCGGCGGCCGTGCGCACGGGTAACAGTAGATCCGGCGTTTCTGCATATCCGGCCGATCCGCAATATCGATCGAGGGCAGCGTCCAGTTCTTTTTCTTCGGCACGATCGTCCCGATCTCGCCGGGGAAATAGTAACGCACTCCCGCAAAACGTTCCAGAAAATCGAAAACCCCGAAAAGCGTGGCTTTCTGAATTTTCGTTCCCGTTCCGCCGTCGCAGCCGGTGATGAAAATCCGGTTGCCGTCGGTCCTGATGTAAAATCCGTCCCGGTCCAGTTTTTCCGGGTTCAGCCCCAGTTTTTCCGCTTCCGGACAAGTCCCCAGATAAAACGCCGGCACTTTCCCGGATGCCTTCGCCACCGGTACGACTTTCCTGCCCGTGATCTGCTCCAGACGCAGCAGGAGTTCCTTGAGTGCTTCTTTTGCCACTGCCGGATTCGCCGGTTTCACCACCTCGAAAGCCGCTTCCCCATCCTTGCACAGGGTGATCTGCGGATCCTTTCCGATCTCGATCTTCCGTGGTGACACCGGATACGGTTTGAACGGGGTCTGCGCCTGCATCGGTATACCGGCCGCCGTCGCCAAAATCAGTGCGGCCATCGCAAAATGTTTTCTCATCGTTATAAATCCTTCCCTGAAACCGTTTTTCAATCCTGCCAGAAAATCTTATTTTCGATGGACTGTGTGTAATTGTATATATCCGGGATATTCTGGTATTTGCGGAATTCAACATGTCCGTCCAGCATCAGGACATTGCAGCCGCCCGAATGGATCGGATAGGGACAATTATTTACGGCCCCAGATTTCCAGGACAGATAGACCAATAACTTTCTCGCATCCATCAGCAGGAATCTTCTGGACAGGGAATTTAGTTTCGGCAGGAAAACGCCCTTGCTGCCGGCGATCCTTTCTCTATTGAGACCCAGCGTCCTCTGACTGGTCCCGCGGGTATCCGGGTCCTGGGCAGGACAGCAGAATTTCGTGCGGTTCCCTTTCGAATCGATGATCCCCAATTCGAATTGGGCGCCTGACCGGTTATGGATATACGGGGCGAAATATCCGTTCGGCGCATGGTCAAGACTGTTGCTGAAAAAACTAAATGCCGAAGATCCCTGAGAGGCTCCGTCATACGCCGGCGGAATCCACGCTTTGTGGTCCGAGGCATACATCAGGATGACTTTTCCGAACTGGCCGAGATTCGAGGTGCAGGCAATCGCACGGGCTTTCTGTCTGGCCTGGTTCAGCGCCGGCAGCAGCATGCCCGCCAGAATCGCAATGATCGCTACCACTACCAAGAGCTCTATCAGTGTAAAACCACAGCACAGAGTTTCCGGCATACTGTTCCTTTTCGAGACTTTTTTCATGCTTTTTCCCTTTCCTGTAAAATTATTCAATTTCATTTTTCTATCATTTCAATACCCGAAACCGGGGCCCTTGACCGTGCTGAGATCGACCACTCCGTTCCGGCGCTCGTACAGTCCCGGATGGAGCTTTTCATCCGCCAGCGAGGCGGTCGGATAGAACTGCGGCGCATTGCATTCCACGCCTTTGATCGTGCCGACCTGCGCCGCCAGCAGCACATGCGGTATCGTCGCCAGCATCGGATTGGTCAGGTCCTGCACCATCAGCAGCATGCCGTGTTCCTTCGCCCAGCAGGCGGAAAGCAGCGCCCCGGTCATCGTCTTGCAGACCTTCAGCGCGACGCCGTTCCAGCCCAGTTCATAACCCATTTTCACCAGTTTCCAGTCATGCGCGCTTTCATCCATGAACAGCGGCTTGCGCGCCGAACAGGAATGCACGTCGATCCGGTTGGCTTCCAGGTCGTATGGGAACGGCTGTTCCACATAGAGCAGCAGATCGTAAATCGCCGGTTCCGCGGCTTTCAGACGGTCGAGGATGTCATTGACATACGCCGGTTCGCGCACCAGACAGTTGAAATCGGGGGACAGCGCCTCGCAGCCGTAACGCAGGGCGATCTTCCCCACCCGGACCATCCGGTCGTAATCCCATTCGGCGTCGCGTCCGGTAAGCTTGATCTTGAGACATTTGAGGCCGTCGCGTTCGATCCATTTTTCGAGGGAGACCGGATAACCGTCCTCGGGCTCTTTGCCGGTCCGTTCGGATTCGAGGAGCAGATCTTTGCCGCCGACCAAGTGCCAGACGGGGATCCGGTCCGGAACCGGACGGACGAAATAATCCTGCGGATATTTGCCGGCGAACTTCGGATCATTGAAAAACCACGCCAGATCATGCTGCATGAAATCCGGTCCGTAAGTCTCGAATGCGGGCAGCCGGCGGGATTTCGCGAAAGCGTCGTGCCAGGCGATATCGAATGCCGAAGTGCAGATCAGCGCCGCCAGATGCGGCATTTCGACCTGACGTTCCCGATTGAAATGCGCCAGCAATTCCGTCAGTTTTTCATTCAGAAAACCATAACCGGCGCTCATCGGGTCCAGGGTCTCGTCCGGACGGTATTCAGTAGCCAGCAGACGGCAGAAATCCAGCATGACGCCCTCGCGGAAGAGGAACGAAAGGTCCGAGGGCCAGGACCAGCCGACCGAAAGCGGCGTTTCGCCGATCCCTCTGGCGCCGTAAGCTTCCAGTTCCACATGGGCGATCTGGATCGATTCGATGGTCTCCGCGCCGAATTTCAGCGGCAGGCGCATCTTTACCGGGATAAATCTTACCTCCATGCCGGTCACCGGTTGAAATAGTAGGGTTTGCCGGTCCGGGCGGATTCATAGATGCCGCAGATCAGTTCGATCGCGCGCCGTCCTTCGCGGCCGTCCAGGAACGGTTTTCTGCCGGTCAGGATCGCATCGGCCAGGTCGGAGATCTGGCTGGCATGGCCGTCGCTGCTGATATTCATCGGCGAACTGCCGCCGCCCGCGTCGGCTTTGCCGGAAAGCTCGCGCAGGATCGCCTTGTCTTCCGGTTCCGGATGGGTGAATTCCCAGCGGGTGATCTTGTCCTCTTCGAACGCAACGGTGCCGTCGCTGCCGGAGAATTCCAGCCGCCGCGGGAACCCCGGAGCGCAGGAGGTGCTGACCTCGATCGTGCCGAAAGAACCGTTCCGGTATTTGACCGTCGCGCAAAGATTGTCCTCGACCTCGATACTGTGGGTAAGCGTCCCGGCGAAAGCGAACACTTCTTCCGGCGCGCCGTTGATGTAGATCAGCAGGTCGATCATGTGGATGGCCTGATTCATCAGCGCACCGCCGCCGTCCATGGCCCAGGTGCCGCGCCAGGAGGAACCGGAGTAATAGGCGGGATTGCGGTACCAGCGCATCTGCGCGCTGGCCAGGACCATCCGGCCGAACCGTCCCGACTGCATGGCTTTGCGCACCAGCTGCACCGGCTTGGTGAAACGCGTCTGGAACACCGGCGAAAGCAGCACGTTATTTTCATCGCAGGTCTGAATGACCTCATCGACTTTTTTCAGCGTGATCTCGAGGGGTTTTTCGCACAGGATGTGTTTGCCGGCCTTGGCGGCGGGGATCGCCACCTTGCCGTGCATGCCGGAAGGCGTGGCGATCGTGACCGCTTCGATGGCCGGATCGGCCAGGAATTCATCGAAATTGGTGTAAGCGCGGCACTGGAACTGGTCCGCCCGTTTCTGGGCGGCCTCCGCATTGGTGTCAAAAATTCCGATCAGCTCGACGTTTTTCAGGTTCTTCATGGTCCTGGCATGAAGTTCCGCGATCATCCCGGCTCCGATAATTCCAAATCCGACTTTTCTTTTCATGATAAAAACCTCCGCCTTTTATGATAATATAGCACTGCCGGGCGCGTTGTAAATAGCAAAGTGGAGAAAAAATTTATCATTTTGGCCGAAAATCTCTTGGTAACGCGGACGGCAGGAAAGCCTGGATCAGCACGACCAGCAGGACCGCTCCGGATAATGCCAGCGGCACGATCAGCCGGGCATTGCCTTCGAGAATGTTCATCGGCGTCAGAATGGAGAACCAGCCGTTCGGATGAACGATATTGAACAGCGCGAGAAAATTGCAGAAGGCGTAAACCAGCAGGAGCGCCCAGGGCGTCCAGCCCGGTTTCCAGCGCCGGATCACCAGTGCCGCCAGCGCGTAAAACATGAAATAGAAACAGACCGAATGGAACGTTACGGTCTCCATCCCTTTCCAGACCGCGCCCGCCGCCAGAAAAACCATGCCGTAGATCAATCCGCTGTAAGCTCCGCTGCTGAAAAAAAGGACGATCAGACGCCGGATCGGTTTCTTCGGCAATTCGGCCCGGCAGCGTTCGGTCAGTTCGAACCGTTCGAAGGATGCGGTCAGAATATTGATGACGCCGTAAACACTGAACACTACACCGGTATTGAAGGAATACACACCGTCCGCGGGGATGAAGAGCAGACAGAGGATCAGTCCGGCGATCCGGGGAAGCAGCATCCGGTTCGCCCTCGCCGGCAGCAGCCGGGCATGACACCAGAAATAACACTGGACCGCCGCTGCCAATGAAAGCAGAAAGACATGGAAAAGGATCGGACCATGCTCCGGCTCAAGGCTGTGACGAACCAAATTGGCCAGCAAAACGAGAACCGCGATCCAGAACAGCAGTCCGATCAGGACCAGACCGGGCAGCGAACCCGGCGAGGTTTTTTTCCGCGGCGGCAGCAGACACAGCAGGAACAGCAGCGTCACCGTCATCAGATAATTCGGCAGAAACAGAATGAAATAGTCGATGAACGGCCACTCGGAATAAAACAGGAAATAGAAAGCCGGCAGTCCGATCAGCAGCAGGATCAGGGTCGAAGTCACGGCGGCCAGGAGTTTCCCGTTCAGGATGGTGAAGGCGGAAAGGCCGGTCGTGTATTCCGGGGTCAGGCAGTCCTGTCCGCGTTCATAATGCCAGCGCGAAACACATTCCAGGACCGGGATCAGCAGAATGACCCAGTAGCAGAAAAGATAGTAGCCGAAAGCTGGATCAGCTTGACTATGAGGCTCGCCCGCGAACGACGCGAGATACGAGAAAAAAAGACCGGCGGTCACGAGAGCGGCGGCACTCCAGAGCAGTCCGCGTCCGTTCAGCATCTGGCGAATTTCCTTGACCCAGACCGGATTCAGGCGGTCGGAAAATTTCCGGTTCAACAGCATTGCGATATTTTTCATCACTGCACCTCCCCGCTGGTCTTATCCATGAAGACGCCTTCGAGCCCGACATCCGGACGCGACATGCCGATGACCGGCAATCCCGACTGGAAAATCTTCGCCATCGCGGCGGGAAACCGGTCTTCGGATGCGAGCGTGAGTTGAAGCTGTCTTGGAGAATGGACTTCGACCGTCTGCGCAACGGAAAGCGCTTTCAGTTTTTCGATGAAATCGGCCGCGGCGGACGGGAAAGTCAGCAGGACCCGGCACTCCGACTTTTTCCTGTCCGCGGTGATCTCACCCAATGCTCCGCAGGACAGGATTTTTCCCTTTTCGATGATGACCACGCCATCGGCCAGGTCTTCCAGTTCAGTGAGGATATGGGAGGAGATCAGGATGGTTTTGCCGCTGAAGGCCAGTTTCCGCAGACTTTGGCGCAATTCGATCCGCGCCCTGGGATCGAGACCCGCGGCCGGTTCATCCAGCAGCAGGACGGAGGGTTCATGCAGCAGAATACGCGCCAGCGACACCTGCTGTTTCATGCCTTTGGAAAGTTCGCCCAGGAACCGTTCGGAAAGGTTTTCCAGATTGGTCAGTTCGCCGACGCGGACCAGTGCCTTTTCCTTTTCCGCCCCTTTCAGGCCGCAGGCGCGGGCGAAGAAATCCAGATATTCCCATACGCGGGTATCGCGGCTGTCGGCAAGGGTGTCGGGCATGAATCCGATGAACCGCAAGGCCTTTTCCGGATATTCCACGGCGGGAAGATCGTCATACCAGACCTGTCCGGAATCCGGCTGATCAAGTCCCGCCATGATCCGGATGGCAGTGGTCTTCCCCGCTCCGTTGGGTCCGACGAAACCGTAAACCGAACCGGACGGCACGGCGAAAGAGACCTGGTCCAAAGCGACATTGCAGCCGAAACGTCTGGTCAGGTTTTCCACGCTGATCCGCATAAACACTCCTCCCTGTTTCAAATCGTGATCAGACTGTTATGATGACGATAATATAAATTACGGAGCGCCGGAAAACAAGCCGGATTTCGTAAAAACGGCAACAAAAAACGCACAGCCGGTGACGACTGTGCGTTTTCTGCTGTAACTGGAAGTCAGCTTATTTGGCTTCGGCTTTCGCTTCGACCGTGGCTTCGGATGCCGGCTGCTCTTCTTTCTTGGCAGGTTCGGCAACATCGACCAGCTGGATCATCACAGACACAGCGCCGTCGCCGACGCGGTGGCCGAGATGAATGATGCGGGTATATCCGCCCGGACGTTTGGCATAGGCAGGACCGAGCTGGGAGAAAAGTTTTTCCAGGACCAGTTTCTTGCCCTGCAGCTTTTCGGCGGGGGTGTTGATTTTGAGTTTCCGGGCCGCAAGACGGCGGCTGTGTTCGCTGCCATCCTTGGCAAAGGTGATCAGGGCATCGACCATTTTCCGGGCTTCTTTGGCGCGGTTGATGGTGGTTTTGATCTGACCATGTTCGATCAGGCTGCAGGCCAGGTTGACCAGCAGGGCTTTTCTATGACCGCAGTTGCGGCCGAGTTTGGACATATTTCTAAGGTGACGCATGATTTACGCTTCCTCTTTCTTGACAGCCTTGGCACGATCGGCTTCGGTCTGAATTGCGTTGGTAAGTTCTTCACTGAATTTCATGTCGAGATGGAGATTGTTCTCGGCGAGCTTTTCAATGATCTCATCGAGGGACTTTTTGCCGAAATTGCGGAATTTGAGCATCCGGGACTCAGACTTGAGGCAGAGTTCGCCGAGGAGCTTGATATTCGCATTGTTCAGGCAGTTCATGGCGCGGACCGAAAGATCGAGCACTTCGACATCCTGCGAGAGGATGCGGAAGAGTTTCTGATCTTCAGGCTGGAGCGGGCCGGGGCCGGTCTCGACCTGGTTGCCGAGGAAGGGCCGGAGATGATCCCTGAGGATCTTGGCGGCTTTTTCGAGCGCATCGCGGGGGGACACGCGGCCATCGGTGTAGATCTCGAGCACGAGGGAATCCATTTCGGTCTCTTCGCCGACGCGGGCGGCGCCGACGCGGTAGCAGACATGGGTGATCGGGCTGAACAGGGAATCGACCAGGATCGTGCCATACGGATGGTTGGGCTGTTTGTTCTTTTCAGCCGGGCACCAGCCGCGTCCCTTGGAAATCTCGACCTCGGCCCGGAAAGGAACATCCTTGTCCAGCGTGCAGATGACCTGATCGGGATTGATGACATCGACCGTGCCGTCGGTGATGATATCGCCGGCGGTGACGGGGCCAGCCACGTTCTTCTTGATTTCCAGCGTCTTGGGCGGATCGGTATGGAGATTCAGTTTGATCTTTTTCAGATTGAGAATGATCTCCGTGATGTCCTCGACGACATTGGGAAGCGAGGTAAACTCGTGAGAGACGCCTTCGATGCGGACGGCGGAAATAGCCGCGCCTTCAAGGGAAGACATCAGGATGCGACGCAGGGAGTTGCCGATGGTATGTCCGAACCCGCTCTGGAACGGAGCCGCAGTAAACTTCGCGTAGGTAGGGGTTGCGGTCTCTTCTTCCATTTCAAGCGAGGTCGGCATCGGAAATCCGGATATGGTAGCAGCCATCTTTTATTATCCTCCAAGTTAAGTTGTAACGGGTTAAAGTTCAGATCCATGCGGGGACGGGGAAAACCGTCCCGGATATCAGCAATCGGGAATCAGACACGGCGGCGTTTCGGGGGTCTGCATCCGTTATGCGGAACCGGAGTGATATCTTTGATGGCGACGACGTCCATACCGGTGGAGGCGATGCCTCGGACGGCGGATTCACGGCCGGCGCCGGGTCCGTTGACGCGGACTTCAACTTCCGTCATGCCGAGGGCCTGGGCCTTCTTCGCGGCATCGGCGGCGATGACCTGAGCGGCATAAGCGGTGCTTTTGCGGGAACCTTTGAAACCGTTTTTGCCGCCGGTGGACCAGCAGAGCACGTTGCCGTGCAGATCGGTGAAGGTGACCTTGGTATTGTTGAAGGAGGCCAGCACGTAAGCAATGCCGGCGGGGACAGAGCGTCCGCCTTTGCGGCGTTTCTGTTCGGCAGCCGGGGTCTCGGCGGCAGCCGTTTCCGGAGCGGGAGCCGCGGCCGGAGCAGGAGCTTCCGCAGGTGCCGCGGTATTTTTGATTTCTTCAGCCATTTTAAAATTCAAAGCCTTTCAATTAATCATTCGTTTTCAGGCAATGCCGTCAGGCGGCATCACTTCTTGGCGGCAGGAGCAGCTGCGGGAGCCGGAGCGGCAGCACCGCTCTTCTCGATTTTACGCTGCGTTTTGTCGCGGATAGCGCCGACTGTGACCTTCTTGCCCTTTCTCGTGCGGGCATTGGTGCGGGTGCGCTGTCCATGGCAGGGAAGACCTTTGCGGTGACGGATGCCGCGGTAGCAGTTGATCTGCTGGAGACGGCGGACATCCTGCGCCAGCTGACGGCGGAGGTCGCCTTCCACCACGAAGTCATTCTGAAGCATGACCGTAATGGCCGCAATGTTTTCGTCCGTGATCTGATTTGCTTTGGTTCCGGGTTTGATTTTCGCGCGTTTGACCAGTTCTTCTGCGATTTTCGGCCCGATTCCATAAATGTACCGGAGTGCGAATTCGATCCGCTTGTTCCCCGGAATGTCAACACCGATGATTCTAGGCATGTTTACACTTCTCCGTTTCAGCCTTGTTTCTGTTTGTGACGGGGATTGCGGGAGCAAACCACGCGAACCACGCCGTTGCGTTTGATGATCTGGCAGTTTTCACATCTGCGCTTGATTGACGCCCTGACTTTCATAATTCTGAGCCTCGTCTTTCATTTTTTTCCACAAATACACACGTAAGCCTTCATTTCCAATGAAGGCACAGCACGCACATGTCGGAATGAAGCGGGGACGCGACTCCCTGCCTTACACGCGCGAAGTCCTATAATATAACCCATGTCAACCATTTTTCAAATATTTTTCGGCAGAAAAAAAATTTTTTTTTATTTTTTTTACTTTTTTTGCGGTTCCGGCGGTTGACTGGACGCCGGTCCGTGTTATATTATTGGACTAAAAATGAACTGCATCCAACGATTTTTCGACCGTCTTCCGGAATGGAAGATCCTCATGATCACGGCTGTTTTTGCCGTTCTGATGGGATTTTACTGTCTGTCCGGACGCATCCTGCTCAGCGGCGATGAGACCCGCGTGGCCGGGATCATCCGGGAACTGCAATTTTCCCCCAGACCGTTCTTCCTGCCGCGGCTCAACGGGGTTCCGTTTCTGGAATATCCTCCTTTATATTATTGGGGCGGCGCTTTCTTCCTTTCCGCCTTCGGAGTCTCCTACGGCACGGTCAAAGCCATGTCGGCACTCTCCTTCTGTCTGTCCATCCTGCTGGTCTACGGACTGGCACGCCGGCTGAAACTGGACAAGGCGACCGCATTTTTCTCGGCCGTGATGCTGGGTTCCGCCCTGGCGTTTTTTTCCACCGGACGGACCTGCATGGTGGATATCACGCTGGGATTTTTCGTGCTGCTGGCCGTTTTCGGGTTCTATTCGGGAATGACGGCGACCGGCTGGAAATCCGCTTTATGCTGCTATATCGTATATGCGGCCGGTGCGGGCTGTGCCGTTATGACCAAGGGACTGCTGGGGCTTGCCCTGCCGGGCGTGATCCTCTTTTTCCTGCTGCTGGTCCGGGATATTGCCGAACGCAGACTGCACTGGAAACTCTGGCTGATCCTGGGATTTGCCTCGCTGGCGGCGCTGATCCCGGTGGCGGTATGGGCGTATGAGCTCTATCGCTGGATGGGATGGAATGATTTTTACGAAGTCATGCATGCCAACAACATAGGACGTTTTTCCGGCAGTCATATCGATCATCGTGCACCGTTTTATTATTATCTGCTGCGGTTGCCGGAACTGTTCCAGCCCTGGCTGCTGCTGATCCCGTTCGGTTTATGGAAAGCCTGTCGGGATTTCCGGCGGGAACACGATCACGGCTCCCTGTTTCTGCTCTGCGCTTTACTGGCCCCGCTGGCGCTGCTGTCGGTCGCCTCGGCAAAACGGAATGTCTATCTGATTCCGGTCTATCCGGCCGCGATGATCCTGGCGGGTTCCGGTCTGGGGTTCCTGCTCGATCTGCTCTGCCGAAAAGCGGAGGAAGAAAAACTGCTCCGGGCCGGCCGGCTGGCCGGGCTGGTCCTGATCTGTCTGGCGGCGGCTGCGGCAGTCTTCCTGTTCTTCCAGTATCCGGGTCTCCGGCCATGGGCGGTCCTGCCCCTGCTCTTGGCCGCGGCGGGGCTGATCCTGTTTCTCCGCAGGGATCTCCCCCGGGGCGGTCTGCTGTTGCTCCTTACGCTGGCCGCCCTGCTTCCATACGGGGAAGCGGTTCTGCCGAACCGGTTTGCTGCCGAAGATAATCTGGAATCGCTTTTCCGCCGGGTCGGCGAACTGGAAAACCAGGGGGAAAAAGTTTATCTGCTCGATCCGATGGAACGTCTGCTCGGTGCGTCAGCCTATTACCGCGGCCACCTGATGGCGGTCCGGAAACGGAAGGATTATGACGGCCGCAGCCGCGAGATCTGGGTGCTCCGCAAACGCGACAAAAAAAAGACCGCCCCTTACGGCGATCATCACTACATTGTTCAGATGCCCGAAGGCAAATCATTGTAAGCAGATCTGATTTTGCCATAAAAATACCTGTTTCAGGTAATTTCCATTTGTATTTTAAACAGTCCGGCATTATATTGACAACATGGCTGGAAGGAATCAGCCATGCCGCAGCCGGGCAATCCGGAACCGGCAAGCAACATCAATCACCAAAAAGAAGGAAAAAAAGATGAAAAAACTGACAATCGGTTTGATCGCCGTAATGACCGCCATGACTGCCGGATCGCTCTTTGCCGCGGACTGGTATGTCTCGGCCGCCGGCAAGAAAAAAGCGGCTGGAAATGCTCCTGGGGCACCACTGAAAGATCTTTACCGGGCCATCAATAAAGCCAAGGCCGGCGACCGCATCCTGATCGCAGGGGGAAAATACACCGGCCAGATGGGTGCCAGTGAGATCGTCGTCAACAAACCGCTCAGCCTGGTCGGCGGCTACAGTCCCGATTTTGCCCAGCGCGATGTGGTCAAATATCCGACGATGATCCAGCCGGCGAATGACAAGAACGACACCAAAGGTCTGGGTGTCATCACCCTGAAACTGCCGAACGGAAAAGGGCCCGACATGGTGATCGACGGTCTGGTGATCGACCAGTCCTACATGAACAGTTATCATACGGTCAAAGGCAAACCCGCGGGCGTGGAAACCGGCATGTGGCTGGAACCGCCGGCGAAAGGTGCCAAGGACAAATTCGGATCGGCGAAATCCTATTCGATCTTCAGCGAGACCAAGAGCCGTTACGAAGGCAATATCATCATCCAGAACTGCATCATTGCCAACAGCGGCAATTTCGGGATCAACATCTCCCTGTACAGCGGCACAGTAAAAATCCTGAACAATATTTTCGTGGCCTGCCGCATGGAATCCTGCGATGTTTCCTGCTCCAATGCCAAACCCGCGGTGCAGTGTGAATTCGCCAACAACACCGTGCTGTTCACCTGGAGCCGCACCGCTGAATTCACCGATATGGGCTACGGCTTCCGCTGCATCTCCAAAGTCGCGTCCAACATCCATCACAACATCTTCGGTCTGAACGTGTTTGCCGGCGTCGGCAATGACAAGGGCGATCCGAAATCCAAGAAAATCAAACTGGACCACAATGTTTTCTTCCTCAACAAACAGGCGGACGTGACTGCGGTCAAGAGCCCCAATATCCTCAAACTCAAAGTCGGCACCGACGCTTTCGAAGATATGGAAGATTTCCCCGGAATGGAAAGTGTTGACGGCAATATCGCCCTGAAAGATCCGGCCGCCTTCAAAGGCATCATCAATGCGGCTTATCTCACGGCGTTCCTGAATGCCTCCTATTCGGAAAAGACCGATTACAATGAAAATTCTCCCGCCAATGTGTTCCGTGCCGCCATGGGCATGAACAAAGTCGGCAAGATCCAGACGAAAGTTTCCATGTATGGCAACCGCTACCCGCTGCAGGAAACCTTCAAGCTGTGGGGAGCTTACAAAGGATACGGCGCGCAGCCGGTCAAATAACCGGTACGCTGGTTTCTTTCACCGCAGGGCATAAAAACCCTGCGGTTTTTTTTATGCCGTCATGCAAAATCGTGCGGATCAGAAAAACTCCCGGATCCATGGAGGCAAATCCAGATCCGGGAGTTTATTTTCTGCCAAAGAAAAAGGCTCAGTCCTTCTTTAAAGCTTCAACCTTTTCCACTTTCATCAGGTAAGGATATTCCTTGTTGGCCTTGTCGGGGGAGATCCTGCCGCTCACACGGGCAGATCCATCCGGCAAGCCGGTTCCCTCGGAGAGAAACACGCGGATCTTGCCGCCTTTGCGGCCGGTCAGCCAGGTATCATTGCCATGCTGACTGAGCGTGCCGACCAGTTCGGCCTCAAACGATTCCGAGATCGGAACATATCCGGAACCGGCCGCGAGTTTTTCGAAAGACATGTGATGGTCGGGCATTTTCGGAGCCAGGACCAGCAGAGTGCCGACCGCGATGCCGCCGGAAATGATCGTGCAGAGCAGACCTACCTTGAGCCATTGGAAGAAACTGACCTGATGGCCGCCGTGCTTTTCCAGCATGCCCAGCGCCACGATGTTGGCCGTGCTGCCGATCATGGTGATATTGCCGCCGAAACAGGCGCCGAACAGCAGGGCCCACCACAGCGGCAGGTCCTTGACCGTGACGGCCAGCTGCTCGATCACCGGGCTGAACGCCGCCACGAAAATCACATTGTCAACGAAAGCGGAACCGACCGCGGACACCGAGAAGATGAACGGCACCAGGGTCGCCGGAGTCTTGCCGGCGATCTTGGAAAACCCGCTCGCCAGCAGCTGATCCACGTGGGTATGTTCCAGCGTGCCGGCCACGGCGAACAGCAGCATGAAGAAGATCAGCGTCCACCAGTCGACTTCTTTTTCGATATAATGCCGTGCCCGGTTCGACTTGAGGATCATCACGATCCCCGCGCAGATCAGCGGCATCACCAGCAGCACACTGTTCTTTTCCAGACCCAGCAGGGTCTCGGTCTGGTGGTGCGAAGCGATCGCGACCACGGTCAGGACCAGCAGGAGCAGGCCACGTCCGTATGGAACTTTCACCACCGGCGCGATCGAAAGGCCGCGGGCCAGACGGTCTTTCAGGCTCACATCGAACTGTTTCAAGTCCTTGCGGTAGAACCACAGCAGCAGCACGGTGGTCACCACCAGCGCGGCCAGCATCATCGGGAAGG
>Ga0265298_10002931_pt1 | contig 23124 bp, 20 predicted proteins | sample AusTroGonzalo_MG_3_FD_193486 | JGI IMG/M metagenome (GOLD analysis project Ga0265298, IMG submission 193486) | Bovine rumen microbial communities from tropical cattle in Woodstock, Queensland, Australia - Gonzalo_01 | ecosystem: Host-associated > Mammals > Digestive system > Stomach > Rumen ...
TTGTTATCTGTGACGACAGGGACCACGCCTCCATCGTAGACGGCCGCCGCCTTTCCTTTGCAAAAGCCCTCCACTACAAGCACAATGACATGCGTGACCTGGAGCGCTGCATCAGGCGCTGCCCCAGGAATGCCGTAAAGCTAATAGTTGTGGACGGAGTCTTCTCCATGGAAGGAGACCTTGCCAAACTCCCTGACATCGTAGCTCTGAAGCACAGGTTCGAGAACGTTGTTATCATGGTCGATGAGGCCCACGGCCTGGGCGTCTTCGGCAAGCAGGGCCGCGGCGTTTGCAACCACTTCGGCCTCACCAAGGAGATTGACCTTATCATGGGCACCTTCTCCAAGAGCCTTGCCGCCATCGGCGGTTTCATCGCTGCCGACAGCACCATCATCAACTGGCTCCGACACAGCGCACGCACCTACATTTTCCAGGCATCGGACACCCCTGCAGCTACCGCCAGCGCCCTTGAGGCACTTCACATTATACAGAAAGAGCCTGAGCGCATAGAAAAGCTATGGGATGTAACCAATTATGCTCTAAAGCGTTTCAAGGAAGCCGGCTTTGAAATCGGTGAAACCGAAAGCCCCATCATCCCTCTCTATGTGCGTGACCTTGAAAAGACCTTCATCGTCACCAAGCGCGCCTTTGACGAGGGCGTTTTCATCAACTCCGTCATCCCCCCGGCATGCGCCCCTCAGGATACGCTCATAAGATTCTCCCTCATGGCCACTCACACCCGCGAACAGGTTGACCGCGCCGTGGAAGCCCTGACCAAGGTGTTCAAGGAAGAAGGCATTATAGCGTGATTCGCAACTGGCTTCTAATCAATAATTTACAACAAGTACCCGGGTACCAAGGTACCCGGGTACTTATGCTAAACACCTGCTAATCAATTACTTACAAAACACGCTACAGAATATTCATACTCTGTTCCCTGGCCTTCTCCAGTTCGTCCTTCATCTGAACGACGAGCTTTTGTATGCCAGCGTGGTTGGCCTTGGAGCCGGTAGTGTTGATTTCGCGGCCCATTTCCTGGATGATGAAGCCGAGCTTCTTCCCCGGATAAGGTTCCGTGTCGATGGTATCCATAAAGTATTTGCAGTGCTGGCGCAGGCGGACCTTTTCCTCGTTGATATCGTACTTTTCAAGGTAGAAGATGAGCTCCTGCTCAAAGCGCTCGGGGTTGGGTTTGGCGGCAAGATCGGCAAGAGCCTTCTGCATTTTTTCCTTAACCGTGGCGATGCGTTCGCCCTCCAGGGCTTCAACCTTGTCGTACAGGGCCAGAATCTTGTCCACGCGTGAGGTAACATCCTTGTAAAGCACGGCGCCTTCTTTGTCGCGGTAAACGCAGAGGGCATCCAACGCCTTCTCAAAAGCTTCTTCCACAACGGGCCAGTTCTCTTCCGTGACGATGTCTTCCTTTTTTACGGCCACGTCAGGCATGCGGAGGATTGCGCCAAGGAGCGTAGCATCGGCAACATCCCCCTTCACCGGGACTATGGCCTTAATCTCCTGAAGATACTCCGCCACCATCTGGGCATTGACGGCCTTACCCGCTTCTGACGCCGATGCTTCCCAGTTCAGGAAAACGTCGATAGTGCCTCTCTGGAGGCGTTCAGCCAGCTTCTTGCGGATATAGATATCCTTATCCTTTGGAAGGAGCGAACTCTTTATGTTGATGTCTGCGCTTTTGGAATTTAAGGTACGGATTTCCACGGTAAGCTTTCCGCCTGGGAGCATGGCTTCTGCCTTGCCGTATCCTGTCATGGACTGAATCATATCAAAAATGTGTTTTCGCCGTACAAATTTACTGAATAATTTGTAATTTTGTAGATACGCATAAAAACATTAGACTATGATAGTAAAGTCATTTCTTCTCAAACAGGATAAACTGGACAGTTTTGCCTCCTTATGTGATCAAGATACAATTGCGGTAGTAAGGCCGCAGAAAAGGGTGGAGGCTCTTTTCAGGAATGCCATCCGTAAAACCATAGTGGAAAAGAAGAGCGCAGATGAGGAGTTCAAGGCTATAAGGGAGTATTTCATCGGACTTCTGCCGGATCCTACATACCAGGAAACCGTTGAGACTGTGCTTGATGGCGCCGAATCCTATCTCCGTGAAGGAATGTACGTACAGACTTCACCTCATGCGATTGAGGACTTTGTTCTTGCAAAGTGCGCCCGTCTGGCTGCTGAAGCAGTTCATTTCAGGGTGGGTGGCCGTATTGTCTATGGCACGGAGCTCATGATTTGCCATACTGAGCAGCACTTTGACTGGGCTGCCTCCAAGGAGCAGATGGTTAATCGCCTTTCCGGTCCCGGCCCTATCGTTATACCGGGAGGCTATGGCAGGCTAATGAGCGGCTACGTCGTGCGCACCGGTAAAGACGGTGCCCATCTCATGGCATCACTCATTGCATCGGCACTGGGTGCTTCCTGCATTGAATTCTACATAGAAGGCCGCGTAGCAGAAGGTGTTACCGCCATGACTTTTGACGAGGCTACACATTTCTGCTCCGTTCCCCATGCCGCATTTGCTTCTTCCGCAATCTGGCCCGCAAAAAACGCAAATATTCCTATCGTAGTCAAGGATATAGATGATCCGGACTTCGAGGGCACTATCATCTCCACCGGTTCTGCTCACCAGACTGCAGTTCTTGCAGACAAGGACCTGGCCCTTATTACCGTATATGGTACCGGCCTTCTTGGGAAGGTAGGTATGTCATCGGCCATATTCTCCTGTATGGCAAAGGAGGGAGTAAACGTCAGGTTCATAGCCCAGACTTCCAGTGAGTATTCCATCAGCTTTGCAGTAAAGAGTGAGGACCGAGACATTGCTGAGGAAGCTCTCAAGAGCCTCTTTGAGGAAAATCCACTCCTCCCTCTGGACGATGTTGTTGTCCTGAACCAGGCCGTAGGCATTGTCACGGTGTTCGGCAGCAAGATGAGAAATGTTCCCGGAGTATCCGGAAACGTCTTTGGAAAACTTGGCGCCGCCGGCATCAACATCATCGCCAGTGCCCAGGGCGGAGAGGAACTCTCCATCTCCCTGGTCCTGGATGAAAAAGATGTTGACAAGGCCGCAGCTTTGCTCCGCGCGTGATTCGCAAGTACCTGATTGACAGGTGTTTAATAAAAGTACCCGGGTACCAAGGCACCCGGGTACTTTATGTAAATAGCTGATAGTAAGCTTGTTAACGAACACAGTTATAACTTCACATGAAATTCACCCATGTACACGCCGGTGCAGCCGGTTTGGACGATGGGGACTTTACGGCCGTCCAGGTTCTCTACCCAGTCCGGCTGTTCCATGAAGGTGTGAGAATGACCGCCTACCACAATGTCAATTCCACGGGTGGCTGCTACCAGTTGAGGATCTGTGATGTCTCCGGGATTGTGCTCAGTATAGCCTATATGGGTAAGAGCAATCACCAGATCACACTGGGGACGCAACTCATCGGCATACTTTTGCACGGTGGGAATCATGTCAAAAGAAGGGACGCGGTCTGCGATGTCCGCTGCAACCATGTCCTTTAGTTTGCACAAAACTCCAATTATTCCAATCTTCTTGCCGGCTTTCTCCACTATCACATACGGCTTTACATACTTGCCTATCTCGAAAGGAGAGAAATCGTAATTGCACACCACAACGGGGCATTCAAGTGAAGAAAGGCGCTCTCCAAGGGCTTCAAGACCGTTGTCAAACTCGTGGTTGCCCAGGGTTACGGCATCGTAATGAACAGCATTCAAGGTCTGGATTTCCACAGTGCCGCCAAACTCGGGAAAGTATGAAGATCCCTGAAAAAAGTCCCCGGCGTGAAGTACCAGGACGTTGGATGGACCATCGGCCCTGCGGACGCTGTCAATATACGCGGCACGCTCCAGTTCTCCGCCCATTCCCGCAAACTCACCTGAACGTACGGGTTCAAGCTGGCTGTGCGTATCATTGACGTGAATAATCGTAATGCTTGCCTTATGCGAAGCTATATACTTCACCGTAAAGAAAGCAATGGCGGCACCGGAGAGCAGACAGACAGTAGCAATGACGAAAAGTTTATTCTTATTCATAGGCTTATTCCATTACTACGCGGCCGTCGGCTGCGCCTTCAATTACAATACCCCTGGACTCGCAGTCCTTTACATAATCCAGCATGACATCTTTCAGAAGCACATGCGTGAGAACGACCTTTTCCGCCAGTGCGCCCAGTGCGATGCGGTCCCCACCGTCAAGCAGGAAATCGATGCTGGCAACGTTGTACAAGCGGTCAGGGTCGATGGGCTTGCCGCCCACAGTTGCCTCTACCAGTTTGTGGTCCTTCACCCTGATACGGGCGCCGCTGGTAGCCTGAAAGGCCTTGGTCTCCGCCAGTTGCTCCAGCAGTTTGGTAAGGTTGGAGCCCTTCATCTGCACGTAGCACAGATAGTTTTTGAAGGGGAACATGGACGATATGTCCTCCAGAGTAATGGCTCCCTCCGGCAGAGGGCAACGGATTCCGCCAAAGTTGGTCACGGCAAAATCCATCGGCTTACCGAACTCTTTTGTTCCGCGGGCGCGGAGAATATCGGCAAAGAGGTTGCCAAGAGGAAGGTCCGGATCTGTGCGGAGGTTCATGAGCATGGCAGCGCTGTGGCCCACCACGACCTTCAGCTTAGAAAGACGCGGCTGGGCGTCCATCAGGGCCGATGCTATTTCCGGCACCGGGCTGCCTTCCGGAAAGGCGACGCCACTGGGGGCGATGTAGCCATCGTCCCCGAAAGTGCCAAGGGCGGTTTCCACATTCTCAGTAGTCACACACTGGGCACCAACCCTGTGCCCGTCCATGGCCACCCGCTTCCAGGCAATCTCCGGACCATCGCTCTTGAGTGCCGCCCGCACAGCGAACAGCACTCCAAGAGCAACAAGAATCCATGCCGCCTTGGCAAGAAGGCTTTTTACTTCATTCTCAGCCATTTCCACAAATCCTTGAAAGTGGATTTCTTACCATACATCAGGATTCCCACCTTATAAATCTTGGCAGAAGCCCATGCGCATGCAAAGAAAGTGAGGATAAGAAGAACGATTGAGAGCACCAGTTCCCATGTAGCAACGCCAAATGGTATGCGGGCAAGCATAACGATAGGCGACGTGAAAGGAATCATTGAGAACCAGAACACCAGCGAACTGCCGGGAGCCTTGAAGGCGTATAGTGCCACAAAGAAGCCAAGCATCAACGGGATGGTCACCGGAAGCTGCAGCTGGGTGCTGTCGCCCTCGTTCTCAACGGATGATCCGATAGCTGCAAACATGGACGCATACAGCAGGTATCCGAAGATGAAGAACAACAGGAAAGCTATGGCAAGCTGAGGCACGTTGATGTTGCCAAGGGTGCTCATAACAGCCTGCATTCCAGTGGGTTCAGCGGCTGTAACGGCGGTGCTGTCGGTAACGGCCATGGCGGTATCCAGGTCAATGGCAGCGCCGGGCACGTGAACGCCGGGAGTCATCATCTCCGCCATCTGGGCGGTCTGCTCCTCAGAGACAGCTCCCATTATCTTATCCTTGCCGATAATACCGAAGGCGGCAGCCACAAGGGCCAGCGTAAGCACAATCCACAGAAGGAACTGTGTGAGTGCCACAAGAGCAACGCCTATAATCTTGCCGAACATGAGCTCTGTAGCCTTAACGGAAGAAACAAGAACCTCCACCACGCGGGAGCTCTTTTCCTCGATGACAGAGGACATGACCATGCCGGAGAACAGGGCGATGAACATATATAGTGCCATGCCAAGAATCATGGATACAGCCATATAAACGCCGGACTCAGAGATGGTTTCCTTGCCTGACTCATCCACCGTATAGCTATGGAGCTTGACGTTGGACTTTACTCCGGCCATAATCTCTTCCAGATTCTCTATGCCGTAAGATTCTATACGGTAAGCCTCAACGGCGTCATTGATGCGGTTCTCAATGAGAGACCCGGTGTCCATGCCCAGGGGCTTTTCCGAATAACAGTCCGCAGATACGGTGCGGGCATCGGTATCCAGCTCGGAAATAGTGAGGAGCACATCAATTCCGTATTCTTTGAGGTTGGTCTTGACGTCTTCAGGAGCAAGGCCCTCATCCAGCATGATGTATTCAGTGACGTCGTTGTTCTCAAGGAAAGGAGTGACGATGCCGGAACGGTCAATGACGCCCACTTTTTTAGCCTCCTCCTTTGTACCCATCATGATGACGGTAGGAAGGACGCAAATGGCGGCGAAAAGGATAGGTGCCAGGAAGGTAATGATGAGGAAACTCTTCTTCTTTACCTTGTTGAGGTATTCCCGGCTGATGATAATTCCAAGTTTGCTGATATTCATTGCTATGCCTCCTCCTCAGTTACAAGTTTGATAAAAATGTCGTTCATTCTGGGGATGACCTCCTTGAAGGAGTTGATCCTGACATCCTTGCCGATGAGTTCCAGAAGACGCGCGTTCACCTTTTCACGCTCTACAACTTCCTGGCGGCGTTCTACGCCCTCAGTGTATTCAATCTCCACATTGTCCTGGCCGTAACGGTGACGGATTTCGTCAGTTCCGCCGGTAACCACAAGTTTTGCTTTGTTAATCAGGGCGATGTAGTCGCACAGCTCTTCAACGGATTCCATGTTGTGGGTGGAGAGAATCACGGTAGCGCCTTCTGCCTTGAGACGGAGGATCTCCTGACGGATAAGTTCCGCGTTTACAGGATCGAAGCCGGAGAAGGGTTCATCCAGTATAAGGAGCGACGGTTTGTGGACCACGGTGGTTACAAACTGGAGTTTCTGCGCCATACCCTTGGAGAGTTCCTCCACCTTTTTGTTCCACCAGTCCTGCATCTCAAAGCGGACAAACCACTTCTTTAGCTCAGAGGCGGCTTCCGTGGCGCTCATTCCCTTGAGCTGGGCCAGATACATTGCCTGGTCCCCCACCTTCATCTTGCGGTAAAGGCCGCGTTCCTCAGGGAGGTAACCTATCTTTGCGACATCGTCCTGCGTAATTGGACGGCCCTTGAAGAACACTTCACCGCCGGAGGCGATGGTAATACGGTTGATGATACGGATAAGGGTTGACTTACCCGCACCGTTGGGGCCAAGCAGGCCGAAAATGCAGCCTTCCGGAATCTCCAAAGACACGTTATCAAGCGCAACCTTTGGTCCGAAAGACTTGGAAACGTTCTTAATCTCAATGATGTTCATATTCTTTCTTTACTCAGATTCTTCGCTTTGCTCGGAATGACATAACACTATGTCTTCCTAAAAAACTGTCATTCTGAACATAGTGAAGAATCCAATCTTCACCGCAAATATAATAATTAATTATTGAAAAACAATAAATATTTCTAAATATTCAACAATTTTGCGACCAGTTCCACCAGAAGCTCCGCTGGTGTTGCCTCACCGGCGTCACCGCCCTTGCCCTTATAGTCGTATTCCGCAAGAAGTGATATAGCCTTAATGCATCGATTGAGCGGATAACTGCGGACCGCAGCATCGTACTCCCTCATGAAATAAGGGTTTACTCCCAGGACGCGGGGTGCATCGGCCTGAGAACCTTTCTGTATGAGGGCGTGATACTTTAGGATACGGCTGAAGTGGGTGTACAGGGGCCCCACCGCCATGAGAAGCATGAAGCGTGGAGCCTGGCCTATACGCGCTGCAACCTTGAGGGCACCAGCAGCGTCACGGTAACTCAGGCACTTGGTCAGTTCAAAGATGCTGAACTGGCGACTGATGCCGACGTTTTTTTCAATATCGGCCACGCCTATTTCCACCGTCCCTTCCGGCAGGTTCTTCAGGAGTTTTTCCGTCTCTACCGCAATCCTGCCAAGGTCTGCTCCGGCACTCTCCGCCAAAAGCTGGCCTGCCTCCGGATGAATCCTGAGGCCGCGGCCCTCATAATAGGACTGGATCCAGGCAGGGACCTCGTGGTCACGGAGGGCGTTCGACTCAACTATGACGCCTGTCTTGAGAACAGTCTTGTACAGGCTCCGTCGCTTGTCTGCCGACGCTCCATGCATCAGAATCACCAGGACAGTGCTGTCAAGAGGCTGTTCGCAGTAAACCGACAACTCTTCAAGCGACTTCATCTGCTGCGCTTCTTTGACAACCACCAGCTGGCGTTCCGCCATCATGGGGAAGCGCCTTGCTGCAGTGATAACGGTTTCTGCATCCACGTCCGACCCGTAACAGATTGTCTGGTTAAAGTCCTTTTCCCACTCCTGGAGGCAGTTGTCTATAATTGCATCGCAGACCTTGTCAGGGTAATACGGCTCCTCTCCCATCAGCAGATATACAGACTTGAAGATGCCTCTGTGGACATCTTCAAGTATAGATCTGACCTGGCGGTCCGTCTCGAGGTATGATTTAGCCGCAGCCACTATTTGGCAAACTTTTTCTCTTTGGAACGGACGATGCGTTCCTTGAGGGCGTCAGCGGCGTCTGTGACTGCTTCCTCGAACGTGCGGGCGTTGCGCTCTACAATGAGGTCTTCTCCCGGGATTCTGGTCTGGAGTTTCACGCTCTTGTTTTCTGCGTCCGGAAGCAGGGAGAGGGTGACATCAATGTCTCCCATGTTGTCGAAGAACTTCTCTACTTTTCCAACTTTTTTCTGAATGTAGTCCAGCAGCTTTTCGTCTGCGTCGAACTTGAGGGACTTTACATTAATCATGTCTTTCTTCGTGTTTTGCCCTTGGATGGGCGTTAATGTATTGGGCTTTGAGCCTTTCGACGGAGTTGTGGGTGTACACTTCCGTTGCAGCAAGGTTTGCATGGCCCAGCATCTCTTTGATTGCTTCAAGGTCCGCTCCCTGGTCCAAAAGGGCAGTTGCAAGGGAGTGCCTGAGTACGTGAGGGGATTTCTTCCCCGGGATTTGTGCTGCGCCAAGTTCCTCCTTAACGGTCCTCTCTATATATTCCGGGTAAAGGGGTTTGCCCTTTTCCGTTATAAGCAGAGGGTCCTCAGAGTGCCTTTCCGTCCCTGCCATCGATTCGGCTGCTTGTAAATATAGTGAAATTTCCTGATTTGTGGAACTTACCAGGGGAATTTCTCGCATTTTATCACCTTTTCCCCGAACGCGGAGAGTGCCCCTTATAGGGTCGATGCTTCCAATCGTCAGTCCCATAAGCTCCGCCCGGCGTATTCCCGTCGTATAAAGGATAAGGACGATGAGCCTCCGGAGCCTTCTCCGGTACAGCTCCACCGCCACCTTGCTGCCGCTCGGGGCCGACAGCAAAATTCTCAGCTGGTCCTCCCCCGCCGCCGGAGCCGATTCTTCCAGATACTCGTCCAGGGCCTTCTGCGTGCAGTACTCCGGCAGCCTCTTTTCCATCCTGGGACGCTTCACCACCTTGACAGGGTTGCTTTTCAACTTCCCTTCTTTTATGAGCCACCCGCAGAACCCAGACAGGGCCGACATCTGGAGATGCACGGTCCGCGGCTTGAGGCCGGTCTCAATGAGGTGGCCTTCGTATTCGCGTAGACGGGAGGGAATCAGGTTGCCGATAATGTCATCCTGAGGAGCGTCTGCGACGAAGGATCTAAACCCCTCCAGCGCCTCCCGGTACAACGCCTGCGTACGCGGAGAATATCGGCGCACATCCCTTATATATGATATATAGGAGTCAATCATTTTGCGCGGAGCCCAAATTCCTTCGCCTTCTCCCTCATATACGCGTCCGCAGCTTCAAAGGTGTATGGAATCTGCCCGTCCAGGACTGCGTTTTTGACCATTTCCTTAAGCTGGCCGATGGTATTGCACGGTTCAATGCCGAAAACCTCCATTATATAGTCCCCGGTGATGGGGTTTTTCCAGTTGCGGATCTCGTCCTTGGCCTCAACCTCCGCCATCTTTTCCTTCACCTTCTCGAAGTTGCGCCTCAGGCGGATGACCTTTGCCGGATTCTTGGAGGTAATGTCCGCGTTGCTCAGGAGCATAAGGTCGTCGATGTCTTCACCGGCGTCGAAGAGGAGGCGGCGGACGGCGCTGTCCGTCACTTCATCGTCCACAAGGGCAATGGGCCTGAGGTGCAGTCCCACCAGCTTCTGGACGTATTTCATCTTCTCATTCAGGGGCATCTTGAGCTTCTGGAAAATGGCCGGGACCATGCGAGCGCCGACTACATCGTGCCCGTGGAAGGTCCAGCCCAGTCCGGGGACGTAACGTTTGGTTGAGGGTTTGCCGATATCGTGGAGAAGTGCCGCCCACCGCAGCCAGAGACCTGCTTCCGGATCAAAGAAAACGACGTTCTCAAGCACCTGCATGGTGTGGGTGAAGTTCTCCTTGTGGCCTTTGCCGTCCACGGTTTCCACGCCCTTGAGTCGTGACAGTTCAGGAAGGAACTGCCTTAGGAGACCGGTTTCCTCCATGAGCTCGAAAGCCATGGAAGGATGCTGTGTCATCAGCATCTTGTTGACCTCTTCCACGATGCGCTCCTTTGACAGGATGCGCATCCTGTCCGCCATGGATTTCATGGCGGCTATGGATTCCGGGACTATGGTGAACTGCCTCTCCTTTGTGCTGAGCTGCGCCGCAAAACGTATGGCGCGAAGCATTCTTAACGGATCGTCGCTGTATGTCTGTTCGGGCTCAAGCGGAGTGCGGATAATGCCAGAGTTCAGATCCTTGATGCCGCCAAATGGATCCACCAGGGCACCGAAGTCTTCTTTCTGCAGGGAAAAAGCCATGGCGTTGATGGTGAAATCGCGCCTGAGCTGATCCTCTTCCAAAGTACCGTCTTCAACTATGGGCTTACGGGAATCCCTGTTGTAGGATTCCTTTCTGGCGCCCACAAACTCCAGCTCTATGCCATGATACTTGAGCATTGCAGTACCAAAGTTTCTGAACACGCTCACTTTGGCGTTGCACTTCCCGGCAACTGCCTCTGCCAGTTCAATGCCTGACCCTTCAACTACAATGTCAATATCAGTATTGGGCCTGCCCAGAAAGCAGTCCCTCACATATCCACCAATGACAAAAGCCCTGACGCCCAGATCTGCTGCCGTCTCCCCCACCAGTTTAAACACCGGACTATTTAAGAATTCTTCAGTCATATCATTTCGTTCCACTGTGGAGCCTTTTGGACAAACTGGAAGCCATCGTCCTTCTTCTCAAACATGAACGTCTTAACTCCGTTTGTTATGGCAATATACCTGGCATCCAGTTCACGGTTGTAACGGATTGCCTGATCCACTACGTCTTGACTGAGCTGAACCTCAGGGCGCTTGCATTCCACAATCATGAGCGGCCTGGCGCTTCGGTCCCAGACTACGATATCGGCCCTGTAGTCCTTGCCGGCATGAGTGAGGCTTACCTCTGAGCCCATCATGTGCTCCGGCACTCCCATCCCTTCGTGGAGGACGGAAATAAACCATTGACGCACCGCCTCCTCAGGAGTGTTGCGAACGCTCTTTTTCCTCAGCGGATCCCAAATATAATCGCTCTCCATAATCTCTCCAAATTTACTCTTTTCCCCGGAAAACAACAAATTAATTGCTAACTTTGAAACATGAAAAGAATTCTTGTTATTTTACTGGCAGCAGTGTCCGTTTCACTTTATGCCCAGCTTCCTGCCAATTACAAGTGGGTGGGCAACAATACCATAGCTTTCACCCATGACGGCTCGTTCAACGATGCGTTCACCGTCAGCGTAAAAGGCAAAAAATGGACAAAGACCGATGGCCTGCAGTTTCCGGAGAAGTTTGCCGATTTCCCCTTGAAGCCGGAAGGGGCGGTGAATCTCACCTACAGCCCGGACTCCACAAAGCTGGCATTCACCCGGGCCAATGACCTCTGGGTGGCCGATATAGCCTCCGGCAAGGAGACCCGACTCACCTGGGACGGCAGCGAAACCGTAATGAACGGCTATGCCAGCTGGGTGTATTACGAGGAAATTTTCGGTCGTCCTTCCAGGTACCGCGCCTTCTGGTGGTCCCCGGACAGCAAGACTCTTGCCTTCTATCGTTTTGACGATACCGATGTGCCCATGTTCCCTATCTATTCGCCCTTCGGCCAGGACGGCACTCTCCGCCGCACCCATTATCCCAAGGCCGGGGAGAGGAACCCGGAAGTGCGCATCGGCTTTGCATCCATAGAAGACGGCAGTCTTGTCTGGGCCGGTTTTGACGAGAAGGAAGACCAGTACTTTGGCACCCCCTTCTGGAGCAATGACAGCAGGGTATTTTATGTTGCACGCGAGCCCAGAATCCCGAATACGCTCGACCTTCATGCGGTATCACCCGCCGATGGTACCAGGCAGGCCATTTACCACGAAGAGGTTCCCACATGGCTGGACTGGATAGACGGTATGCTCTTCACTGACAAGGGCTTATACATGGTTCGAGACATAGAGGGCGACTGGCAGCAGATTTACTTCCTGAGTTACGACGGCAACATCTTCAAACGCATAACCGACGGCCCCAACTGGAGGATATCCCTCCTGAGGGCCGATAAGAACGGCACGGTGTATTTTACGGCCGAAAGGGATTCCCACGTGCGCCAAGCACTGTATAAGGTCTCATCCAAGGGGGTTGTGACGGCGCTTACGGATACTTCAATGGATGTTACCAGGGTACTTTTCTCCCCGGACGGCAAGTTCTTTGCCGCGCAGACTTCCAACCTTGCAACTGCAACCAGTCTCGCGGTGTACGAAACACGCAAACCTTCAAACAAGTATGTGGTTGGCAGTTTAACCACCCAGGAAGGGCCATCGGGACAGATAGTTACAATAACGGTTGACGGTCTTGAACTTCCAGGGGTGGTTTACTATCCCAAGGACTTCGACCCTGCCAGACAGTATCCCGTCCACGTGGACATCTATGGCGGCCCGGACACCCCCATGGTCCGCGACCGATGGGTTAATCCGGCACGCTACAAGTGGTACTGGGAGAACGGCATCATCGAACTTATTGCCGATTGCCGCGCCGCCGGCCACAACGGCCGAAAGGGCCTGGATGCCATTTATAAACACCTGAATACCATTGAAGTAAACGACTTCATAGAATGGGCAAAGTGGCTGCAGTCGCTGCCTTATGTAAAGGCCGATAAGATAGGTGTGGAAGGCTTCAGCTTCGGCGGAACCATGACAACCATGCTGCTCCTGACGGCCTCCGAATACTTCCATTACGGCATTGCCGGCGGCGGTGTATATGACTGGATGCTTTATGACAGCCACTATACGGAAAGGTTCATGTCAACCCCTCAGGACAACCCTGACGGCTACCGCGACTCCAGGGTCATCGGCCATGTTGACAAGTATCCCGTCAAAGTGGGGCAGGCCGACGGTTCGGTTATGCTCAAACTCACTCACGGCACCGGAGACGACAACGTCCACTTCCAGAACACTCTGCAGCTTATCGACGCCCTTCACAGGCAGAATGCATCGTTCGAACTCATGATTTACCCGGACGGCATGCACGGTTACCGTGGCTACCAGGGCAAACACTCAGACGGCGAAGACCACGAGTTCTGGCTTAAGTACCTGAAAAATAATCGTCCTTGAAATTCACAAGATACACCTTCTCCACGGCACGGGTAAGCGCGGTGTAGAGCCATTTGAGGTCGTCTTCAACAAGGAAGTCCTGCCAGAAGGGGTTGTCTATGAAGACGCATTTCCACTGACCGCCCTGCGCCTTGTGGCAGGTAATAGCCTCCGCATACTTTAGCTGCAACGCATTAAAAAACGGGTCTTCACGGACCGCATCGTAGCGTTTTTTGCGGCCACGGATGTGCGAATAATCCTCATTCACTCCCTGATACAGCAGGTTGGACTGCTCATAGGTGAGTGAGGGGGCCTCTGAGGAGAGAGTGTCCAGAACCACTTTGGCTGTAATTTCCTCGTCATCATAGTCCGGAAGCGCAAGGCAAGCATCGGCAAAGTGCAGTCCATAGCGGTCCTCGTAATTGCGGATGCCTACAAGACGGGCGATGTCTCCGTTGGCAATGTACTCCGTTCCTTCCAGGTTTTCGCAGAACTGATAACAGTTCTTCACTATCATGAGCTTGTCTCCGCGCACCAGCTGTTCCTCCTTGAACTGTACCTGCGCACGGATACCTGCGTTATAGCGGTTTGCTCTTTTGTTGGAGCGGCATAAAACCACGGTCTCATCCTCACCAAAGCGGGAATAAGCATCGGAAAGAGTCTCTATGAGCTCTGATCCGCTGAGACGCTCAATATCCTGGAAGCCGGCAACTCGAAGGCCAAGCTCATGGGCCCCTAAACTATCTGTGCCGGCAGAAATCAATTCCCGGAGGTGCGTGGCGTTTTCCAGTATGCCAGAGCCCTGCTCCTGACGCACCACCGTTGTCAAAGTAGCGAAACTCACCCCTCCGAAATCCGACATGAATGAAGGTGACAGCGCCGGAGATGCATCCAGGCCCACAGGCGGCAACTGGGCCGCATCGCCAACCAGAATCAACTTGCAGTCAACGCCGGAGCGGACAAAGGTCACAAGGTCTTCCAGCAGGTTACCGGAGCCGAATTCCGAACTCCCCTGCCTGCTTCCTGATTCAATGCCGATCAGGGAAACTTCGTCCACGATGAAAAGCGCCCCTTTAGCCTTGTTGGGGGCAAGAAGGAACTGTCCAAAGCCATCGTCCCCGTGTGACTTCTGCCGATAAATATGCTTGTGTATCGTATAAGCCGGGCGGACTGAGTACTGTGAAAGAACCTTTGCCGACCGGCCTGTAGGAGACAGAAGGACACAACGGATCTTATGCTCTGTCATTACGTCGATTACCGCCGCCATCAGAGAGGTCTTCCCAGTCCCGGCATACCCGTTAACAACAAGGATATCGCCCTCGTCAGATGTTACGAAGGCCGATATTTTCTCCAGCAGCGCTTCCTGGCATGGAGTTGGGCCATAGGGAAAACGGCGTAGGAAAGCGTCAAACAGATACCCTGCCCTGTCCATCGCTATTTCCGGTTGAATATGCTGGAAACCACTGCCAGGACCGGGTAGAACTCCACTCTGCCAAGGAACATCCCGCAGGAGAAGATGATCTTAATGGCCGATGGCTCCGCATTGTAATTGCCCATGGATCCGATGCTTCCGATTGAAGGTCCGACATTGGCAATGGATGCCAGTGATCCTGTAAGGGCGTGCCCGTTGGGATCTCCCACCAGCAGGCAAAGAACCGTTGACATGCCTATCGACAGGAAAAACATCGCGATATAAAGCACCAGAGGGTAAATCTCCTCGTCATGAAGGATGCGCTTCCCCATCCTCACCTCATAAATGGTTGAAGGGTTCAGAGTCTTTTGGATCTGCATCCGTATAGCCTTGAAAAGGACAAGGGCGCGGTCAACTTTAAGACCGCCGGAAGTTGATCCGGCGCAGCCGCAGACAAGGCTCACAAGAATGAGCATGAAACACGGCAGCATGGGCCAGGTTGCATTGTCACTTATGCCGAATCCAGTGGTAGAGGCATAGCTCATTACATGGAAAGTTCCGTCAAGAAAAGACCGGCCCCATCCCTGATCGGTCCCGGACATCTTGAGTGACACTGAAGTAACAATGGATATAACGATGAGCGAAGCAACATAAAACTTGATGACCGGGTTCTTCAGAGGCCGGAGCGTTCTCCCTGCGATGGCCATGAAAAGTGCCCCGAAATGCAGGGAAGTGAGGAACATGAACACTATCGTGACGACAGAGATCAGAGGCGAATTGAAGTATCCGATCGATAGGGTCCGGGACGAGAAGCCTCCGGAAGCCGACACGCTGAAGGCGTGGCAGACAGCATCGAAAGCGGACATTCCGCATGCCCAGTATGCCAGGAACGAGGCCGCACCCAAGCCAAGGTAAACGTAGGCAAAAATGAAAACGGTCTTGTTTACGCGGCTGCTGTAACCGTCCCTTGACAAGGAGGACAGCTCCATATTGGTGAGTCTCAGCCTCACCGGGGACGACGTGGGGATAATCAGAAGCAGGAAGACCACAACTCCCAAACCGCCGATGAAATGGGTGGACGCTCTCCAGAACAGAAGGCTCCTGGGCAGGGCTTCCACATCCTCCAGGATTGTTGCACCGGTGGTTGTAAAGCCGGAAACGCTTTCAAACCAGGCGTTAATAAGAGTGAAAGGGCCGCCCCAGAGAGCGTATGGGAGGGCGCCAAAGATAAATGACAGCAGCCAGGACAGGAAAATAATCATATATCCGTCCTTGAGGCTGATGCGTGCGGTCTTGCGGACAAAGATAAAGGGGAAAATACCGAAGATAAAGGTAATGGTAAAACTGATAAGCAGCGGCGTAAGGGCGCTGTCTCCTCCGTCCAGAAGGGAAATGCCCACGGACAGGAGCATAAACAGCGCACTCACAAGAAGTGCGATGCCAACGTTTCTTGAAATTACCTTAAGGTTCATAGTTCAGGTCCGGTGGAGGGATTCTCGGCACCCTCTTTTAAGAGGGAGATACGGCGGCGCAGCTGGCGGTTTTCCTCTGTAAGGTCTGTAATTGAGGAGTTGAGGTCGCTGAGCTGGTCGTTGCCGTCAAAGGTGTAATTGTATCTGTGCCTGTATTTGATGAAATTCCCCAGAGAATCATTCATCTTGTACAATGGATTAACATAGTAAACAAGGATGAAGAACATCAGGAGAAGCACCAGCAGGATGCCCACCCCCACCGCTACGGCTCCGGGGATGATACTCCGGTAGAATCCGCTGTCAAAATCCTCGGAATTCTGCTGAAGCTCTGCATACATCTCTCCGCCAAGGCGGTCAAGGTAATCTCTTACACGCCCGAAAAGAGGCTGAAGACGATTGAAATACCAGTCTCTGGTGTCTATGAAATTGGACTGAAGAACGTCCTCCAACTCCATAGATGCCAGCATATATGCAGAATAAGCATAAAGAACTGAATCGGCCATTGGGACAACTCTTCCCTGGCCGAATCCATCCTTCAAAGAATCGCAATAATTGAGAAAACCGGTACGGTCAAAGTCCGGAAGGGTGCTGAGATTATCATCACCGATGACGGCCAGTACTTGGAGATTGTACGTATCAACTGCATCGACAAGGCGCTGCGCCACATGGATATTCCGTATATCATCGGCAATCATGTCCGACACATAGTTGGACATGTGACGGTATTCCAGGACAGAAATCACACTTGACATCATCAGGACAACCGCGACTGCGCTGAGTGACAAGATGATTTTCATCCTTATTGAAAGGCGGAACTCATTCCACCAGTTTCTCAGTTTCATAAACATATCTGCAAATATAGTCATTTTTTTGCACGCGCGTACGATATGTCAAATATGAAAATTTTTCATAAATAGGCTTTAATTTTAGAAAATTTTTATTATATTTGTCACAAAACATAAAAAACATGAGAGAAACTTTTCTTGAGAAGAAAGACAACAAGAACTCGCTGCTCAAAAAAACCATACTCTTTTTATGCATTGAGCACGGTGAGCATAGTATTTCTGCCCTGAGTGACGCCATCGGCGCATCTGTCCCCACGGTCACAAAACTCATCGGGGAGCTCATAGATGAAGGCTTCATGACAGACCTGGGCAAATCAGGCACGTCCGGAGGCCGCAGGCCTTCAATATACGGGCTGAACCCTGAGGCGGGTTACTTTGTCGGCATGGATATCCGCAATTCCCACGCCTGCATTGCAGTGACTGATTTCAAGGGAGGACTGCTGGCATTCACGGACGGAATCCCTTTCAAGATGGAAGCAAACGAGGAATCTGTCCACAGGATTGCATCTACCGTACGCGAATTCATCAGCCGGGAAAACCTGGAATGGAACAAGATAATGGGACTTGGCGTCAGCATTCCCGGCCGTGTGAATCCTGTCACCGGGTACAGCAATAATTATTCGTTCGACGACAAGCACTCCATCAGCCGCATCCTTGAAGAGGATCTGAGGACTCATATCGTCCTTGAAAATGACTCTCGCGCAATGACTTACGGAGAGTATCTTGGCGGGGGGCTCAAGGAAAAGAACATGCTCTATGTCAACGTCAGCTGGGGCCTGGGAATGGGTATCATTGCCGACGGAAGGCTCTACTACGGTACCTCCGGATTCAGCGGCGAGTTCGGCCACTTCCCTCTTCTGGACAACGGTCAGATGTGCCGGTGCGGAAAGGTAGGATGCCTGGAAACCGGCGCATCAGGATCGGCCCTGGTAAGGATGATTGGGGAAAAACTGGCCTCCGGTCGGGCATCGGTCCTTGCGGGAAAATACAAGAGAGAAGGGAAAGTGAACCTGAACGACATCTTTGATGCCATCAGAAACGAGGACACACTCGCTATTGAGACCGTTGAAAAACTGGGCACCAACCTTGGAAAGGGTCTCGCCGGCCTCATCAATATTTTCAACCCCCAGCTTGTGGTTATTGGCGGAAAAGTTTCCGTTGCCGCCGGGGACTACCTCATGCTCCCCATCCGCACCGCCATAAAGCGCCACGTCCTTAGCATCGCAAACCAGGACACTTCAATCAAACTCACCAAACTGCGCCAGAAGGCCGCCCCCATAGGCGCAGCCCTCCTTGTTAGAAGCCGTATTTTGGGAATGCTCTGAGAGCTTTTACTCAATACCGGCAATAAGCCGTATTAAGGTCTCTTTGGCGTCTCCAAGTTCCAGGTAGACGCCTTTTTCGCGGCTGTAGAGTGGATTCTCAACGCCCGCATAGCCTGGCTTGAGGTCATAGTTACAGACTATTACCTCAGGGGCCTCGTCAACATTGAGGACAGGCATTCCGTATATAGGTGTCCCAACGGCATTGCGCGCAGCGGGATTCAGGACGTCATTGGCGCCTATTACCACTACGGCGTCAACACTCTTGAAGTCGTCGTTGATAGCCTCCATTTCATAGAGTTTCTCATAGTCGACATCAGCCTCGGCCAGAAGGACGTTCATATGCCCGGGCATGCGTCCGGCCACAGGGTGTATGGCAAAACGGACACGAGCGCCGCGGCTTTCAAGTTTGTCAGCCAGCTGACGAACCTGGTGTTGCGCCTGAGCAAGCGCCATACCATAACCTGGCACTATGATAACATCCTTTGCCATGGAGAGTACGGCAGCAGCTGTAGGTGCCTCCTCCATGGCTTTTGTGGTGTCAATCTGCGCGTCAAGCTTTTTAACCCTTGCCTCAAGGTCTGCGACCATGGCCTCAAGTTCCTTTATTTTCTTTTCTAAATCCATAATTCGTTTGACCAATTCTTCGTTTTCAATGACAGGAGTCTGGGATGGTTTTACCGTCCCGCCCGTTAGAATACTTAACAGCTTGCGATTCATGGCGCGGCACATAATCTGTGTGAGAAGGAGTCCCGAGGCTCCTACTATTCCGCCTACCGCAACAAGGAACACATCTCCGATAGCCATGCCGGCTATAGCTCCGGCAACGCCGGAAAGCGAGTTGAGAAGAGATATCGTGATTGGCATATCGGCCCCGCCCACGCGGACAGAGAACCAAAGGCCAAAGAGAAATGCACTTATGAGTAATCCTGCAAGGCACAACGTGAGGCCCGCGCCACTGACAAAAAGCCCGGCGACGACAAAGCCTACGGTAAGTACCAGGAAAAACAATGTGAAGAGTGAGTGGCATTTCCACACCACCGGTTTTTGAGAAAGAATCCTGCTCAGTTTGCCTGCAGCTATCAAGCTTCCTATCAAAGTCACCATACCGACGGCAACGGCCATCAGCGCAGTGAATCTCACAAAAGCTCCGCCATTTACAGACAGAATACCCACCAGTGCCGATGCTCCGCCGCCCAGGCCATTGAAAAGAGCCACTGTCTGGGGCATTTGGATCATCTTTACCCGGCTGGCGATGAGTCCACCAACCAATGCCCCAATCAGGATGGAGACATAGACCGTCCACACAGATACGACTCCCGTAAAGAGCAGTGTGGCGACTATCCCCACCAGCATGGCAAAAGCCGATAGGAGGTTTCCGGCGATTGCCGTCTTAACCTTGCTCATCATGGAGATGCCCGCAAGAACAAGTATGGCCAGGACAACACTTAATATGATTTGTACTACTGACATTATTCCTGTTTCTTTTTCTTGCCGAACATCATGAGCATTCGGTGGGTTACACCAAACCCTCCGAATACATTAACTGCCGCAAGTACAATTGCAAAGCCGCCTGCGATCTGGGAAAGGACGCCGTCTCCAGCTAGGAAAGCAACTCCAGTGGCCGCAATAGCGCCTACAATAGTCACTCCTGAGAGGGCGTTCATTCCCGACATCAGCGGCGTATGCAGAAGACTGGGCACATTTTTAATGATAAAATAGCCCATGACCGCACTTACGACGAAGACTGATACCAGAACAAGCGGGTGTATCATAAGCCCATGGCTTCGCGTGCGCCCTGATGAACCAGCTGGCCATCCACGCATACAAGCGACTTCTGAATAATCTCGTCTTCCCTGTCAAGGACAATCTTACCGTCCTTTACCAGATAGTTCACCAGGTTGAACAGATTGTTGGAGAACATCCATGTGGAGCTGGTAGGAAGCAGGCCAGGGATATTCTTGACACCCATGAGGGTAACGCCGTATTTGGTCTCGATTCCGCCCTTAGGGGTGAGCTCGCAGTTACCGCCCTGGTCAATGGAGATATCGACTATGACGGAGCCCTTCTTCATACCCTTGACCATATCTTCAGTAATGATGACAGGCGCGATTTTTCCGGGAATAAGAGCCGAGCAGAATACAATATCCATATCCTGGATGGTTGCCTTGAGGGCTTCTCGTTCCTTGATGAGGACATCGGCGGGCAGGCGGTTCGCATAGCCGCCTTCAGCAATTGCAAGCTCTGGAGGAACAGTGGTATCAATAACCTTTGCGCCAAGTGAACCGGCATTCTCAGATGCCATTGGACGAATATCTGCAGCGTAAGTAATTGCCCCTAAACGCTTTGCGGTTGCCAAGGCCTGAAGGCCGGCGACACCCACGCCGATTACCATCACCTTCGCGGGTTTGATCTGTCCTACAGCTGTAAACATCTGAGGGACAAAGGTCGTGAGCATATTTGCGGCCATAAGGATACCCTTATAACCTGCGCATGTACTCATTGAAGTAAGAGCATCCATGCTCTGTGCACGGGATATACGGGGAATGCCGTCCAGCGTAATAGCGGTTACACCCTTTGCAGTGAGAGCCTTAACCATCTCATGATTCACGGGAGAAGCCGGGTGAATGAAGGTAATCAGAACCTGCCCCTTGTGCATCATATCAACCTCGTGCCTGTTTAGGGACTCGTTCATCAGAGGCTCTTTGACCTTGAGAATCAATTGGGCGCGGTCATATATCTCCTGGGGATTATCCAAAAGAGTGGCGCCCGCCTTGATGTAATCCTCGTCGTGATAGAGGGCGCCGTCTCCGGCATGACGCTCTACCAGAACTTCAAAGCCATTCTGTACATACTTGCCAACAGTTTCAGGTGTTGCCGATACACGGGCTTCGTCGTGCATGATTTCTTTAGGGATACCGATGATCATATTGTTATTAATTATGTGCTTTTACAACTTTATATTAATTGCGGCTATAAAGTTACAATTTTTAAGCATTCGTTGTTCAATTATTCATTAAAATAATCAACGAAATATTTGTTAGTTTTTTAGCTATATTTGTATTTTAATAGACATATCTTTTTATGGCACAATCGTTAGAGATTTCCGTCCGGGGCATAGAAATGCCGGCCTCCCCTATTCGCAAACTTGCGCCTTTGGCATATGCGGCAGAAGACAGAGGAGTCAAAATATATAAACTGAACATCGGCCAGCCTGACCTGCCAACGCCTCAGAAGGCGCTGGACGTCCTCAAGCATATAGACCGTACTACTTTGGAGTACAGCCCTTCACAGGGTTACCGTTCCCTACGTGAAGCCCTGGTCAACTACTATGAAAGGTACCAGATTAAACTCACTGCCGACGAAATAATAATTACTAGCGGCGGGAGCGAAGCCGTGCTGTTTGCATTCCTCAGTTGCCTGAATCCCGGTGACGAAATCATTGTCCCGGAACCGGCATACGCAAACTACATGTCTTTTGCAGTTTCTGCAGGTGCCGTTATCAGAACCGTCGCCACTACAATAGAGGAGGGATTCTGCCTTCCCAAGGTGGAAGAATTTGAGGAGCTGATTAACGAAAGGACCAAAGCCATCCTTATCTGCAATCCCAACAATCCTACCGGTTATCTTTATACCCAGAAGGAGATGAACCGAATCAGGGATCTGGTTAAGAAATACAACCTATACCTATTCTCGGACGAGGTTTTCCGTGAGTTTATCTATACGGGATCTCCATATATCTCCGCCATGCATCTTAAGGGAATTGAGCAGAATGTGGTGCTAATCGATTCGGTCTCAAAACGTTATTCCGAGTGTGGTATCCGCATTGGAGCACTGATTACCAAGAACGAGCAGGTACGCAAGACAGTCATGAAGTTCTGCCAGGCCCGCCTGTCGCCGCCACTGATAGGCCAGATAATAGCTGAAGCCTCCATCGAGGGAACGGAAGAGTACTCACGCAATGTCTATGACGAGTACGTAGAGCGCAGGAAATGCCTGATTGACGGCGTGAACAGAATCCACGGATGCTACACCCCGGTACCAATGGGTGCATTCTATACCGTTGCACAGCTGCCTGTTGAAGATACTGAGCAATTCTGCGCATGGTGCCTTAGTGATTTCTGCTGGAAAGACGATAAAACGCCATCTGACAAGGTTGGGGAAACAATCATGATGGCCCCTGCCGCCGGTTTCTACTCTACTCCAGGCATGGGAATGAACCAGGTCCGACTGGCCTACGTCCTTAACAAAAAGGACATCCAACGAGCCCTCTTCCTTCTGGAAAAAGCCCTGGAGCAATACAATAACAAATAATAAACAAAAAAAGAAGCCCGGGTCATTTCTGACTCGGGCTTCTCGAAGAACCGCAGCTACCTACTCTCCCAACTGGTGGGTCAGTACCATCGGCGATGGTGAGCTTAACTTCTCTGTTCGGAATGGGAAGAGGTGGTTCCTCACCGCTATAGCCACGGCAATATATTGCTTGAGAGAACAGATCTTTGGCTCTGCGCCAGATAGTTGCTCACTTTTCAGCTTGCACTCATTTCTTTTGGCGTATATTTCCTTTCTTCAACGAAAGTCTTTTGGGCACTTAGT
>Ga0265298_10002933_pt1 | contig 23118 bp, 11 predicted proteins | sample AusTroGonzalo_MG_3_FD_193486 | JGI IMG/M metagenome (GOLD analysis project Ga0265298, IMG submission 193486) | Bovine rumen microbial communities from tropical cattle in Woodstock, Queensland, Australia - Gonzalo_01 | ecosystem: Host-associated > Mammals > Digestive system > Stomach > Rumen ...
CGAAGCGCCCGTACACGCTGTACGGCTCGATCACCCCAGCAAGCGCGGCACCACCGCACAGCGCAAGCACTACGAACGCCGCCGCGCACACGGCCCGCACGACGATCCGCCCGGTGCGATAGGAAAAGTTCGCCTTTGCGAACAGCTTCCGCAGCCACAGCACGATGTCCTGGAAGACGCCGAGCGGACAGACCACCGAGCAGTAGATGCGTCCTGCAAGCAACGTCACCGCCGCCACCGCACCGACCGCCACCAGATTGAACGCCATGCACGCCGGCACGAACTGGATCCGCGCGAGGCATCCAGTCCCCTCCGCAAAACCGAGGAAGAAGAGGTTCAGTCCGATGAACACGGTCGCCGCCGCCAAGATCCTCAGCGCCCTCAACATGGCAGCACCCCCTTGCCGGTCAGGCGACCGCCCTTCGCAAGGTAGGTCTCGCGGACGCGCTTCACAGTCTCCGCGATCTTCTCCATCTCGGTATAGATGCGGAACACCCATTGCGGACACCCTTCCTTGCACTTCTTGCATCCCGTGCAGCGATCTGCCCGCGCATGCTCTGGAATCGTGTTGTAGTAGCTCACGAGGAATTCGCGGCGCAGCTCCTGCGAGTCGTTCGGCCCGCCGTCGTCAGCGGGGAGACGGCCCTCGCCCTGGAACGAGTTCCACCAGGTGAACACCTCGGGAATCTGGATGCCATACGGACACTCGCAGTACCTGCAGTTCGTGCAGGCGATGGGCTTGTACTTGTTGTAGAGGTCGATCGCCTCGCGGTACACGGCGATGTCGGCTTCGGACAGCTTCTCGAACCTCTCGCGCGAGAAGGTGCGCACGTTCTCGACGGCCTGCTCGACCTGCGACATGCCGCTCAGCACGGTCTGCATCCCCTCGAACGACGCCGCGTAGCGCATGCCCCATTCGGCCGGAGTCACGCCCGGCTTGGCCGCAGCGAGGTGACGCCGCGCAGGCGTGTTGAGGTGCGCGAGGCGTCCGCCGCCGAGCGGACTCATCACGAAGATCGGTATCTTCTTCGCAGCCAGTACCTGGCGGTTCGGCTCGCCCTTCGGCTCTGCTCCGTTGAACGGAATCAGCGTGAGCGCCCACGGGTACTCCTCCACCAGCTCTGCGAGGAACTTGTGCGTGCCGTGGTAGGAGAAGCCGATGCGCTTGATCTTGCCCTCCGCCATCATGTCCTTCAGGTAGTCGAGCACGCCGATCTTGCGGTAGACGTTGTCATACTGCGACGGACTCGAGATCGAGTGCAGCATGTACACGTCGAAGTAGCCAAGCGCCGCCGTCCGCTCGCACTGATCCTTGAAGATACGCTTCGCGTCATCGAGCGTCTTCACGTGCCACGTCGGCATCTTGTCCGTGAAGAAGAAGCTCTCGCGCGGGTACTTCGAGAGTACCGAGTCGAGGAACTTCTCGCTGTCGCCGCCGTGGTATACGTAGCCGGTGTCGAAGAAGTTGACGCCGTGCCGGTAGCAGTAGCCGAATATCTTCGTGGCGAGCTCGCGGTCGATCCTGTTCTGGTTGTTGCGCTCCACGCAGAGGCGCACGCCGCCGCAGCCGAGGAGCGATATCTCGCGCGACGGATCCGTGCCGAACGGGCGGCGTAGCACGTGGAAGTCCTCCGGCTCCACTTCGTCGCGTTCGAAGAACTTCAGCCAGTCCGCCCGCGTGCGCAGGCCTGCGAGCGCCGCCGCGCCCGCCACGAATCCTCGCCTGTTTATCCTCGCGCTCATCCGTGCCTTTCCCGCCGCGTCACCGGCCCTCCGCCCCTGCGCGGGCGGCGTCGAGTATGTCCTTGTGGATCGCGCGCAGGAACTCGTAGTCGAACTTCACGATCGCGCGGTCGAACGTCACGAGGCCGCCGCCCTCCCAGAACTGGTCGATCGACTCGGTGAACACGCTGCCGCCCAGGCCGTCATGCGCCATCTTGACGAGCGGGCGCACAAGGTCCTCGTAGCGCTTGCGGTTGTCCTCGCGCCATCTGCCGCCCTCCACCGGAACCGGCGAATGCAGGCGCCCTTTCAGGTCTTGGTAGTGCCCGATGAGGCATGCCCCTGCGCCGCCGAACTCGCCCGCGATCGTCACGCGCTTCGCGTTGGGCGGACACATCTTCGCGTCTGGGTAGTTGTGACGGTCCACCACGTCGCACGACGGCACGGGGTCGGCGGGCTGCTTCCACTTCGTGTAGCCGTGCGCGATGCCGCCCTCGTAGTCGTTCCAGCCGGAGGGACCGTTCACGAGACGCGACGGATCGTAGCGCTTGAGCCACAGGTTCGTGAAGCGCGTCTTGTCGGCGGAAGGCTGCCCCCATCCCTCGTTGTACGGGATCCACATCACGATGGACGGGTGGTTGCGCAGGTGGTCCACGATCTCCTTTAGCTCCTGACGGTAGAAGCCGTAACGCTTGTTGGCGTACTGGCGGTCGCTCTGGACGTTGTCGGCGCGGCACGACGGGATGTCCTGCAGCACCATCACGCCGATCCGGTCGCAGTGCGCGTAGAACGCGCGCGGCTCTATCTTGATGTGCTTGCGGATCGCGTTGAACCCGGCCTTCTTGTGGAAGTCCACGTCGAAGCGGAGCGCGTCCTCGCTCGGCGGAGTGAGGTAGCCGTCCGGCCACCAGCCCTGATCGAGTGTTGCGAGGAAGTATGTGAACTCCCCGTTCACAGTGGCGCGACGGATGCCCTTCGCGTCGAGCTTCGTCCCCATAGTGCGCACGCCGAAATATCCCTTCGACGCATCCGTGCGGCCGTTGGCCGTCACCGTGATCGCGAGGTCGTAGAGGTTCGGCGTGTCGCAGCTCCAGAGCTTGAGCGGCTTCGGCAATGCCAGCGTCACGGAATCGCCATCGCCAAGCTTCCCCTTCGCGAGCTCCTTGCCGCCGAACGATGCGGACACCTCCACCTCCGCCGCACGCACGTTCCCCTTGAGGAACGGCGTCACCGTCACCGTGCCCTTCTCCGCGTCGGTCTCGATCTTGTAGTCCTCGAGGTAAGTCTCTGGAACGGTCTCCATCCACACGCTGCCGCAGATGCCGCTCGTCGCGGGGAAGAAGCACGTGCGCAGCTCAAGCACCTGCTTGCCGGTGCCGCCGAGGTGCGTGTCCGTCGGATCCCACACGAGCAGCTTCAGCTCGTTCGCGCCGTCCTTCACGTACGGCGTCACGTCCACGCTGAACGGCACGTTGCCGCCCTCGTGCGGCACGTCGGTCGCCTCCTGTCCGTTCACGAACACGTGCGCGCGGAAGTCGACGCGTTCGAAGTTGAGTATCGTGCGGAAGCCCTTCTGCGGACGGACGGTGAACGTGCGCCTGTACCAGATCTGGTCCTCGGGCAACACCTTCCGCCTCACGCCTGAAAGCGGGGTCTCCACGCCGAACGGCACGAGGATCGTGCCGTCGTACTTCGCCGGCTCGTCGGCCACGGCAGACGCGATCGCGTACTCCCATTTCCCGTTGAGGCTGGCCCACCCGCCGCGCACGAGCTGCGGACGCGGATACTCGCGCCACACGTTCTCGGGCGTCAATGCGCGACCCCACGACGTCGTGAGGTCGTTCGTCATCACGACCTTCTTCACCTCTGCTCCGACCGTAAGCGCCGCCAATGCGCCTGCCGCCAGGATGCCGACACTGATTGTTCTGCGTTCCATTATGCGTATTCCTTTATTCTCACAACACCATCTTCCTGATCACGACGGCCACGCCGTCCTCATCGTTGGAGAGCGTCACGTGGTCGGCCGCCGCCAGCACCTCCGGGCAGGCGTTGGACATAGCCACGCCCATCCCCGCCATGCGGACCATCGTCAGGTCGTTCGCCCCGTCGCCGAACGCCATGCAGTTCTCAAGTCCCAACCCCAGATGTTCGGCGAACCGTCTAAGGGCCAGTCCCTTGTGAGCGTTCGCGCTGTTCAGTTCCAGGTTGTTCCAGGTGGACGCCGTGATTGCAAGTTGCGGGAATCTCTCCCTGAGGCCTTCCGCAATCTTATCGCGGATCGCCACATCGCGCGCGAAGAGCATGATCTTCTGCACGTCATGCCCTTCTTCCTCTAGATGCGCCTTCAGGTCTGGATATGGCTTGCGAAGCTCGCGTATCATCTTCAGGTAGTGCGCGTCTGACGCATAGTACGCCGCCCTTTCCTGCATGGCGGCAGTCATGCGGCCCCAGTTGTCCTGGTAGCAGTCGTAGATCACGTCAAAACCGTCCAGGTAGCGCATTACCGCGAGCGCCGTGTCAAGCGGCAGCTCCTCGCGGACGATCGCCGTGTCCGTTTCCCTGTCATAGACCTGCGCGCCGTTGACCGTGATGGCGTATCGGACGAACGGAAGTGCGCGCACGCTTTCGGGCATGCCGCCGAAGAAGCGCCCAGTGGTAGGGACTATGTGGACGCCCTTCTCCGCCGCGGCGGCCAGCGCCACGCGGTTGGCCTCGGAGAGGTTCTTGCCGGAGTCGAGCAGCGTGCCGTCGAGGTCCAGCGCGATGATGCGGATATCACGCATGGCCGATTACTTGAACAGCTCGCGGATCGCCTTCACTACGCCGTCGCGCGACGAACACTTCACCCCGCCGGGCGGCAGCACCTCCGCACCGTCGCCGTAGCCCACCACCTTGCCGCCGTTCGCTGCGAACTCCTTGATCGCCTTTGCGAGCTTCTCGTTCTTCTTAGCGCCGGCATTCGTCAGCACGAGCACGTCGATGTGGTCGAGACGACGCTGAGCGATGCCGTCCATGTCGATGAGCGTGAGGTCGAAATCCTTCGCCGACGCGAGAGCGATGGCGGTCTCCGCGGTCTCCACCCCGCCGATGCCCTTGGCGAGAAAGCCGACTGAGATCGAGCCCGGCTTGCGCATGCGCGGCGGGAAGGTGATTGTCCGGCCCGTGACGTACTTGAGCGCTGCCTCCACGATGTAGAGCGTCCCGTTGAAGTATTCGGGGTGGGCGGACGTGACGAACACGCGCCCCTTGCCGTAGGTGCCGCCCACGATCGCGCCCGCGCCATACATCCTCTTGTTCTGGTTCAGGCGTCCCTTGAACGTCGCCTCCGAGTCGAAGGTGCCCCAAATCTCCATGTTCGCGTCCGCGATAACGTTCGTCGTCGGCCACAGGAACGGTCCGCCATGGTAGCGCATCACGTGCTGTCCCTCCTTGAGGCCAAGCGCCGCCGCACCCTTCGCGTTGAGACGGAACGTTGGGAACATCGTATTTCCCTCTGAGCCGGTCGTGTTCCACGGCATCATCCGCGCGCGCTTCTTCGGGCCGTCCATCAGCAGGCAGCAGCCCGCGCACGTGCCCACGTAGCCGCCGCCGTTGCGGACGAACGCCTTCATTCGCTCAACGCCGTTCGTGCCGAGCGTGTCGAACTCGGTCATGCTCGCGCCGCCAGGCATGATGAGCAAGTCCAGCCCGTCGAGCGCGCCCTCGCGCACCATCTTCCCGTCCAGGAGCTTGAGCTCCATCTCCGGCGACTCGTGGACCAGGCGAAACCACTCCACCGCCCCGATGCCGCCTGGCCCCCTGTCCGCATACACGCCCACCTTCAGCGGCGGCAACGCGGCGGCGGCCTGACACGACGGCGACTTCGCCGGGCATTCCGTAGTCGTCGCGCATCCGCAGAGCACGGCCACAGCCGCGAGAACGACAAGCTGGGTGAGTTTCTTCATCTTCGTTTCCTTTTTAAATAAATACAATACGGTCGATGCGGCTATTCTAACATAAGGTCTGGTGGAATGCGATACGTTTGTAGAGGACGTCGTGCACCGTAATCGAGAGCTTGCCGTCGACAACCTGCCCCTCGATGACGGTGGGGAAGAGGTTCTTGTTCTTGTTCACGCCGTTGCAGCCGCCGCCCACGAGGTGCGCCCATGAACGCCCTGGCTCCGGCGGGTTGTAGCGGAAGCAGTGCTGGTGCGCGCAGATTACGAGCTGCACGCCCGCCTTCTCGAGGATCGGCCCCCACAGGTTCGCGCATGTCCGCTGCCACGAGGCCCAGTTGTTCTTGTAGAGCGGCGACTCGTCGTCCGGCGCGATGTCGCCCGGATTGCGGTCGGGGCGGGGGTCGAAGAGCGGGATGTGGCAGAACGCCACCTTGAACTTCGCCTCCTTCACGGCCGGCGTCTCGATGACCTCTGCCAGCCAACGCGTCTGGAGCTCGCGGTACTCCGCCATGCGGAAGATGCCGGCGAAGTGGCGGTTCGTGTCGAGCTTGTCCTCGCCCGTGTCCAGCCCGATGAGCGCGATGTCGCCAAGACGCTGCGCGAAGTTGCGCCCCAGCTCCGCGAATTTCGGGTCACGCTCGCGCGGCTCGCGGAACATCATCAGGTCGCAGAGGCGACGGTTGAAGCGTCCGCGGAAGTCGTGGTTGCCGTTGAGGAACATGTAGGGCGTATCGGCGGCGTACTCGGGATGATCCTTGTGCGTGTGGATGAAGATCTCCATCGCCTTCTCGATCGTCTCGGACGTGTTGGAAGCGTCGCCGTTCCAGATCACCACGGACGGCTTCAGCTCCTCGATCTTGGTCAGCACCTGGTCGAGGACCGGCTTGCGGTCGTGCGTGTCGTTTATCACGCAGAACGAACCGTCCTTCGCCGCCGCTCCGAGCGTCATGAACGAGTGCACCTTCTCGTCCACCTCCGGGCCGAGGTTCTTCATGTTGTAGCCGCCCTTGAAGTCGATGCGGTCCGCGCCGATGCGGTACCAGTACCGCGTCGCCGGCTTCAGGCCGCGTATCCTCACGAGCGCGACCTTGTCGTTCACGTCCATCAGGCCCGTTCCGCCAGAAAAGACGCGCACCGAGCCGCTCATGTCGGGCGACCGCGACACGTCCACCCATCCGCTCGCGTCCGCCGACACGGCGAACGACACGCCCATCGACGTCTCGGCGGCGTTCTGGAGGACGGGCGCGGACGCGATCAGCTTCGTCGGCGAATCCAGCTTTGTGGCTTCCGCCTGCTGCGGCTTCCCGTCCGGCTGCGCGTTCGCCGCCGTGGCGGCTGACGCTGCGACGGCGGCAAACCCGCCGATGAATCCACGCCTGTTGATGGCACCATTCATCTCGTTGTCCTTTCTCGCTTGGTCGTCAGCGGAAAATGATGAGCATACCCTGCGGCGGGTCAGCAAGGCAGAGGGGCTCCGTCAGCGCCCATCCCGCGAGAATATAACCCGTCGCGCCGTTGCGCACGACGTTCGTAAGGATGCTCGCGTCCGTTGCGTCCGGTGCGGAAAGCGGCCAATAACCGATGAGGCCGGGTTCCACCCCGTACAGCCGCTGGCGCATGGTCTCGCGTATCTCGTCGCCGCTACGCGCGCGGTTCCACACGCGTGCCTCGCGCATCGAGCCATGCAGCGAACGCCCGTCCTCCGCCGCGTAGCGGTCATCCGTCCCGCCCAGCGTCAGCGTGATCTGGCTGGTCTCGTTCCACGGCGAGAGCGTCGTGTAGTTCTCCACCGTCTTCTTCAGCTCGCCGTTCATGTAGAGCCGCAGCGTAGACCCTTCACGCGTCGCCGCCAGATGCGTCCAGCGGTTGAGCGGCGTCGCCTCGTCCACCGTCTGCCAACCGCCCGCGTTCCCGTCTCCGTCCGCGCCGCCGATGAAAAGGCCAAAGCGATCTGTGTTCTGGAATCCCATCACGAAACGTTCGGAATCGTACACCCCATGTCGCCACTGGTTGAAGAGCGGTGTCCAGTGGTCGGCGTCCATCCACGCCGTCGGACGAACCCATGTCTCGAACGTGAAGTCCTGCACGTCGATCGGCTCGCATGTGCGCACCACCGAGAACCACGCGCCGTCAAGCACCGGCGCCAACTCGGCCGGAGCCACCACCTCCATGGGCGCAAGGTCAGGCACCTTGGACTCTGCAACCCACGAGTTGCCCGAGCCCACATTGTGCGTGCCGCCCGTCACGCGGTTGAGAACCGCCGAGGAGCTTCTGCCGTCCGTCAGCGGCCAGCAGCCCACCAGTCCTCCTTCCTTTCCTGTCGCCGCCTTGGACATCGCCGCGACGATCTCCGCCTGCGTCCGCGCATAGTTCCACACGCGCACCTCGCGCAGGTCTCCGCCGAACGCGGGATTGGTTCCCGTGTCGAAGAGCTGGAAGTAGGCGTTGGGCGGCGGATCGGTCGTGAGCGCCGTTCCCGTCGCCACGACTTGTCCGTTCTGGTACAGCGTCACGTCCGTCCCCGACCGCGTCGCCGCGATGTGGACCCATTCGTTGAGGCCCACGTTCGTGTCAGACGTAACGATCACGCCGTCACCTGAGCTTCCGACGCGAATACTGGGCTTGAGCGAGTTTCCGGAGAAAAGGAGCGAAACCCAGGTTGTCCTGTTGCCACCGACATATTGCCCGACCAGATAATTGATGTTGTTTTTGTCCACGGCGGCGATACGCATCCACGTCTCCATCGTGAAGTCCGACGAGGTGATCTTCACGTCCGTCGTGATACCGCGCCCGACCTTCTCCGAATGAAGCGCGTACGCCGGCTGCCAGGTGAAGCCGGTGTTGTACATCCCCTCTGTCGAGCGCGTCATCACGCCCCGCTCGCCTGTCACCTTGTTGTACACGTCGCCGCCGTCCTCGTCCAGGGGCCAGCAGCCCAGCAGTCCCTCTTCGCGACCGTTCGCCGACCGCATGTAGTCACGCGCGATCTCCTCCGACGTCCGCGCGCGGTTCCACACGCGCGCCTCCCGCAGGCATCCGTGGATAGAAGAGTTGTTGTTCGGGATGGAGCCCGTGTTGTACAGTTCCATGAAATCGTCGGGCGGCGCGCCGACGGACCTCGTTCCGCTCCCGACCAGTTTCCCGTTCAGGTAGAACTTCACGTTGCCGTCCGCGTCGCGCGTTCCCGCCAGATGGAACCATTTGCCCACTTCTATGTTCGTATCGGAGATGATCGGGCTATTGCTGCCAATGTAGAATTTTGGCGTCAGCGACGTCCCCTCGATGACAAGCGAGACCCACGTAGTCCTGTTCTGGCCCACGTACTGCCCCATCAGGTAGGCGCGGTCGGTGCTGCCGAGGCTACGGTCGAGCATCGCCCAGGTCTCGATCGTGTAGGTCGTCGTCGTCAGTTTCACATCCGTGCGGATGCTCGCCTTGGCGATGCGGGACGAATGCAGCGCGGCGGCGGACGCGGGAGCCGGACCTTCCGTCGGCGCGATCTTCGCGTCGAGCGCCGAGTCCTCCACCAGCTGCATCGTAGGCGGCACGACGAGATCAAGCCCCTCCACCCAGTTCTTCACGGAGCTGCCGCCCGCCGTGCCGTCGGAGAACGGCACATAGACAAAGAGATTCGTCTCGGATCCCGTCAGGCGCCGCGCGTAGTCGGCCGCGATGTCCGCATCCGACCGCGCCTCCGTCCACAGGCGCACGTCCGCGAGCTTGCCCTGAAACACGCGGTTGTTCGCGTCGTTCAGCGACGAGGTGTTGTTGTGTCCTGTCCGTTCGCTGCCGATCGCCGCCAGATAGCTGGTGGTGACGGTGTTCGTAAGTCGATCAGACGTCGCCTCCCACTTGAACTCGCCATTGATGAACAGGCGCGCGGATTCCTTCGTCTTTGAGACGGCCACGTGCGTCCATTCGTTCAGCGGAACCGCCAGCGCCGGGCCCGTCTCCGTCCCGTACGCCGGATGCCACGATCCGCTGAAGTACAGCGTGAACATCCCGCGAGCGAGGCACGCGAGCATGTTGTGGGTCGTATCTCCGGTCGCCATGACGGAGAAGATGTAGTTGTACGTTCCGCTTGAATAGTTGTAGGACGGGTTGACCCACGCCTCGACGGTGAAGTTCGTCACGTTCGCCGGCAGCTTGTAGTGCGCCGCGCCCATGCCGTTCGTGCGGACGTTCGCCGTCGCCCAGTCGGCGTTCTTGAGTACGACCGCGCCCTGCGCGGCCAACCCGGCGAGCAGCATGCCCGCAAAAACGGAAATCTTCTGCATAGTCCTCATCGCTTCACTTGCCATACTAAATTTCAACGCAGGGGAATCATATCACAATCGCCCTTTTTGCGAAAGCATAAATGTGCAGCTGAAAATGACGCTGGGCTGCGCAATTCGTCATTGTTTTCTCATTCAGCCCTTCAGGAAGCCGTACTCGTACACCTTCGGCACGATGTGCTTTGCGAGATCCTTCATCGCGGCGCGTAGATTTGCGAGAAGAGCGGTGTATGTCGCGTCGGGGCTTTCGGATTTCATCTTCACCTTGCCCTTCGCATCGGTCGTTGTCCCTTGAAAGTGAAGCCGAATGTCGTAGTACGAGGCGTTGGGGTTTGCGGTCGGCTGAGCATGGTAGTAGCGCCAGAGCTCGCGCCCGGCATCAAGGACTGCGCGAGTGGCGGTGGAGAGCACGGGAGGGACGCGCTCCTGCGCGTCCGCTGCCGCTTCGGTCGCGCAGGAGCGCGACCCTCCCGTGGAAAACTCGCCTGTTGCCGCAAACAAGTCCCTCTGGTAGGGCGCGTTGTCCACAACGCGCCGCTTCCCCGCCAGCCAATCGCTCATGAAGTGGCTCTTGAAGGAATCCTTCGCGCCAACCTCTTCTTCCGTGAACGGAATCCAATGGTTCACGCCGTCACGGCTACTAATGCGGTTCTGTCCGTGGAATAATGCAAACACAAGGCAATCTGTCTGAAACACTACATCCGCTTTCCAGGCATCATCAGGAAAGAGAAACTGATCACGATCATTCAACCAAGTTGCCTCAACCGATATGCGTACGGAAAAGGCCATCGTTATGCCAATAAAGTTATTGACAGTTATTTCATGTGTTCGGCGCTGTAGGATGTCATTAGGAGAAGGTTTGCTGGTAATGAACGTGCCATTTTGATTTTGGAAGTCAGAACAAGTTGTCCGTAAATGGCCAACGCGGCATCCACGTTTATCATGCATCGTCTTCAGCCAGTCCATCCACAATCTTCCCTTTTCAGGACAAAGGATTATGTGCGTTCCCGAAAATTCCCCATTGTGATCATATACATCCGCAGTGATTGGAGAGCGTTGTTTAACTGACATTCCTTCGCCGTCGTTTAGTTTCCACACGAAGAAACCAATAGGGAACCTACCCTTTACATTGTCAAATGTGTCGGCAGGAACAAGAAAACACTTCTCGACACGTCCACGAAATGCCCCGCGAAACTCTGCAAAGTTAGGTGCTGTCAAATGTTTCAATTTTGAAAACTGTCCGACGATACAACCGCGAATTTCATAGGATATGCGCGTCAGAAACAACGCAAACAATTCGTTGGACGCGGCACCGATAAGCGATTTGTACTTCTCGCTGACCGCATGCCGTACTGCAACCCCCGTCTTGTTCTCTCCTGTACCTGTTTTTGCCTTTATCGTCCCCGCCTCAGCATAAGGCGGATTGATGTAGATGACGAGCCGTTTGCGCTTTTCGGAATCGTCGATGATTTCTTTCAACCCCTGCGGCAGCTTGTCGAAGGAATCATTCAGGAAATCGAACTGAAACACGTGCGAATCAAGGAGGTTTGCGCCGAGCTTGATACGCTGGTGGATCACATCGACATCCTGTTGGTCGAGTGTGGACACCCACACGTTGTACTTGTTCGTGAGGCCTACTTCGAGGTTGCCCGTGCCGCAGCAGCAGTCCCACACGTAGTGGTCGTCCTGCCAGTTCTCGCCGAGGGCGGCGGCGAGATAGTCCTGCGAGAGAGAAACCCACTGCTGCGGCGTGAAGAAGGAACCCTTGCGCTCGCGCACGTCCTGCGGCACGAGGAGGTCGCGCCGGTTGACGATGTAGTTCCAGTACTCCTTGCGGGGCGGGCGCTTGTAACGGTTCCAGAAGATGCGGTGAGCCTTCTGTCCGTCGGAGAAGGATATTTCCGAAAAGAGCTGAAATCCAAGCGCGTTCGTCCCGCCTGACTGACGGTAATGGTCATTCATCAGAAGAACGTTCAGCCGGTCGGTGACGGCGGCATTGTCGGACGAGAAGATGTCGGCGAGGAAGAAGTCCGCATCGATGATGCCGTTCTTCTTCGCGGCGGCCCAGTCCGGCATGAGGATCGTGGGCATCACCGTCTCGCGCCAGCGCTGGTAGATGTGGGTGAAGTTGTTCTTGGTGATCTGAACGGTCGCGCAGGAGCGCGACCCTCCCGTGTGGAGGTTCGCCTTGATGAAGTGGCGAAGCTCCGACTCGTCCTTCGCGAAGTCGAATTCGAGCGTGGCAGATTCAAGGATGCGGATGACACGCTGGTAGAGGTCGCCGAACTCGCGCGTCTCGTGGTCGGACGGGGCGACGTTCCAGTTGAAGTCGTTCTGGTAGAATATCTCCACCACCTCCGAATAGGGGATGAACGCGATACGCGCGGCGTTGAAGGCGGCAAGGTACTTGGGCGGAAGGTGCCGGTCGAAAGTGCGTTCTTTGCCGATGGTAAGGACAAGCTGGACAAGCGCGAAGTCGAGCGGCGCGTCCGCGCCGCGTTTTGCCTCCGCCCACAGCACGTTTTCGGCATCGCACAGAGGAAGGTCGGTCGCTGGCACGGCAGCGCAGAAATCGACATTGCCGAGAATGCGGGAGCAATCGAACGCGCCGAACCAGTCGGCGGCGACCCTGTTCTTCAGTTCCGCCTCCAGAATGGAGGGAGGATAGAAAACGGCGGCCGTAGAACACGGAGTTCTGCTTGTCGTTGTGCGCATCATTCGCTCTCCTTCGTTGCGGCGGTCGCGGGGCGACCGCCCTACCACTGCGGCATTGTGTGCCGCCACGAAGGAGACGTTTCGAGAGAGAAGAATCGAGACTATAAGAAATGCGTGCCTCGTCTTGCTCCCTCAACTGGAGGCCTTGGCATGCCCGTGTATGAAAGAGAAGACAAGGACACGCAAGACGGTATAAAACCGTCTGCGTGACCTCACCAAGCTCCGTTCATACACTCGTACTCGCGTACGACTGAAACTGCCAAGTTTCCAGTTGAACGTCGTTTGCGTGTCAGCGCAAAATACCTGATTTCGCCTGAACGGGATTTCTCCCCCGCCCCGGCTAGCCCCCGTAGCGCACCCGCGCCGCGAAAGCACCCACAGTATACCAAAAATCCCCCGCCTTCAGACGGAGGATTTTTCTTGCATTACCCATGTCCCGCCAAGAGGCGCGGCGGAAACGTTTGCGGCGCGCCCCGCGCCGCCTTGGACTGTCCTCTTCGGGGAAGCGACACCCCTGTCGCTTCCCCGTAGGATTCAAAAAATCACCGGAATAGAACCATGGTGCCGTTGGCGATGACGCGGAAGAGGAGCGTTTTCGTGCCGTTCCCGTTGTCGATCACCGCAAGGCGCGGCGAAGGCTGCTTGGCATAGGCCGGGCTCGTCTGCCAGCCAGCGCCTGGCTCCAGCACGATGTCGCTTGCCGTCGCGAGCGGATAGTCGCCAGGGGCGAGGGTGGCGCCAGACCAGGCGATTGTGCCGGAACCGCCGACGGTCAGCGTGCCGCCGACGGACGCGAACGGCGCGTCCGCGAGCGCGAGGGTCGTGCCGGACGGAATGCGCGCGTCGCACGAGGCGGGAACCGCCGCGCCCGAAAGCTTGCCGCCCTCCAGCGCGACCGTGCCGGTGAAGCCGACGAGCGACGCGGCGGGGAACGTGGCGCCCGCCGCAAGGGCCAGCTCGCCCACGCCCGTCAGCGGCCCCGCAAAGGCATCGGACGCCGCCGTGACGCGCAACGTGCTGTTGCTGCCGACCGTGACGCCCCCCGCGCCCGAGAGGCCCCGCAGGGACTGGACGGTCTCCACGCGAAGCGCAGCATCTTGCGCGACGGCGACCGTGGTGGACGGCGGCAGCACGCCGCGCCCTTCGGCTAGGTCGTACCGGATCACCTCGCCCACCTGCTCCGCCGTGAGCGGGATGTCGTACACGCGCACTTCGTCGAGCTCGCCCCGGAACCACGCCGTGTCGCTGCTGGGCTTGCGCCCGACGTAGAAGTTGCTCGCGGGCGTGCTGCAGCCGCTCGAGTGGTTCTTGTCCGCGTGGAGATCGCCGTCCACGTACAGCTGCCACTTCTTGTTCGAGGTGTCGTACACGGCGGCAAGATGGTGCAGGCGCAGGTCGTCGGGTCCCTCCGTGATCGCGGTTTGCATTGAAGTCACCGAAATCGCCTTGTCTTTGCTGTCGAGCGTGACAAACCGCCAGCACTTGTTATTATCGCCGCCGGCGATGTCAAGGATCGTCGAGTGCGAGCCGGAAGAGACCGCCTCGCCCCAGGCGATAGCCGCGCCCTGCAGGCTGGTGTTCTGAAAGGTCCGCGCCCAGCATGTAATGGTGAAGGATTTTGTACCAGTGGGAACCTTGGCCGGAAATACGCCGTCCCCGTACTTGAGGTAGCTCATCACCGTACCGGTCATGGAGAGCATGCCGCCCTTCACCGGCGAGTCGACGACATTGACGTCGCCGACGGGCGTCAGGTCGTAGCCGTTGCCGGAGCTGTCCTTGCCGGGGTTCGTCGGATCGTCAAACGCGTACCACGCCACGGGCTGCGGCACCCGGATGGGCGCGTTGTACTGGGCCGGCTCGCCGCTTTCCGCCGCCAGCATCGCGATCTCCGCGTCCGTGAGGCAGCGCGAGTAGATGTACGCGTCGTCCATCAGTCCCTTGAAGGTGCGATCAGTCCGATTGCTGTATTTGCCCACAATCACCGTTCCCGCATGGGGGATGTCGATCGCCTTCGCCGTCGTCTCGCGCCAGACGAGCGTTCCGTCGTAGTACACCGAGAGCGTCCCGTTGCCCGAAGCCGTTCCCTTGCCGTCGTAGGTGGCGGCGACATGGTGCCATTCGTTGGCGGGCATTGCCTCCGGAAGCGTGATGTCGGTGTAGTTGTAGCCCGTGCCGCTTCCGAAGTGGGCGAGCGCGAGATTCTGGTAACTGTTATAGAAACGGAACTGGACCGACTTGGCGGTCTGGTTCGCGAGCCCCCACCAGAAGAAGGAGCCATTGTTCGGGCAGTCGGCGTCACGCTTCACCCAGACGGCGCATGTGTAGGGGGAGTTGCCCACGGGGAACCCGCTGTGTCCCGTGTACGGCCCGCCGACGGCATAACCGTTGGAGCCGTCCGTTGCGTAGACGACGGCACCGCGTTCGGTGTCGTTGGTCGCCCGCGTCGTCGAGTAAGGCTCCACGTCGAGCGCGTTCACGCGCTCGGAGCTGCGGCCCAGATCGTCGGGATCCTCGAACTGCCACCATGCGGCGAGGTCGCTCGCGGCGCGCAGCGTGAGCGTGCCGGCCGCGACCTCGGTGCCGCCCGAATAATCAGACGAGCCGCTGGCGACGAGGTCAAGGTTCGCGCCGTCCTTGCGGAAAGAGCCGTTGCCGTGGAGTCCCGCCCGGACGACCACCTGCGTGGGCGTGGCGGGCGATCCGCCGTCGACCGTGAGCGTGGCACCGTTCTGGAGACGGATGCCGCCGAGCGATCCGTTGCCCGGCAAATCGTCCAGGGTCTGGTCGCCGGCTAGGCGGAGCGCGCCGTTGCCGATCACCTGGAACGCGAGGTCGGCGGGGAGCGCATTGGCCGTATCGGTATGGCCCGCGTAGAGGTCGGCGATCTCCGACGCGCTCAGCGCGCGCCGCATGATCAGGAAGTCGTCCAGGAGGCCAACAAACGGTTCGGACGAATCGCTCCAGGGATTGCCGATCTGGAAGCTCGTCCGCGTGACCTGGGGCGTTCCGTACGCCGACCAGTCGCCCGTGGCCACCAAGGCTCCGTCGATGTAGTAGCGCAGCTGGGCGTTGCCGTCGTGGGCGATCACGATGTGATGCCAGGCTCCGTTCTGGATGTTGCGCCCGTAGGTCTTGTTGCGCGCCGATCCGTTCGCGTCGCCGTGCGAATGGAAGAGGTTCCCGGCATTCGTCGCCTTGAGGAAGTTGCACTTGTTTGCCGTGATGGTTCCCCAATGGAAGATGGCATATCCTTTTCCCGTGCTTTGAACCGGCGTCTTCACCCAAAAGGCGATCGTGTAGGGATCGTTGGCGACGGGGATGTCGGTGAGAGTGTTCCCGTGGCGGCCATAGAGGTAGCTGGATCCGTCGAGGTAGAGGACGTTGCCGCGCTCGGGGTCGGACACGACCTTCGGGTTGCCGGAGGCGACAAGCGTGTTGCCGCGCAGGCCGCTGTCGTGGATCGGGTCGCCGGGGTTCTCGAAGCGCCAGAAGCCGACGCAGTCGCGCAACGCGGGCGTGAGCGTGCAGATCTCAAGATCGCCGTCCCATGCCTGGACCTCGGTCGACTCAGGCAGGGAACCGAGCATGAGCGTGTACTGTCCGCGTGCGATATAGGTGCCGTTCGTGCCCGGCACGGCAAGCACGGAATCGGAGACGTGTCCGCCGATATGCACCTGGCGTCCTCCCAGGTTGTCTGGTTCCTTGTCCGTGGCGGTCGAGAAGAGGCGTCCGAAGAAGTATGCCTGGATGGTGTCGGCCACGGTCAGGCGGCCCGCGCTCTCGTTCTCGCGAAAGGTCACGTGCCGCAACGCGTTGTTGTTCGCGATCCGCACCTCGCCTTCGTCAATGCGGAGATTGCAGATGAACTTCTGGGAGTTTGCAAGGGTGTTCTGAAGGATCAACGTGCCAGATCCTTCTTTCCGGATTGTATTGTCTACCTCGGCGTCTGTTTTCCCGTTGAAGGCGAGTTCGCCCTCGTCCACGCGGAGCGGAACCGACCCAGAGCCGACCCACCACGTGTTGTCTGTCGGAAGTCTCCAGGTGAACGGGCCCGTTGCCTCCGGCGCGGGCGCGAACCAGAAACCGGAAAAGGTGATCTGATCCGTCATCGTCACCGACGCGCCGCTATCGAGCGCGCGGAAGTCCAGGAAACCGTGATTTGCTTTGATGTCCGTCCAGTCCTCGGTCGCGCCAACCCAGTTGGCCGCGCTGTGGATGGAACCGCCGGCGGCGGTCTGCCACACGTTTGTCGTCACGGCGCCCCACGCCAACGGCGCGGCCGCGCAAATCCCGCTCAAAACAAGCGTTTTTTTCATCTCTCTGCTCGCTCCTTCTTCGGCGCGCACCGCTCTCGCGGCGCGCAGACTTCATCTTCTTCCATTTCTACGGGCGGCTAGCATATCACAATCCAGCCTTTTCCCGCAAGCATAAATGTGCAACGAGGATTGCCGTAACGGAGGAACGGTGATATAATCGCCCGCAGGACATCCAAAAGAAAAGGAACGACATGAACTGGAAAACTGCGGCAATCTTCTCAATTGCGCTCTGCGCCGGAATTCTTGTGGCGGCTGAAACGCCGTCATCAAAGCGCGTGCCGGAGCCGTTCCCCGTGAAGGGGCCGATCGAAGTCCACGCGTTCTACTACCCAGGCACGGAGCAGATGGCCGAGTGGGATCAGGTGGACCAGACGCTCCCCGGCATCAAGCCGCTCCTCGGCTGGTACGACGAGGGCAACCCCGAGGTCGTCGACTGGCAGATCAAATGGGCGGCGGAGCACGGCATCTCCGCGTTCTGCGTGGACTGGTACTGGAACCGCGGCGACCAGCGCCTCAACCACTGGGTCGCCGCCTACTACAAGGCCCGCCACCGCCGCTACCTCAAGTGGTACATGATGTACGCCAACCACAACGAACCGGGCGCGCACTCGACCGAGGACCAGATCCGCGTGACGCGCTACTGGATCGACAACTTCTTCAAGACGCCGGAATACTACACCATCGACGGAAAGCCGGTCGTGGTCTACTGGTCCTTCGATTCGCTCGACTCCGACTTCCGCGCCGAGATGGAGCGGAAGGGCATGAAGCCCAAGTACGGCGACGGCGCGAAGTACGCGCTCGAGCTCACCGACCGCATGGCCCGAGAAGCCGGACTCCCAGGCGTCTACTTCATCGACATGTACCACGGCTGGAACTACATGCAGGACCGCATCGACCGCGCACGGAACGCCGGCTACAAGGCGCAGATGATCTACAACTTCGACACGATCTCCAGCCGCATTGCGCCCGAGTCCGTCCGCCCAGGCGACACGGCCAACATCTTCTCCTACGATGCCGTCGTGGCCGCCGTCCCCAAGTGGTGGGAGATGACCTCGCGCGACCCGTCGTTCCCCTTCTGGCCCATGATCCCCACGGGCTGGAACGACATTCCCCGTTCCTTCGAGCAGTCCCGCGTGATCTATGGTCGGTCCGTGGACAAGTTCCGGAAGATATGTGCCGACTGTCGCGCCTTCTGCGAGAAGAAAGGCTTCAAGCGCGTGATCATCGCCCCACTCAACGAATGGCAGGAAGGCAGCTACATCGAGCCGAACGAGGAGTTCGGGTTCGGCATGTACGACGCGATCCGCGACGTGTTCTGCGAGAAACCCGCCGAAGGCTGGCCGAAGAACATCGTCCCGAAGGACGTCGGCTGCGGTCCGTACGACTACCCCGCCATGCCGCACCTCGCGCGCACGGCGTGGGACTTCGACGACGGATCCGTCCAAGGCTGGTACCGCAACCCCTACGGCACCGCCTACCTACGCAACCACGACGGGAAACTCTGGTTCTTCCGCTCATTCAAGAGGAACAGCCCCGCGATCCGCACACGCCTAGCGCCCTTTGCCGCGAAGGGCTTTCGCGGGTTCCGCGTGAAGATGCGTCTTCTGCCCGGCAAGAGCAAGAAGTCCCAGCCCACGGGCAACGAGAAGCTGACGCTGTGGTGGGGTACGGACAAGACGCCCGTCTTCTCGACTGCCGGCGTCAAGCCCGGTCCGGGCGGCGTGACGTTGCCGACAATCACGCGCGAGAACCGCGCCTCCACGCCTGTCACGGTGGACGGAGAGTGGCGCGAGTACACGCTCGACCTTTCCGGTCATCCGGGATGGAAGGGCCAGGTCGACGAAGTGTGGTTCGACCCCGTGGAGTTGATGTATACCGACGTGCTGATCGACAGCATGTCGTTCATTCCTCGATGAGCACGCTGAAGCCGACGTCGAATCCCCCGCGCCTGCGGGATTCAGATCTGAATGCGGCCGGCCGTGGCGATGCGCTTCTCTACTGCGTCTCCGAAGAGCTTCCTGGCCTCGCGGGACAGCTCGTTCATGCGCCGCACGTAGGCCGGCGGGCGTTCCGAGACCTCGCCGCTTCTCACGAAGAACGCCCTGTTCGGCGAAAAGCCCTTGCACTTGCGCAGCTTGCCAACGGGCTTGGATTCATTGCGCATATCGGCCAGGACTTTCTGGCAATCTTCCAGCAAGCGGCAGTCTTTGTTGATGTACTCTGAGTAGGAATGGTAAAGCTCTTTGATGAACTCGCGCGGATATGGGTCGATAGACAACCCGTTTTCCACATACCACGCCCAAAATGCGCTCGTCGCGGCAGCCGCCTCTTCGTGGACGTTGCCACAGCGTCCGATTCCATCCTCGAATTTCTTGAGGTCGGCATCTGTAGCATGCTTAAAATAGTTGTCAAGCATATAGAGGACACGGCTTGACTTGGCGTGCAGCTTTCCGTCCGCATCGAGCGCGCAGTCAAGCCCCGACTCCTTGAGGACTTCGACGAAAAGCTTCTTCTTGATTTCGGGATTGCGGAGCTGCGATGGCCAGTACTTCCATTTGTCCGTGCCGTTGCTGATCTGATCCAGGATCTTGAGGTATTTGCCCCAGGCCTTGTCCACCTTCTCGAAGCTGCTAACCAGCGCTCCGTTCTTGACGATGTCGATATTCGCCGCTCGCACAAGGCGGTTATAGTCGGAGTAGACGCGCGCTTCGACCTCCGCCTTCAGCAGAGCTGCCATCTTCGGTCGCACGTCCTTGCCGAACTTCGCAATCGCGCGCTTGGCACTCAGAAGGCTCTTGAAGCCGAGTTTCTGCGCCGGGGTGGCGGAGAGATTCGAGTGCGTGCGCGGCGGCGTGGGGTCGATTGGGCGGCCGAGCTGCTTCAGCGCGTCGCCGAGAACCGTCTCGGGTTCCACGTCCACAATCGCCGCGCCGTTGATCAGCGTCTTGCAGAAATCGTACATCTTCTTCATCGTGGCCGCCTCGCCCCTGGCCATGGATCGCATCTGCGCGAGGTCGTTGGCAACGGAATTCTCGCCGTCGGGCGCCGCGGAATAGTCCACACCGCCCCAGTTTGCCTTGTCCTGCTTTTCGATCTCCGCCTTCGAGGGGATCTTGGGTTTTGCGAGCACCGCACAGATAGCGACTGCCGCAAACGCAAAAATCAATATCCTTTTCATTCCTGTTTCCTTTCCCTGTTAGAACCTCTGCTGGTAGTCAAGCACGTACCATCTGCCGCCACCCTTGCGGCGGAGGCGGTGCGGATGCGGCGATCCGAGCTGCTTGCCGTTCTTGTCGTAGGCGATGGACTCCACCACCGCCTCCTCCACCTTCTCGCCGCCGATCTTCTCGAGAGTCTTGCGGTCGTCATCGTCCAGGAAGAAGTTCTGCAGGTCGTCGCCGCGGTCGAATCCCTTCTGAACGGAGATCTTCGGCTTCGAGAATGTCGCGTGCACGTATTCCCCGTGGAAGCGCTCCTGGTGCAGGTCCCAGAAATAGCGCTTCGCCTCGTCCTCTCCATACATGCCGCCAGTGTATTCCGGGTCGATGCACTGGAGGTAGAGCTTGTGGTTCTTCTCCTTGATGGCGATCATGAAGATTTCCATGAGGCGGTCGGGGGTGACGTCTTTCGGGACTTCCTTGACGGTGTACCATCCCTGCTTGATCGCTTCGACCTTCTCCTCGCCGATGAAGCGCCCCGAGGATTCCGCGTCCTTGTCGCGCACGGCCACGAGATGGCCAGGCACCTTGATCGCCACCGGTTTCACGATCCAACCGAAGTAGAACGCGCCAGGCCCCTCTTCGCCACCAAGCGGGTTTTCCGCCGTGATGCTCGTCACCTCGGCGAGGACGGTCCATTTCTTCACATCCTGCATCGACGAATCCACCGTCCTGCGGTAGCGCTTGACCGCCTCGTACGGTCCCAGCCAGTCGCGCCCCGCCAGGTCGATGAACCAGAACCCGCTGGAGGGCTTTCCGCACCAGATGAACTCGCCCGAGGCGCCGTAGAACTGCCTGGCGGGATATTCGACGTCCTCAAGAAGGACATACTTGCCCTTGATGTCCTCCACGGAGACTTCCGTCGAATCGGGCGCAGGAAAGGCCTTCTCGATCATACCCTCGCGATGCGACTCGATGATGCGCGCCCATTCCTCTTCGCCGAGCTTCGAGATGAGCTGTCGCAAGTTGTCCTCGTTGTGAAGATACTGCGTCCACTCGGCCTGGATGTCGACGAAATCGCCCTTTGAGCGCTTCAGGGCGGACTTCACCCGTTGGAACAGCGCCTCCACGCGCGGGTCGTCGGGATACTGCACCTTGAGGTCGCGAACCTTCTCCAGCGCAGTGCGCTGGTTCCGCCAAACCATCTTCTCGCCGCCGCGCTGCAGGGCAACCTCCTTCTCGAACTCGCGCACGTAGTAGTCGGCATATCCGATCTGGCGCTTCAGGGCGGCTTCATCCTGCGCAGGCGCTGCAGCGAGCGCCAAGCACCCCAGGCACAGGCCAACGAACAGTTTCATCTGGACTCTCTTCACTCGTAGTCTCCTTTCCCTGATATTATTTTCATGGCCCCAGTATAACACAACGACAGGGGCATGTGAAGCGCGTCACTCCTCGATGAGCACGCGGAAGCCGACGTCGTAGACCTTCTGCCACGGCTCGTAGCCCCACCGCCAGCTGGAGGTGGCGTCTTTGGGACGGCTCGCGAAGCTGCCGCCGCGGACCGTCTTGCGCGTCGCGTCGTAGGCGCTCGCCGTCCATTCCGCCGCGTTGCCGTGCATGTCGTAGAGGCCCCACAGGTTCGGCAGGGCGCGCCGGACGTAGTTCAGCGAGAAGGCGTCGTCCGTCCACTGCTCGTCGTGCAGCGGGAAGTTCTGCTCGACCTTGTAGGGCTTGCGCGGACGGATCCGCCCCGGACCGTCCCAGCCCTCGTTCATCGACCAGCGCACCTGCTTGTCGGCGAGGTTCGCGTACTTCGAGTAGTCGTCCGCGAGCCCGCCCCACGGGAACGGCGTGTCCGTGCCGCAGCGCGCGGCCCACCCCCACTCCTCCTCGGTGGGCAGACGCGCCGCGCGGCCCGTCTTCTTCCCCAGCCAGGCGCAGAACGCCGCCGCCCGCTCCCAGCTCACGCGCACCGCGGGCATGAGCCGGTGGTTGCCGATCCAGCCCGGCACGATGTGGTCCTTGCCGAACATGTCCTGGTAGCGCGAGTCGTGCGCGGGGTCGAAGGCGTGGTACTGGTCGTTCCGCACCTCGGTCTCGCCGAGCCAGAAGGCGTTCGTGACGGTCACCACGCGCTGGACCTCGTTCGGGTAGCCGTCCGTGGAACCCATCACGTAGACGCCGGCGGGAATGCGGCGGAACGTCATCGAAACGCCGTCCCCCAGCGGCAACGTCATCACCGTCACCTGCGGTACGTCGTCCGCACCGCCCGTCTGCCCGTCGATCGCCGCCCGCCGCGAGAACGGCCAGCCGGGGATGGTGAGAGCTTGGAGCTTAGAGCTTGGAGCTTTTAGCTTTTGGGAGGCTGGGGGCGGGGTTGGGGGTGTGAGTTTGGAGAGGCGGTTGGAGACGAGGGCGGCGTAGCGGTCGTGTTCGGCCTCGGGGTCGTCGGCGACGTTGGCGTAGCGCGAGGTGAGGTCGATGCGGCGCGCCACCTGGTTTGAGCAGGCCATGGAGTAGCGGTCCGTCTGGAACCCCGGCGGATTCCACTTGCCGAAGAACGGCACGTTCAGGTCGCCCCACTCGTGGAACTTCAGGAGGTCAGCCGTCGAGAGCTTCACGCCGTGGTGCCCCTTCTCGAGCATCTGGAGGAGCGGACTGGTGGACGCGTGGTAGTCGAGGGGCTCCAGCACGGGGATCTCGGATTCCGGACCCGGGCGGTGCATGTACGGATGGAGTTTGCGGTAGGCCGCCTCGGGCGAGTCGAGCTTGTGGCAGGAGGTGCAGTTCTTCACGACCACGGGCCACAGCTCGTTCGCGAAGCCCCACGGACGCAGGCCGTCGCCGTCCGTCGGCTTGATCTGCTGGATCTCGCCCTTGAAGTACTTCTCGTCCGCGATCGTCCGCTTCGTGTGGATGGACGTGCGGTTGTCCTCGTGGCAGCCCGTGCAGCTCACGCGCTCGCCGGGCATGCCCACCGTCCAGCTGCGCATCA
>Ga0265298_10002934_pt1 | contig 23096 bp, 20 predicted proteins | sample AusTroGonzalo_MG_3_FD_193486 | JGI IMG/M metagenome (GOLD analysis project Ga0265298, IMG submission 193486) | Bovine rumen microbial communities from tropical cattle in Woodstock, Queensland, Australia - Gonzalo_01 | ecosystem: Host-associated > Mammals > Digestive system > Stomach > Rumen ...
CGGAAACATACACTCGGTCATAAATGCGCTGGGAAGACTTGGCGTGAAAGCACTGCTGACCGATAACGAAGAAGAACTCAGAGGGGCCGATAAAGTGATATTTCCGGGTGTCGGAGAGGCCAGTACCACGATGGAGTACCTCAGGGCCCACAATCTGGACCGCATTATCAAGGACCTTAAGCAACCGGTTCTGGGTATCTGTCTGGGCCAGCAGCTCATGTGCAGCCGCAGCGAGGAGGGCAACACAGACTGCCTGGGCATATTTGACGTTCCGGTGCTGAAATTCCAGCCGCAAAGGCATGAGGACAAGGTTCCGCATATGGGCTGGAACACCATTGAGACCACGCAGGACGGCCTGTTCAAAGGATTCACAAAACCTGAATTCGTCTACTTTGTACACAGCTTCTACGTACCGGTATGCGACTGGACCGCAGCCAAGACAGAATATATACTTCCGTTCAGTGCATCGCTTCACAAGGACAACTTCTTCGCAACCCAGTTTCACCCCGAGAAGAGCGGATCCACCGGAGAGCGTATTCTTAAGAATTTTCTTGACATTTAGCAACAATGGAAATAATCCCCGCGATAGACATAATAGACGGCAAGTGCGTAAGACTCACCAAGGGTGACTACAACGCCTGCAAGACCTACAGCGACAACCCGCTGGACATGGCGCTGCGCTTTCAGGATGCCGGTATCCGCAGGCTGCACCTGGTAGATCTGGACGGAGCCAAGAGCAAGCACATAGTAAACTACCCCACCCTTGAAGCCATAGCCGGACACACTGACCTGACAATCGATTTCGGAGGCGGAATCAAATCCACCGGGGACCTGGAGACGGCACTGGGTTGCGGTGCCGCAATGGTTACCGTAGGCAGCACCGCCGTAACCGATCCCGACCTGATGACCAAGTGGATAGAAGACTTTGGACAGGAGCATATAATCCTGGGGGCCGATGCCCGCGACGGAAAGATATCGGTAAACGGATGGAAGGAAGACAGCGCATTGATGCTCAGCGACTTCATCCGTGACTACATGAAGAAAGGAATCACTCAGGTACTTTGCACGGACATAAACCGCGACGGCATGCTGCAAGGCCCGTCAGTAGAACTGTACAAGACACTGCTCAAGGAGTTCACGGGCATAAAGCTTATAGCCAGCGGAGGCGTAAGTTCAGTTCAGGACCTCCTTGACTTAAGAGAGGCCGGACTGCCCGCAGCCATAGTAGGCAAAGCCTATTACGAAGGCCGCATAACACTTGAGCAACTTTCACAACTAAGCCAGGAGTAAGCTATGTTAGCAAAGAGAATAATACCCTGTCTGGACATCTGCAACGGACGCACCGTAAAGGGCACGAACTTTGTCAATCTGCGTGATGCGGGTGATCCGGTAGAACTGGGACGTCTGTATAGTGAGCAGGGTGCCGACGAACTGACATTCCTGGATATCACGGCATCTTTTGAAGGCAGAAAAACTTTTACAGAATTGGTTGAGCGGATAGCCGCCAATATATCTATCCCTTTCACCGTGGGCGGCGGCATCCATGAGCTCAAGGACGTGGAGCGTCTGCTCAGTGCCGGAGCCGATAAGGTATCGGTCAATTCGGCCGCTATAAAGGACCCGCATCTGATTGATGAGATTGCGCTCAACTTCGGGTCTCAGGTATGCGTAACGGCAATCGATGCCAAGCAGACGCCTGAGGGATGGCGCTGTTTCCTTAACGGAGGACGTGTACCTACGGAACGCATGCTGTTTGAATGGGCGCATGAGGCCCAGGAACGTGGCGCCGGCGAGATTCTGTTTACCAGCATGGATCATGACGGAGTAAAAGAGGGTTATGCCAACGATGCCCTGCGCAAGCTCTCTGACGAGCTCTCAATCCCCATAATTGCATCAGGCGGAGCAGGCCGTAAAGAGCATTTCCGCGACGCTTTCCTGGAGGGTCACGCCGATGCCGCACTGGCAGCCAGCGTTTTTCACTTCGGTGAGATACCAATTCCCGAATTAAAGCAGTACCTTTGCAGTTTGAAAATTCCTATAAGAATATAATTATACCATAATATGGATATCAATTTCGAAAAAATGGGCGGTCTTGTACCCGCCATCGTTCAGGACAATGTGACACGCAAGGTCCTGATGCTGGGTTTCATGAACAAGGAAGCCTACGACAAGACCGTAGAGACCGGAAAAGTCACATTCTGGAGCCGCACCAGAAACTGCCTTTGGACCAAGGGCGAAACCAGCGGCAACTTTCTTAACGTAAAGGAGATATTGCTGGACTGCGACAAGGACACCCTGCTCATAAAGGCACGTCCTGACGGTCCTGTATGCCATACCGGAGCCGACACCTGCTGGAACGAGCAGAATTCCGTTGACCTGAACTTCCTGTCATACCTGCAGGATTTCATCGATCGCCGTTACAAGGAGATGCCCGAGGGCTCATACACCACATCGCTGTTCAAGAGCGGCGTGAACCGCATGGCCCAGAAGGTTGGCGAGGAAGCCGTTGAGACCGTAATTGAGGCCACCAACGGTACCGATGACCGCCTGATCTATGAGGCATCGGACCTTATCTACCACCTTATTGTCCTGCTCACCTCAAAGGGACACCGCATTGAGGAGCTGGCAGCCGAGCTGGTAAAGCGTCACAAGGAATAACATTCCACACAAGATATGGACATAATAGATTACAGAAACGTTGAGGTCCGTCAGGAGGACATGTTCGTCCTGGGCGACGTCACATTCACGGTTCAGGAGGGCGATTTCGTCTATCTGATAGGCAAGGTAGGTTCAGGAAAAAGTTCGCTGTTCAAGACTCTCTACTGTGAGATTGACGTGCTCTGCCCTATGCCGGACAGCCACGCAATCGTACTTGGCATGGACCTGATGACCATCAAGAAGCGCCAGATTCCGCGTCTGCGCCGCCAGATGGGCATAGTGTTCCAGGATTTCCAGCTGCTCACTGACCGTAACGTTTTTGATAATCTGAGCTTTGTACTCAAATCCACCGGTTGGAAGGACAAGAAGCTCATACACCAGAAGATATTCCAGGTATTGGGAATGGTTGGTATGGACACCAAAGGCTACAAGATGCCGCATGAGCTCTCAGGCGGAGAGCAGCAGCGTATATGCATAGCCCGCGCCCTGCTTAACGACCCCAAACTGATACTGGCCGACGAGCCCACCGGCAATCTGGATCCCGAGACCGGACGCCAGATCATGGAGATCCTGCATAAAGTAGGCCAAAGCGGCACGACGATACTCATGATCACCCATAACCTGCAATGGATTGACGAGTTCCCCGGACGTGTATTCAAATGCCAGGACCGCAAGCTGCTGGTGGATGCCGATGCCAAGGAGACACAGGAGCAGGAGCAGGAAGAGAAGTAAGAAACAAACAACCATAAATAACATGAAAGTACTGAAATTCGGAGGCACATCAGTAGGAAGCCCCGAGAGAATGAAAGAGGTAAGCCGCCTCATTACTGAAGACGGACAGCAGAAACTGGTAGTCCTGTCAGCAATGTCCGGTACCACGAACTCACTTGTAGAGATAGCCCAATACCTATACGGAGGCAACAAAGCCGGTGCTGATGACGTAATCAACCGCCTTCGCACCAAGTATTATGCCCACGTTCCCGAACTCCTTTCCAAGAAAGAGAACCAGGATGAGTTACAGAAGTTCCTGGAGGATAAATTCAACTATCTCCAATCATTCTATATCGAAAACTTTTCTGAGAAGGAAGAGAAGATAATACTCGCTCAGGGAGAGCTCATTTCAACATACATGGTAACCTGCTACCTCAAGGAGCAGGGAATCAAGGCAGTCCTGCTGCCGGCACTGGAGTTCATGAAGACCGATGCCGACGCCGAGCCCGACATGCAGTACATTACCGAGAAGGCCGCCGCACAGCTCAAAGCCGTTCCCGGCATGCAGATATATATCACACAGGGATTCATCTGCCGTAATGCACAGGGTGACATTGACAACCTGCAGCGCGGCGGAAGCGATTATACCGCATCCATCCTGGGCGCAGCCATCAAGGCTGATGAGATCCAGATTTGGACTGACATAGACGGCATGCACAACAATGACCCCCGCGTGGTTGACAACACACAGCCGGTACGCCACCTGCACTTTGAAGAGGCAGCCGAGCTTGCTTACTTTGGAGCCAAGATACTCCACCCCACCTGCATTCAGCCTGCCAAGGCAGCCAACATACCGGTACGTCTGCTCAACACCATGGAGCCCACTGCCCCCGGCACACTGATTGACAACCGCTCTGAGCCAGGCCGCATCGCAGCTGTGGCAGCTAAGGAGAACATCACTGCCATCAAGATAAAGTCAAGCCGAATGCTCCTGGCACACGGTTTCCTCAAGAAGGTATTCGAGGTGTTTGAGACATACCGCACATCAATCGATATGATCTGCACATCCGAGGTGGGTGTTTCAATGTCAATTGACAACACCAAGAATCTGGAGGATATCGTTGCTGAGCTCAAGAAATACGGCACAGTAACCGTAGATAAGGATATGTGCATCATCTGCGTGGTTGGTGATATGGTATGGGAGAACCTGGGATTTGAGTCCCGTGCCCTGGATGCCCTTGCCGACATACCCGTACGAATGATATCCTACGGAGGCAGCAACTACAACATATCATTCCTGGTTAAGGGAACAGACAAGAAAGCTGCACTGCAGCGCCTCAGTGACGTACTCTTCAACAACAAGTAAGATGCGCACTCCATACTACCAATATGATCTGGGTATTCTGGAAAATACCCTCAAGGCTATCCGTGAAAATACCCCGGAAGCCGATTGGCACGTACATTATGCCATCAAGGCCAATGCCAATCCCCTGCTGCTCAAACTCATCAATGAGTATGGTCTGGGCATTGACGCCGTAAGCGGCGGAGAGATCCAGGTTGCGCTTGACAACGGATTCAGCGCATCGTCAATAGTATTTGCAGGTGTAGGCAAGGCTGACTGGGAGATAGACCTGGCCCTTAAGGCCGGCATACTGTGCTTCAACGTAGAGTCAGAGGCTGAGCTGGATGTGATAGCCGAGCGTTGCGCGGCACTTAACAAGACAGCCCGCATAGCACTGCGCGTAAATCCCGATGTGGATGCCCACACCCATAAGAACATAACCACAGGCAAGGCCGAGAACAAGTTCGGAATAGAGATTCCCATGCTTCTGCCCATCATCCGCAAGGCACAGCAGATGCCCTGCTTCAAATTTGAGGGCCTGCATTTCCACATAGGTTCACAGATACTTGACATGGAGCCGTTCAGCCAGCTCTGCAAGAAGGTCAATGACCTGCAGGATATGCTTGAGGCTGAAGGCATAAAGTTGGGAAGCATCAACGTAGGCGGCGGTCTGGGTGTGGATTATGTCAATCCTGAGCAGAACCCCGTTCCGGATTTCAGGCAGTACTTCAACGTATTCCGCCGTGAGCTCAAACTGCGCCCCGGCCAGCAGCTCCACTTTGAACTGGGCCGCGCCGTAGTTGCCCAGTGCGGACGTCTTATCACTCAGGTCCTCTACGTAAAGCAGGGAACCATCAAGAAGTTTGCCATCGTAGATGCTGGATTCACCGAGCTGATACGCCCCGCACTCTACGGAGCACATCACAAGATTGTGAACCTGAGCTCAAACGGCCCGCTCCAGAAGTATGACGTGGTGGGTCCCATATGTGAGTCATCAGACATATTCGGAAAAGATGAAGTGCTACCGGAGGTTCACCGCGGTGACCTGATAGCACTCATGTCTGCCGGTGCATACGGCGAAACTATGGCTTCATGCTACAACTGCCGTCCTTTACCGGGAGCACTACAAGGAGAGTTCTGATTTCTTAGAATTTCCAGAGTAATCCTACTGACACGGGCACATCCCAATAGAGGTCGCCCTGATAGTCTGTTATGGCTGCACCTGCCCTCACGTCAAGTCCGAAGTTTTTGGTCATGAATATATCATAGCCCAACTGGCATGAAATGAAATTCTCTCTGTGATCATAGATTGCGGGCTTGGTGCGGAACGACATGGAGAAAGCACCTATGTCAAGTCCTGCTCCCAGGCTCCAGGTAAAACCCGGATCGTACATACCCTTCTCAAACAACGAGCCTGTGGCATAACCCAGATCTCCAATGAGGGATACTCCGCCGCGTTCACCCAGACGGCATTTAAACTCAAGGACATCACGAAGGACGCCGGTCTGGGTAAAGAGCTGGAACTGCGGAGAGACAGAGACGTACGGGAAACGGTCATCGGGCTCATCCCAGTTCTTGACCACGGCCACGATCATGCCGGCCGATGCCACCGCCACAGCCGCAGCACCTATCAGCAGCGCGTCATCATCAACCTTTGAAAGGTCCACGTCAGGAGACTTGGAACGTTTTGGTGATGAATTGGCGTTACTATACCGGCCTGAATGGGACGGTGTCCAGTTGTCATAATGACGGTTGTCATAGTAACGTGCGCGATGCGTCACGTCAAACCAGAAGAGTTCGTGATAATAATCGAACAGGTCAACCAGCAGCATGGCCAGTACGGGGTCATCGGGATCACTGGTTGAATATTTCTGACCTTGGGTATCCACGGTAGTGTAAACGATATTGTCCACTATCACCTCCTTGACCGGTTTCTCTACCGGCACCGGATCATGAACCTCGGCCACGGTATCCGGCATGAAGAGGTCATACATAGGCGACACAGTCTTGTCCTTGTACTTGAAATGGAACTGTGCCGTAACCTCGGCGGGGCAGTTTTTATACATGGTCAGATAGTCATAGCCGTCATCGGCGGTCACGACCTCACCCCATACCATGATGTTTGATTTATCCTTCTTCTTTCCGTACACGGCCGTAAGCGGAAGCATGACAGCCATCATCAAAATCAAAAACTTCTTCATAAAGCTTTCAGGTTTAAATCCGATGACAAAGATATGGAGGATTGTTTACCCGCACAGGGTATTTTCCCTAAAAGAGCCGGGGGAAAACCCTAAATCAGTCATCATGCCGCTCGGGTTCGGGCAGATCCGTCTCCAAGCCCTCCAGGTCAGCATCCTGCAACTGAGGTATGGGGTTCTTGACACTTTGCTTGGCGCCCAGTTTCTGCAGTTTGGCGCAGGTCTGGATTATGCTTTGGCCACTGGGTTCCAGCTTCTTGCCGGCAGCATCATATGCCTTACCCGCATTCTCAAGAGCCTTACCAATGGCTTTGTAACGGTCCATGAACTGCCCCACACGATCCATCATCTCATTGGCCAGTTCATAGACCAGCTCATGATTCTGGGCCTGGGCTATCTGGGTCCATGTCAGATTGATGATTTTAAGGGCGGCAAAAAGAGTCTGTTCATCGGCTATGTAGACATTCTTCTCCATCGCGTTGCGCCACAGGTCCGGCTGTGCACCTACGGCTGCCCACAGGGCGCCGGTGTTGGGCACGAACATTATAACGTAGTCCATCTTGACCTTGGGAGGCTGTACATATGATGAATAATCCTTCTTGGCCAAATCCTTCACATGTTTCTGTATGCTCTCCACATGTGCCTTGAGGTATCTCTGACGGTCAACCTCATTATCGGCGTTCACATAGTCCATGAATGCTGTCAGGGAAACCTTGGAGTCTATTATCACATCGCGCTTCTGGTCCAGATGCAGAATCACATCGGGTCGCATACTGCGGTCATCCTCAGTACGGACTACATCACCTGCAGCATCGCGGATTGGTGATTGCAACTCATAATGAACGCCCTGGGTCAGCCCCTGTGACTTCAATAGTTCATCAAGGATTATCTCACCCCATTCGCCCTGTACGCGGCCCGCATGACGGAACACACGGGTAAGCTCATCGGCACTCTCCTTGGCGGCGGCACTCTGACGCATCATATTCTCAGCCTGGGTCTTGATCTCGCTGCTGATGGAGGTCTGCTTGATTGTATTCTCCTTCATGGCCTCTTTCATCTTGTCAATGGTCTCCTTAAGAGGATTGACAATCTGGCCTATACTGGTGTTACTTGAAGCCGCAAACTCCTCCTGGCGGCGTTTGAGCATATCCTCAGTGGCCGATTTCATCTGGGCGGTCACCTTGGCTATGGTTTCGTCAAACTTGGACTGCTGGGCAGCCAGCATATCGTCATAAGCTTTCTCACGAGCGTCAAGCAGCTCCTGCGTATGCGCCTGATAATCCTTCCTGGCCTTTCCTGTCCCTAACAGGAAACCGGCAAAAACACCGGCAACGGCACACAAAATACCTATTATTATTTCCATATGAGATTTTTTACAATAATATATACCGCGAATGCGCGTGTTTCTTTCTACAAATTTAAATAAAAAAGATATATTTGCAGTAACTAACCCAATACGTATTAGCAATGTCGTTTAAAAGACATCTGGATCCGCATTGTGAGGCCATTCTGCAGGAATATAAGGATAACCTGCCCCGATTCAGGGAGGTTGAGGCTCAGGTGCGGGATTCTTTAAAAAGGACTCTGGCCGATGCAGGATTGCTTGTCGCGGCCATTGAATCACGTGTAAAAGGATATGATTCCCTGGCCGGCAAGCTGGAACTCAAGGGACACAAGTATAACAGTCTGGCAGACCTTACCGATATTCTTGGACTTCGCGTCATCACTTTTTACATCGATGACGTGGATAAGGTGGCATCGGCCGTAGAACGCCTGTTCACCGTAGACTGGGAGAATTCAGTGGATAAGCGCAAGATTCATGACATTGACAGCTTTGGCTATCTGTCACTGCATTACATCTGCTCCATTCCCGGTTTCCCCTACCGTTTTGAGATACAGATGCGCACCCTGCTACAGCACGCCTGGGCCAACATGGACCACGATACGGGTTACAAATCAGGAGTGGAGATACCCAAACGCTATATGCGCAACATGAGCCGTCTGGCAGGAATGCTGGAGCTTGTGGATGAAGAGTTCAGCAAGATCCGCATAGAACTGACCGATTACCGCCGCCGTGTACAGGCTCTGGTGCGTTCAGGCAATCTGGATGAAGTACCCATTGACGGCGATACGTTCCGCAGCTATCTGGAGTTGGGTCCGTTCAACCAGCTCAACAAACGCATAGCGTCAATGAACCAGGCAGAGATACAGGATGTTCCGCTCATGCCTTACCTGGCAGTCTTCAAGGGTATCGGACTCAAGACCTTAGGCGATATAGCCACCATGATAAAGGATTATTCGGACGGAGCCTATCAGATAGCATGCTATCAGATAGGATTGACTGACCTGGATATCATCTCATCATCCATCGGCCCGCAAAACCTGTGCATAGCATACATCCTTAAGAACGGAGGTGGCAAGGCCGGAATCAAATATATGTTTGACCTGCTTAACGGCGAATCTGAAAGCAATGCTTCCATGGCAGAATTCATGGTGGAACAGTCCAAGGATCTGCCCTTTATGAATACCGGAAACTGATTTATGAAAAAAGAGAAAAGAAAACTATCTGACATAGAAAAGAAGTCCGCTCGTGCGGGAATGATGCTTATATTCATTGCGGCGCTCACACTTGAAGGCACATCCATAATCCAGTACGTATTCTCACAGAAGGGCATCAGGAATGAAGCCTCGTTGCGCGCTGAGAGCCAACTTGAGACCACCAAGGTACGTATCATGGATATCATCAACCAGGCAGAGGCTGCGGTTCGCAACAGCATATGGATTGCACAATGGTGTCTTGAAGTTCCAGACAGTATGGGGCGTGTAACCCAGCGCATAGTTCAGGACAATCCGGTAGTGGTAGGATCGACCGTTGCCTTTGTGCCCGGATATGATTCCAAACACCCGCTGTTTGCCCCATACAGTTACCGCGTTCCCGGAACCGGTAATATAGAACTCAAGACTTTGGCCACAGCTGATTACGACTATCCGTCACAAGAGTGGTTCACCAAGCCGCTGGAGATGGATGAAGGTTATTGGTCCGAGCCATATGTTGACGAGGGCGGAGGCGATATGCTCATGACCACCTATTCGCTCCCTCTCCGTGATTCCCGCGGAAAGGTTGCCGCAGTCATCACGGCAGATATATCCCTGGACTGGCTCAATGAAGTTATGGGTGACATTTCAATCTACCCAAGCGCATATAATGTCCTGTTGAGCCGTAGCGGTCAGATTATGGTTTGTCCAGTGGAGACATTGGTAATGAATTCCACAATTCAGGACATACAGAATAACAGCATGGCCGGCAACGAGACCTTCCGCAACATAAGCGAGTCCATGCTGTCAGGCAAAAACGGAAATATCAGAATTAATAACCGCGGCGTAACAAGTCAGGTTTACTTTGCCCCTGTAGAGCGTACCGGATGGTCCATGTCCATAGTAATACCTGAGAGTGAAATTTATTCAGCCATACGTCGCGTGGGATTGATGGTAAAACTGCTCCAGCTGCTTGGTATAGTGATGCTTATCCTGTTGCTGCAGTCAGTTGCCAAGAGACAGAAGAAATACCAGCAGATCAACGAGCAGAAAGAACGTATCGAAGGTGAGCTCCATATTGCCAGTGAGATACAGATGGCCATGATACCCAAGATATATCCGCCCTACCCTGAGCGCGATGACATTGACGTATACGGACAGTTGACCCCTGCAAAAGAGGTAGGCGGTGACCTGTTCGACTTCTACATCCGTGACGAGAAACTCATATTCTGCATAGGCGACGTGTCGGGTAAAGGTATCCCGGCTTCTCTGTACATGATGGTCACCAAGGCTCTGTTCAGGACCATATCGACCCATGAATCATCACCTGAGAAGATTGTATCCAACCTCAATGACGTGATGTCACAGGATAATGAATCCAATATGTTCGTGACTATGTTCCTGGGCGTGCTTGACCTGCCCACAGGACGTCTGCATTACTGCAACGCCGGACATGACGCACCTCTTCTGATAGGAAACACCGGCGCCGGATTGCTTCCCGTTGACTCCAACCTGCCTATCGGAGTAATGCCCAAATGGAAATTCAGCAAGCAGGAGTCTATCATTGACCCCGATACCAGCATATTCCTGTACACTGACGGACTTACTGAGGCCGAAAACAAGGACCACAAGCAGTTTGAGATGGACCGCGTCATAGAGCATGCCAAGAAACTGCAGCAAAGCCGCAAGTTCAATCCCACCCAGATCCTTAAGCACATGACTGATGCAGTACACAGGTTTGTAGGCGATGCTGACCAGAGCGATGACCTCACGATGCTGGCCATACAGTATACCAAGCATCAGGAGAACCTGACCTACCAACGCAGTCTTACACTGACTAATGACCTTAAGCGTGTGCCCAGACTGAACGCATTCATAGATGAGGCTTGTGAGGCAAACGGATTTGACGCTCCGACCACTATGCAGCTCAATCTGGCCATTGAGGAGGCCGTTGTAAACGTAATGAATTACGCCTACCCCTCCGGCATAAGCGGCAATATCACCATTGAGGCCAAGTCAAACGGCAAGGAGATGACATTCGTCATATCAGATACCGGAAAGCCGTTCGATCCCACTGCCAGACCGGAAGTTGACACCACCCTCAATGTTGAGGACCGATCCATAGGAGGATTGGGAATACATCTGATACGTCAGATAATGGACCACATCAACTATGAACGCCTGAACAGCCAGAATGTACTTACACTTATCAAGAAAATCAGCAAGTAAGAGAAGATGACAGCATTACCGCTTTCCATATTCAACATAGACATATCATCAGCCAATCTGATATTGCTTGTCTCGCTGTTGATGATTGTAGCCATCCTGATGGCCAAAGTGGGAACCAAATTCGGCGTACCCACCATGCTGCTGTTCCTGATAATCGGAATGATTGCAGGTGAAGACAGCATAGGTATCAGGATAGACAATCTGCACGTGGCCGAATTCCTGGGACATTTTGCCATGACCATAATCCTGCTGTCGGGTGGTCTGGAGACATCACTTGAAGAGACACGTCCCATAATCAGGAAGGGTATTTCAATGTCAACGCTGGGTGTATTCCTGACAATAGTCGTTACGGGAACGTTCATATGGCTTGTTTTAGGTGAGCGCATAGGCGGAGCCGGCAAATCACTGATGGGTTGCCTGCTGCTGGCTACGGTGTTGTCATCAACTGATTCGGCATCGGTATTCTCAATACTGCGCAGCAAACGTCTCACGCTGCGCGAGAATCTGGGACCTCTGCTTGAACTTGAGTCCGGCAGCAACGACCCCATGGCATACGTGCTTACCATACTGTTTGTGCAGATAATGGAAACTCTGGGGAGCGTATCGGGCGCATCCGGAACACTGCATGTGTTACTATACGGCATATGGATCCTGATAATGCAAATTATAATTGGATTCGGTGTAGGCTTGGCCTTAGGACACGCCGCCCGCTGGCTTCTAACCAGCATAACCCTCCATACCAGCCCACTCTACGCCATAATGATCCTGAGTATTGCCCTGTTCTCAAACGGAGCGGCATCTTACATAGGAGGAAACGGACTGTTGGCTCTTTATGTTACAGCCATAGTCATAGGCAACACCAAGAACCTGCCTTTCAGAAAGGACGTGCTGCTGTTCTCTGACGGAATAACATGGCTTGCCCAGCTTATGATGTTCCTGTTGCTGGGACTGTTGGCCAAACCGTCCCAAATGGGTCATATCATCTGGCCGGCCCTTCTGATAGGCCTGTTCCTTATGTTCATTGCCCGTCCCGCCGGCATTCTTTTAAGCCTGTTGCCGTTCAAGGGGCTTACGTTCAGGGCAAAAATGCTGGCATCATGGGTAGGACTCAAAGGAGCCGGCCCTATACTGTTTGCGCTCTACACAGTATTGGAGGGTGTGGACGGCTCAAGTGATATATTCAACATAGTGTTTACCATCACGCTGCTGTCTCTGCTTGTACAGGGCATGACGCTCTCACCTATGGCTCATCTGCTTAACCTGAGCATTGATGATGATCCTGAGGTTGAGACATTCGGAATGGAGGTTCCTGAAGAGATGGGAATGCTGCGTGACCATATAGTGACTAGCCAGGACCTTACCGGTGGAGATACTTTAAGGGATCTGCATCTGCCTCACGGGATACGCGTAGTGATGGTACGACGTGATGACAAATACCTTGTGCCTCACGGCAGCATGAAACTGATGACCGGTGACAAGCTGGTTATAATAATGGGAGATTCGGATGATTAAATTATAAAATAGATTAATAGATAAAGAGAATTATGGAAGTAAAAGTTAGTACAAAGGACAATGTCACTACAGTTCAGCTGATAGGACGTCTGGACACGCCCGCATCACAGGAGGTAAGTGTTGATTTTGAGAATCTGATGCAGTATGCTGCAGGTACGGTAATTCTGGACTGCACACAGTTGGAGTATATATCCAGCTCCGGTCTGCGCCTGTTCCTGTCTTTGCGCAAGGCAGCCGCATCAAAGGGTGGCAAGGTGATAGTAAAGGCTATCAACAATGACATCCGCTCAGTCTTTATGATGACCGGTTTCCTTAACCTGTTTGAGATTCAGGACTGAACAAACTGTTGCTGATATGGCGAACGCACCTATTGACACCTCTCTGCTTGACCGCGCAATAATGTTCGCGGTCAAGGCTCATGCAGGCACCGAGCGCCGGGGCAAGGGCTTTCCGTATATAGTACACCCTATGGAAGCGGTAGAGATTGTGGCCACCATAACTCCCGATCAGGAATTGTTGGCTGCAGCAGCATTGCACGACACGGTTGAGGACACAGACGTTACCATTGACCATATCCGCGCTGAGTTCGGCGACAGGATTGCATCACTGGTGGGAGCCGAGACCGATGTGTTAATTGACGGACGCTCCGAGGAGGAGAGTTGGCATGACCGCAAACGGGCTGCAATAGACCGGCTGTCAAAAGCTTCAAGGGATGCCAAGATCGTGGCTATGGGTGACAAGCTCTCAAACATGCGAGCCATAGCCCGTGACTATGCCGTTCAGGGCGATGCGCTGTGGAACCTGTTCCATGTAAAAGACCCCAAGGATCACGAATGGCATTACCGGGGATTGGCCGATGCTTTGCGCGACCTCAAGGATACGTTTGCCTTCAAGGAGTTTGAAATGCTAATAAACCAGGTATTCAGTAAAAAGTGATGGACGCCATAAAGATCTCGCTTGATGACTACACACTGTTTGGCGGAGGTGCCAACGGTGAGAGTTATGATCACAAGACCAATCCCAGCCTTATGCTCAAGCTCTACCTGCCCGGCAAGATACAGCAGCCTCTTGACGAGATGATGATGGCCCGTAAGGTGTACGACCTGGGCATCCCCACCCCTGAGCCGGGTGACTATGTGGTGACAGAAGACGGCCGTTACGGCATAAGGTTCCGCCGCATCACGGGCAAGAAATCTTATTCCCGTGCCACCGGTGACAATCCGCAGCTTGTAGGACAGTACGCACAGGAGTTTGCTCAAATGTGCCTCAAACTCCACTCCATCCATGTGGACACCACTCAGTTTGAGAGTGTAAAAGACCGCTATTACCGCCTGCTCGCAGAGAATCCCTTCTTTACCACCGCGCAGAAAGACCGCATAGGCAAATTCATATCCGATGCCCCTGACACGGATACCGCCATACACGGTGACCTGCAGTACAGCAACGCCATATTTGCCGGTCAGGACCGCTACTTCATAGACCTGGGTGATTTCTGCTATGGTTACAACATGTTTGACCTGGGAATGGTCTACCTGTGCTGCTGCCTCAGCAAGGAGGAATTTATACAGGAAACCTTCCATATGCCCAAGTCGCTGGCCATAGAGTTCTGGAAGAACTTTGCACCAGCCTACTTTGGCTCAGACCGCCCGTTAAAGGAGATAGAAGAAGAGATCCGCCCTTACGCCGGTCTCAAGACACTGATAGTGGAACGTGATACTAAATGCCCGATGCCTGAATTGCGCGCCGGGATGGCATCACTTCTGTAAACGATAAAAATACATAACCCTATGAAGAAAGTCATTTCCATATTTATTCTGAGTTGCCTGGTATTTGTCAGTTGCTCAAGAGAGAGTCACAAAGACGTTGATTTTCACAACAAGTTCGTGATTCTGACTGAGGAGATACCGGACGTGATACTTGAGATACGCTACTATGGTACATATAATTTTGTAGGAACCCGCATAGACGGTTATGACCAGCCGGTAGCCCTGCTTACAAAGGAGGCTGCAGAAGCACTGAAGAAAGTCAGCGATGACGTCATTGCAAAGGGTTACCGCCTCAAGATTTACGATGCCTACCGCCCACAGTGTGCGGTGGACCATTTCGTCCGCTGGGCAGAGAACATATCGGACACCCTGATGAAAGCCTATTTCTATCCTGACCTGGACAAGAGCGTACTCTTTGACCAGGAATACATAATGGCCAAGAGCGGACATACCCGCGGATCGACCGTTGACCTGACACTCTTTGATATGAGCACAGAGAAGGAGGTTGATATGGGCGGCACTTTTGACTGGTTCGGACCGGAAAGCCATCCCGATTTCTGCGGCAATCCCGAAACAGGTCAGTATACAGGCGATAACAGCAAGAGTCCTACAGGACGTTCAATTACAGAGGAGCAGTTTCATAACCGCATGATTCTGCGCGATGCAATGCTAAAAAACGGCTTTAAGCCTCTGGACAGTGAGTGGTGGCATTTTACGCTTAAGGACGAGCCCTATACGGATACCTATTTCAAGCATCCTGTCAGTCAGTTCTGACTGTTGGATATAAAATGGATAAAAAGGACCATACATCGGTTGGCAGAATCCTAAGCCTGACAGCACTGATTCTTACTGCAGGTCTTATTCTTCTTACGTCATCATGTGAGAAGGATGATGTTCATGTTTCCTCTGTAGACAGCAATCAGATTGTACGGAATATAGCCATTGTTGCTCCTATAGGAGATATAGCCACCAAAACGCGTTTGGAACGGACGGCAAAATGGTTTACACAAAACTTCAACGAGGCTCTAAGCTATGACACATTGAATATCAGTCTGAAGTTGGAATGGTATGACGAATTGAGCGCCAATCTGGAGGTTCTTAGCAAGGATTTGGCCGGCAGGGACGATTTGATAGCCATAATAGGACCATTCGGTAATGAGAGCATGGCTCAATTTGCCCCTGCATGTCAAAAGACGCACAAACCACTCATTGCCCCCACCGTTACAAGCGAGGAAATAATGCGCCGATATGCTGTCTCTACAGCCGGCAGCAAGGAACAGATAAACAAAGAGTCATTCTTCTGGCCATTATGCCAGAGTGATGTGGTTCTCACGGAAACAATGCTGAGACACTACAAGACTCAGGCAGGACAAAACAATCTGAAATGTGCCGTATTCTCACCTGCCGACAAATATGGACAAACATTCTATGACTGGGCGCCATTCCACACCCGCAACCTTAGTGTGAACCTGGAGTTAAATCAACAGTTTACAACTACCAAAGAATTGACTGATTGCGTAACCGGATACCGCAACCTGATCAACTGTGCTGACAGTCTGCCCACCATTTTCTGCATAGCTGAGACTACGCAACATTTAGTTGAAGCCGCACGCATAATTGAGCCTCAAGCAGCGTATTTCGTATTTCCGTCAATCAGCGAAGAAGGGATAACGGCACTGAACGGGGATAACAGCGCTACACTTCAGGGATATCAGGGCTTTTCACATTATGCAGACCCTACCACTGGATTTGAGCAGGATTATGAGCAGCGTTTTGGAGTAAAGCCCACGTTTGCCGAGTGCAAATTCTATGATGCCCTGCTGCTGTCCGGACTTGCAACAATCCTATATGAGTACTTTGCCGCCTTTCTTACACAGTCCCAAAACACCCTCAACATGAACGAATGGATCAACTCCATAGTTATCATGATGGCCGATGAACGCGATTACGGAGAAAGTGAGACACAGTCTATATGGAGAGCCAATGATATCCGTCAGTATATTGAATCACTTCTCAACGCCGAATCCAGACCTTTGTCAGGAGCATCGGGCGCCATTATGTTTGACAGTGAGACTCGCATGCAGATAGCTCGCACCACATACGTGAACTGGCAGATAGATAATAACAGAATTATCCACAAGACGTATTACGGTCCCAACGGCAAACTGTTGACTGACACCGAAAACGTATTTAATGAGGAATCGGCACTGAGAGATTTTGCCGATATGGCAACCTATCAGGACCAAGCTATAAACTACCCTGCCCTTACAGGCCAATACGCCGTACTTGTACAAGGCAGCAACGGCATGAACAACTACCGTCATCAGGCCGATGTACTGTCCGTTTATCAGATGTTGCGCCAGAACGGTTTTGACGATGACCACATAATACTGATAATTGACGGAGCACTGGCCTTTGACCCTAACAACAATGAGCCGGGCGTAATACGTAACAACATGCTGGGACATGACCTGTTGGGAGGCAATGATTACGTCACCAACCGGGAGTGGGCCCAGCAGTTTGAAGGATACACCTTCTTTGATGTTGAATATCCGTCAGCCATCGTAGATTATGATACAGACAGTCTTGATGCTGCAGACATAGCAGACATACTGACCGGGAAGAGATCAGATCATCTGCCTGTTGTATTGCCGCAGGATGAAGGAATTAACGTTCTGCTTTACTGGAGCGGACATGGACGCAACGTGAGACACGGAGGAACCGATGAACTGGTATGGAGAGAAACCGGTGCGGGCAATGGTATGACCGCCTCACTGCTGCGCCAGACGATAGAACAGATGAACTACCGCAAAATCCTTACAATCGTGGAGCCTTGTTACAGCGAAGGCGTGATACAACCGCTGCAGGGTTTGACCGGTGTTCTGGCAATGTCCGGTGCCAGCGGCGACGAACAGTCCTGGGCCGAGAACTGGAGCGCTGTCCTGGGACGATACGGAACCTGGATGTATGACAGATTTACACGTAATGTTGTAAATTACCTCACATCCAATCCCACAGCATCATATCGTGATTTCTATCTGTATTGCATGCAAAATACTATAGGGTCACATATAAAACTTGTCAATGCGGAATTTTTTGGCAATCTTTACAGCACGACTCCGGAAGAATTCGTTGTAAATAAGATTAAAAACTAAATAACCGATTATGAAAAAAGGACTTTTAAGTTGGTATGCATTGAGCATACTGGTGGCAGGAGCTGGAACCGCCTTTTTCTCCTCATGCTCAGATAATGATGATTCCACTGACCAGGTAATCACCCCTGAGGAGGCCGAGCTCAACGAGTATTTCAAGTATGATGCATCTCAAATAGAGGTGGTTGAAGATACCACATTCAACCTTTTGGATGAGATGAGCAAACGTATTGCGAACCACTCAGGCGCAAACAGTGGAGAGGACTCAGCAATGCTTAAATACTATCAGGACCAATATGACCGTATTCAGGCTTTTACAGAACATACGGCCGACTCTATTGCAGCCGCAGAACCCGGCAACAGCCTGGAGGCCATAGCCGGACAGATCCTGGAAATGGGACGCGCCGTAATCAGTTATGATGACAAAGGTGCTGACGGCAAAATCAAGAGAATGTCCATGCTGGTGATTTATCCCACCCGCTTTTTCGTAGACATTGATGCCAAGAACATTATCCTGGGCTGTCACTATACGATAACCGATAACAATGAAAGGCCCACTGCCACAGGTTTTCAGGGACTCAGCGACGCCTGCCTTTTAGGTGCCGAGTGGGCTACGACCGAAAACTACCTGGTGGTTATACCTGACTATGAAGGATTCGGATCCTCAGTAGACTCCAAACAACCCTACCTGATACGTGAAGTGCAGGCCCGTCAGTGCATAAAGGCACTCAATGTGGCAATAAACTGGTTCAAAAATGATCATGGCGAAGAATTCAGTGACGGAAGAGTGGTAGTGGAGGGATTCTCTCAGGGAGGAGCCGTTGCCGCCGCCACTTACAGATATTGGCTGGAACATATCAACGATAATTGGGCCAGATCCTTTGCGAACCCCATTGTAGGAGCAGTATGTGCCGATGGTCCGTATGATCCGCTTGCCACCTTGGAGTATTATTGCAAAAAAGACTGGCTATCCATGCCTGTAGCACCCGCACTGATGTTGCTGGGCCTGTGTGAGACGGATAAGGATGCAATTAAAGCCGGACTTAAGCCGAGCGATTTCTTCTCGGAAAGTTTCTGTAATTCAGGAATATTTGAGCGTATCAACGAAAAGACACATCCTACCACTCACTGTGAATATGCCCTGGGTGACCTGCCCGGATCGATGAAAGTCACAGACCATACCAAGGTCAGTGCATCGGACGCTTTCAAAAAAGAGGTTTTCGAGTATTTCCGTGACGGCAAGCAACCCACAGACGATCCGGAATTGCTCAATAAATTGAATGTACTCAAGAACTGTCTGATGAAAAACAGACTGTTTGACAACTTCGATTTGAAACCAAGCTATGCTTTAACAGCCAGACTAGGGTCTTTAACCGCCACCCGTAATTATCCCACGCAATTCACATTCTTCCACGGACTATGGGACACGGTGGTACCGTATGATAATGTAATATCAGTTGGAAGGAATTGGGGATTTGACAGAGTTAAAGTAGTTCAATTCCAAAACTACTTTGATCATGGGAATGTAGGCAGGTCATTCTTCCTTGAGATACATGACGACCTGGTTCATGAAATCCTGGATAACAAATGGACTCCGGGAGTATCTCAGTACCAATCCAGTCTTTTCTAATCTGACTATTTGATTAATGAATTGTACTAAAATGATTATCAGAAATTTCAATTCTAGCGTTCTTGCATCCGTATTATTCTTTTCAGGAGTTGCAATATCCATTTCATCGTGCTCTGAAGAAATACTTGACGGAGTAAAAGATGAAGAAGAAGCAAAAAAAGATGTCAACCCCGGAACCCCGCAGCGCACATATTCCCTTGACTGGGAGATAAAGAATCCGGACCGACAGAAAACCGTACTGGCAGACCTTGCCGGAGGGCAATTCAAATCAGAATGTGATCAGATCATCTTTGAGTACAACAGCGTAGGTCCGGACCTAAAGACTCCTGTCCGCCTTACGGGAAGCATCAGCATGCCGCGTGCCGTGTTCAACAAGGAGGCCGATCCCAGACACCTGCTTATTGTCACCCAGTGGACTCACGCCTCCAGAAACGAGCGTCTGACGCTCAACACACAGTCTGAACTTGAGTTTTTCCTGAACAATCAACAGAACACCATAGCAATATCATCAGACCTATATGGATGGACTCTCACTGCTGACAAGCCTCAGGCTTACTGCTGCCCTGAAATAACAGCAGTAGAAACGCTGGATTGCTGGGATGCCGCAATGGAGATTCTGGATTCGCTTAAGTTTAAGACTGACAGTATACCTGTTTCAAATGTAGGCTATTCAAGTGCAGGAATGCAGGCCATAGGCATACAGAGGTTTATTGACGAGAACCGCCCCGACATAGACATAGCATTGACTGCTGTAGGAGCCTCACCGTTTGACATAAACATAGTATGGCAGGATTATGTCAATAAAAACACCACCAGTTTTGCTTGTGCACTGCCGCTCATCATGGTAGCCTACAATGAGACGTACAATCTTGGATTCGGGTACGATGAGATATTCATGCCGCCACTGTGTGACAGCATCCAGGAATGGATTCTTGACAAAAGCTACAACACTGACGGCATAAACGAGCGGATAGGTTTGGGAAAGACCGTTGACCAAATCCTAACCCCGGCTGCCCGTGACTGGACCCAGGGTGTAGGCCTTGTCATGTACCGCAAGTTCCGTGAGAACTCAGTTTGCGACTCCACAGTCCAGTGGAAGCCCAATCCAAAGACACAGTTCTTTGTAATGCACAGCCCCGGTGACACCTATATGACATGGCAGGCAAGCGTTCGGATGGCTGCATTCCTCAATGAAAGAGGGGCCAAGGTGGTTACTGATTTCAATGACAGTGGTGATCATGTATTCAATGCAGCATACGTATTCCTGCTGGAGAGTTGCCTGATGTTGGAAAAAAGTAGCAATCAGGAGGACAGTCAAAAAGTTATTGACAACATACAGTACATGTATAACTCCATTAAGGAGAATCCCGAACAATACTCGAACTTATTCAATAAATAATACAGGACTTTATAAAAACATATCATACAATGAAACGAATACTTTATTGCTTGGCATTTATGCTCATCCCTATGATGGTACCTGCACAGAAGGATATACCTGCAGGAATCCGTATTGAAGTTACAGAACTTGAGTTGGATGACAACGAGTACTCAATCTTTCAGTATAAGGACCCTGACGGCACGACAGCCTATTACATGAGTCTGGGAAGAGTTTATAAAATACTGGGCTTCTTCCGCGATGACATAACCGATATGTCTTTTGACCATATCGACGAGGTTTGCATTCCGCTGGGAAGCACCAAGGACGAGGCTATTGCCAGCCTTGATGACATACTGACACTCTATGATAAGGCTCCCGGTACCACCAAGGAGTTTCCATGCCGCTTTACGACAGGCGCTGAACGTCTTGGTGATTCAGGTACCACCATGTGCACGGTTGTTAAGAGGTTCCTTCAGGGCAAGAGACTCAGTTTCCAGTTTGTAAGCGGAAACCGCACTGCCGAGGCTGACCTTAGGAAATCAACGGTAAAGAACCTTAAGCTGAACGTCAAGATAGAGAACAAGCTCCGTCCTGACAACAAAGAGGAATAGGGTTACCCTACTCAAATCGGATTGATTTGGAGGGAACTATCCTTGATATGACCGTGCCGGGTATGAGCATCATCAGCATGGAAAGGATGAACATGGCAATGTTCAGTATTACCAGCCATTCCACCCCTACCTGCATCGGCACGCTGTCAAGATAATAGTTGACAGGATCAAGCGGCAGCAGATGGAACCACTGCTGCACCAGACATATGAACAATGCCGCCACGTTACCTATCACCATTCCTTTAATGATGATATATGATGCAAGGCGCATGAATATGGCGCGGACAGTCTTGTTTGACGCACCCATGGATTTGAGCGTACCGATTGTTGCGGTGCGCTCAAATATTATTATGAGCAGTCCTGATATCATAGTGAACCCTGCAATACCCATCATCAGAGCCAGGATTATCCACACATTAAGATCCAGCACATCGAGCCATGCAAACAGTCCGGAGTTTGTTTCATACATGGTCTGAACCAGACAATCCATACCCGTGTCCTTTTCAAGCTCATTTATCACTTCCCGAACCTGATAGTAACCGTCATATATCTTCCTGATATCATTAATGCGTATCTCAAGACCGGTGTACTCATCGGCAGCCCAGTCATTGAGACGCTGCAATAACCTGAGTTCAGTAATTCCGAACATACGGTCATACTCCAGGAATCCTGTTTCATATATGCCGGTTACGGTAAGACGGCGCACACGCACCTGACTCTGCATGAAATAGACATCGGCCTTGGAGCCCACCTCCAGCCCCAGCATGTCGGCAATGGTACGTGACATGACTATCCAGTTGTTGCCAAGAGAATCCTGAGGCTCGGGGAAGCCTCCGCTCAGCATATAACGGTCCAGGAATGTACGGTCATAATCAGAACCTACGCCCTTGAGCATAAAGCCGTGGAACGCCTCCTGAGTCCTGACAATACATGGTTTGTTTACATAGGGTTGAACAAAATCTACAAGAGGTTGCTCCAGCAGGGCATTCTTTGTTGAGTCAGGACATTTGAACGGGTCCTCAATCACTCCCATTCCGGGAAAAGCGTTGGTTACGGTAATATGCTGAGAGAACCCCATAACCTTGTCACGTATCTGGCTCTTGAATCCGCGGGTTACGGCCATGGTGATTATCATCACTGCAATACCCACCGCAATGCCGGCTGTGGCAATTATGATAGCCGGACGCGAGCCGCCTTTTACGCCCTCGTCCCTACCGTAAAGTCTTCTGGCCAGAAATCTCTCCATAACTGAACGCGAAGATAATTCTTTTGATGTTCCCAGACACATGATAAAACACCAAAAATGGCAAATGTCATTATTATTTCTATTTTGATACTGCTATTATTCAAGCTGAAACCCTTCCACACGGA
>Ga0265298_10002935_pt1 | contig 23079 bp, 26 predicted proteins | sample AusTroGonzalo_MG_3_FD_193486 | JGI IMG/M metagenome (GOLD analysis project Ga0265298, IMG submission 193486) | Bovine rumen microbial communities from tropical cattle in Woodstock, Queensland, Australia - Gonzalo_01 | ecosystem: Host-associated > Mammals > Digestive system > Stomach > Rumen ...
GTCTGTCACCAGGTGGCCGCCGGTCACCAGCGCTTCCTTGTTGGCCAGCAGCACCTGGCGTCCGGCTTCCAGCGCGTCCATCACGCCCTGCAGCCCGGCGATTCCGACGATGCTCACCAGCACCGCCGCCGCGTCGCTTTCCGCCGCGGCGGCGTGCAGCGCTTCCTTTCCGGACAGGAACCGGCAGAATTTCAGGTCCTCCGGAATCTCCGCCGGGCTGATTCCTTCTGTCAGTCCGGCCATTTCCGGGCGGAATTCCCGCACCTGTTCAAACAGTTTCTCCTTGCTGCCCCTGGCGGTCAGCGCCGTAACCCGGTACCGGTCGGGATGCCGCCGGCAGATGTCCAGCGCCTGTGTGCCGATGGAGCCCGTGGATCCGAGGATCGCAATCTTCTTCATTCGTCATTCCTCAGCAGGTCATAAAGAACAGTCTGTAGCAATACATCAGCAGCGCCATAAACAGCACGCTGTCCAGCCGGTCCAGCATGCCGCCGTGGCCCGGGAACAGGTTGGAATAGTCCTTCAGGTCACAGTGACGTTTCACCAGCGAGGCAAACAGGTCGCCCATCTGCCCCACAAAGCCGCCCAGCAGTCCCAGCACCAGGTACTGCCACCAGGTCGGCAGATAAGCCCGCGTCGCCTCGTCGCACAGCCACAGGCTCAGCAGCCAGACCAGGATCGCCGCCACCATGCTGCCCACCAGGCCGCCGATGCTTCCGGCAATCGTCTTCTTCGGGCTCACAGCCGGGCAGAATTTCGGCCCGCCGATCGCGCGGCCCACAAACAGGGCAAAAACGTCGCCCAGCAGCGGCACGGCAAACGTCACCGACAGGATCACCACTTCCACCGCGTGCAGGGGCAGCCGGTTCGGATCCGTCCGCCAGAAATAGGGATCGATCATCGCCAGCGTCACCAGCGCCAGTCCGGGCAGTGCCACGGTCAGCAGCGGCATGGCGCTCATGGACAGATCCGTCAGCAGCGGCTCCTTGCGGAACATCACCTGCACCACCATGGCCAGCAGCGCCGCCATGATCAGCGGGATCATGATTTTCTGCGTCAGAAAGTAGGTCAGCGGAACCGACAGGACCATCGCCGCCCAGGTAGGCCAGTTCACCAGGTCGTGCCCCGCCTTCTTCAGCGCCTGCATTTCTTCATGCACCGCGAAACTGATGCAGATCAGTGTCGCCAGCGCCATGCACCATCCCGGCAGCCACAGCATCACCGACAGGAACGCCACCAGTGCCAGTCCCGTAATAATCCGTTGTTTCATTCCCCATTAACTCCTTAACCGGTCCGATTCAAGCCATAATTATGAATTAAGAATTAATCCTTCCCCCGTACCGTCTCTCCCTGTGCGCGAAAGCGTCCAGCGCCTCATCATAGTCGTGCACCGTAAAATCCGGCCAGAGCACCGTCGGGAAAAGGAACTCCGCGTAAGCGTTCTGGTACAGCAGGAAGTTGCTCAGCCGCTGCTCTCCGCTCGTGCGGATCAAAAGGTCAACATCCGGCTGTCCCCGGGTATAGAGATGATCGGCTATCGTCTGCTCGCTGATTTCTTCTTCCTTCATGGCGCCGTTCCGCACCAGGGTGGCAATCTCTTTCGCCGCCTTCACCAGTTCCGCCCTCCCGCCGTAATTCACGGCGATATTCAGGTGAAGCCCGGTGTTCTTCCGCGTCCGGTTTTCCGCCTCGATCAGCACTTCCCGTTGTTTCTGCGGCAGGCCGCCCTTATCCCCCAGGATCAGGATCCGCACGTTTTTCGCGTCCAGCTCGTCAATCTCCGAGGCAAAAAAATCCAGGATCAGCTGCATCAGCGCCGCCACTTCCTCTTCGGACCGGCTCCAGTTTTCCGTGGAGAAGGCATACAGGCTCAGCGCCCCGATCCCCAGGTCATCCGTGTGGCGGATGATTTCCCGAAGGGTCTCAGTCCCCTGGCGGTGTCCGCGGGAAACACTCAGCTTGTGTTTTTTCGCCCAGCGGCCGTTCCCGTCCATGATGATGGCGACATGTTTCGGCAGCTTGTCAAATTCATCCGAGGTTCTCGGCGGCTTCTTCAGTGCCAGTGAAAGCGTGGTCTTCAGCTTCATGCTTTTTCCCCTTTGCAATCCTGTCCGGAGCCGCTTTTCCGAAGCGGTTTTTCAGACAGCCTTAAACTATAATATTTTATCATATTTCGCCTTTTCTGTCACCCGGAACAGCGGAAGAAAAGCCCCTCTTCCCACGTTTGATATAATGGATACGGAACACCGTGATTCACAACGGAGAACAGGAGGATAAGTTCAATGAAAAAGGTCTTTGCAATCCTTTTATGCTTGGTGCTGGCGCTTTCATTCGCCTGCCCGGTCATCGCCGAAGAGGAAGATGACTATATGTGGAGTGAGCCGGGGCTCAAATACATCGCAAGCCTGCTTGCGCCGCAGAAGGAAATTCATAATGAGCAGGAAGCCGAAGCCTATGCGGATTCCCTCTGGCCCCTGCTGACAGAAGATCCCCTTCCCGAAGGCAACCGTGAAATGGAAATCGATCAGCATGACAACAGCTATCATTTCGGGATCTGCAACGCGGACGGCATGGCCCTGTACAACGTAAGCTTCCTCAGCAACGGGGTCATCCAGCAGATCAGCCGGCGGGACACCGATCCCCGCCGCTTTGACGACAGCGCCCTGAAAAAGCCTTCCGAACTGGACCCTGAAACATGGGAGCAGGCAAAGGCTAAGATCACCGAATGGGTGGAGAAAGTCTCCCCGGGCGTCCTGGCGCTGGTGAATCCGATGGAAGTCTATTCCGTCAGGGACATCGGGGACAGGCTGTACCTGTATATCGGCGCCCTGCCGCTGGATACTGAAAACCACGGTTCCCTCAATATCGTTGCCATCATTTTTGAGGACGGTTCCGTCGGAATCCTGGATTATTCCCTCTACGGAGCCGGCTGATCAATATGCCGCAGCACAGCGAAAACCCGCCTTCCGGCGGGTTTTCGTGCGTATAAAACGTCTTTGTCAGACTTCCATAATCTCCTTGATCTTCTTCTCGCAGATCGCGTCCACATCCTTCACGGCCTTGTCCGTGATCTTCTGCATATCTTCTTCGGCGTCGCGCTGGTCGTCTTCGGTGATCTCGCTGTTCTTCTTCAGCTTCTTGATCTGCTCGATCGCGTCGCGGCGGATGGAGCGGATCGCGACCTTTGTTTCCTCGGCGCCCTTGGAAGCGACCTTGGTCAGGTCGCGGCGGCGTTCCTCGTTCAGTTCCGGGAATACCAGACGGATAATCTTGCCGTCATTGGAAGGATTCAGGCCCAGGTCGCTCTTCTGGATCGCCTTCTCAATATTCGGGATCATCTTCACTTCCCACGGCGCGATCACCAGCAGCCGGGGTTCCGGGGAAGAAATGTTGCCGATCTGCGGAATGGGGGTAGGCGTTCCGTAATAGTCCACCATGATCCGGTCCAGCAGTTTCGGGTTCGCGCGGCCGGCGCGCAGGCCCATCATATCCCGTTCGTACACTTCGCAGGATTTTCTCATTTTGTCTTTCGCGGTATCCAGAATGTCCTGAAGCATATATTTTCCTCCTTATGCGCGGTGCGCGTGATTAGATCCGTCTTCAGAAATGTCTGCGGATATTATACCGTCTTTTCCCCGCTCTGGCAACTAAAAGTTATGTCCCGGCGCCTGATCGGAAAACAGGAAATGCTTGGCGTATTTCCTGTCCTTTGTGGTATAATCCGGTAGTACCGATACAAACCTGAAAGGAAAGCACATTGAAAGAGCGGAAGTATAAGGAAGACTGGGTCAATGAAACCCGGTTTGATGAGCGGGGAAAGGAAAAACGGGTCCCGGTCTACCGGGGATCCTTTTTCTCGCTGCAGCCGGGGGACCGGAAGCGGTCCCTGTTCCTCTCCGCGCTCCTGCCGTGGATCGTGTACCTGGCCCTGCTGATCCTGTATTTCAGACTTGATTTCCCGGGCACCCGGGTAGTCTACGTATTCCTGCCAGCCGCGCTGGGCCTGTTCCCCTGCCTCTACTGGGCCATGGGAATCTGGGGGCTGTACCGGGCTCCCGAAAAAATGACCCGCCTGCAGAAAGAAAACGGCATCGGGCGGGTGCTCCGTTCTGCCGTCGGCTGTGCTGTCTTTGCTTCCGCCGCCCTGGTCGGTGAATCCGTTTTTCTGCTCTCGGGCGGAAACTTTTCCCGGGAATGGCCGGGCATGCTGATCCTCCTGCTCGCCGGCATCCTTGCCCTGGGTACCGTGAAGGTTTTTCGGTCCGTACACGCCCGCCTTTCTGAAGAAAGGAGCACCCCCGCATGAAGTTTTACAGAGTCCTGATCATCCTTGTCGTCGTCCTGCTGGCCGTCGGCATCGCTTTCCTGGGCTTTTCCATTCATTTCAGGCTGAAGCAGAATGAATACATGTTCCAGGTGGATGCCATCCTGGCCGCCGCGTCCGTTGCCAATGAAGAGGACCCGCTGACCACCGATCCCGCCCGCTCTGTTATCTGTGAGTACAACGGTTCCCGCTGGGTGGTGGTTCCCGGCAACTACCGTGCACTTTCCTCCTGGCTTCGCAAGGATGCCACCCTCATGGTCTTTTCCGCGCCGGACCGGGAGAAGGCACTGAAGCTGACCGTCTGTAACGAGGCGGAACTGTATGCCGCTCCTTCCGCCGATTCCGTCGATGTGGTTTACCTGGAACTGATCACCATGGGAAAAAGCTTCCGGATCCGTACCGACGGCGGCAACCAGTGGACCAGCCTGCTGGCCTGCTGTACGGAGGGCACCTACCACGACAAAAACATACCGCTGGATTGAAATGAAACAAGGTTCCGGGCTTCTCCGGAACCTTTGTTTTTATTTGAACCATACCTCTGTGCAGAACAGAATAAACAGTGCGATTCCCGCGCAAATCACGCCGACAACCACCAGCGCCGCTTTGATGGCGCCCCAGGTATAGTACCGGGATTCTTCCCGGGTCAGGGTGATTTCCTCCCGGGGCTTCTGCTCCTGACCGGCCGGACGGTGCCCGCGCGCTCCCGGGGCATGCCAGGGCATGCCCTCTACGTTCATATTGACGATGGTCCGGCCGTCATCGCCTTCGGGCAGTTCAGGCTTTTTCCTGCGCATAGCCGCTCTCCGGGTCATAGATATGACAGGCCACCGTATGTCCGTTCCCCATGTCCATCACCTTGGGCACCTTCTCGCTGCACACGCCGCGGCATTCCTTGCAGCGGGTGTGGAACTTGCAGCCGGACGGCGGATTGGCGGGAGACGGGATGCTGCCTTCCAGGATGATTCGGTTCATTTTCACCGTGGGATCCGGGATCGGTATCGCGCTGAACAGCGCCTTCGTATAGGGATGCAGCGGATTGACGAAAATCTCCGTCTTTTCCGCGAACTCCACCATGTTCCCCAGGTACATGACACCCACCGTGTCCGAGATATGCTGTACCACAGACAGGTCATGGCTGATGAACAGATAGGTCAGGTTGTATTCCTGCTGGAGATCCTCCAGGAGGTTAATGATCTGCGCCTGGATGGACACATCCAGGGCGGAAACCGGTTCATCGCAGACAATGAAATCCGGGTTGAGCGCGATCGCCCGCGCAATGCAGATACGCTGGCGCTGTCCGCCGGAGAACTCATGGGGATAGCGGTCCTTCTGGTAATCAAACAACCCGCAGCTCTTCATGATCTTGGAAACATAGGCATCCAGCTCGTTATCCGGAACAATATGGTGTTCCCGTACCGCCTCGCCGATGATCTCCCCCACCGGCAGCCGGGGAGACAGGCTGGCATAGGGATCCTGGAAAATGATCTGGATCTTCGGCCGGAAATCCCGCAGTTCCCGATGGGACAGTTTGTCCAGGTGGACGTTCCCGTTGAAAACCACTTCGCCGCTGGTTTTAGGCGTCAGGTTCAGCAGCGTCTTGCCGATCGTTGTCTTGCCGCAGCCGCTTTCTCCCACCAGGCCCATGGTCGTTCCGCGTTTGAGCGTGAAGGAAACATTCTCCACCGCGTGTACATAACCCACCACATGGCTGAACAGGCCTGCTTTGATCGGGAAATATTTACAGAGGTTCCTGACCTCCAGAACGTTGGTGCTCATCTCGCTCATTCGTTGCCACCTCGATTCGGATTGTCAAAGTACCGCCAGCAGCTGACGATGTGCGTATCGGAAACATGGAGCTCCGGCGGATATTCGCCCTGGCACCTTTCCACGCACTTTTCGCAGCGATCCCGGAAATAGCAGTAATCCGGCATGTTCACGGGATTCGGCACCGAACCCGGGATGGAATAGAGCCGGTCCACGCTCTTGTTGATCACCGGTTTGGATTCCATCAGGCCGATGGTATAAGGATGGCGGGGGTCCAGGAAGACTTCGTGCGCCAGGCCTTTTTCCACCACGCGTCCGGCATACATGACCACCACGTAGTCCGCCATCTCGGCGATCACGCCCAGGTCGTGCGTAATCAGCATGATGGAGGCGTTGATCTCACCTTTCAGTTTCCGAAGCAGTTCCAGGATCTGGGCCTGGATGGTCACGTCCAGTGCCGTTGTCGGTTCATCCGCAATAATCAGCCGGGGATTGCACACCAGTGCCATCGCGATCACGATGCGCTGCCGCATACCGCCGGAGAGTTCATGGGGATACCGGTCATAGATGCCTTCCGCGTCCGGGATGCCCACCATTTTGATCGCGTCCACCGAGCGCTGTTTCACTTCCGCGTCGCTCAGGCCCGGATTGTGCAGCTTGATGATTTCATCCAGCTGGAACCCGATGCGGAACACCGGGTTCAGGCTCGTCATCGGCTCCTGGAAGATCATGGAAACCACATTGCCGCGGATCTTCTCCATGGCCTTGATCGGCATTTTGGTCACATCGTATGCTTTCTCACCGAGATTCAGCCTGATCTCACCGGATACAATCTGTCCCTGCGGCCGTTGCAGCAGCTGCATCAGGCTCAGGCTGGTCACGGACTTGCCGCAGCCGCTTTCACCTACGATGCCGACGGTTTTGCCCACCGGCACATTGAAACTGACGCCGTCCACAGCCTTGACCGTGCCCACGTCCGTAAAGAAACAGGTGTGCAGGTCGTCAAACTCCACCACGTTGCCTTCGTCATGCATCCGGGTCAGGTATTCGCTTTCCGGCGCGTGTTTCCGGTTCAGTTTCGCGTCAAGTTTTTTGGTGATCCTGGCGTTTTCCCTGCTGATCCTGCGCGACTCACGGGCAGAAATGAAGTTGGAATCTCTCTTTGCCATCTTTCTTTCCTCCCGCCTCAGCGTTTCATCTTGGGATCAAAGGCATCCCGCAGGCCGTCGCCCACAAAGTTGAAGCCCAGCACCGTCAGCACGATCAGCAGGCCGGCCGGGATCCACAGGTACCAGCAGTTGGTCATCACGTAAATATTTGAGGCGCTGTTGATGATCGTTCCCCAGGAAGCCAGCGGATATTTGATGCCCAGGCCCAGGAAGCTCAGCGTTGCCTCTGTCAGGATGATGCTGCCCAGGCCCATCGTCGCCTGGACGATCAGCAGGGGCATCACATTGGGCACCAGGTGGCGGAAGATCCGCCGCGACACCTTGATACCGGTCGCTTCCGTCGCGACCATGAAATCCTGCTCGCGCAGGGACAGGATCTGGCCGCGCACCACGCGGGCGACACCGGTCCAGCCCATAATACCCATGATCGCCATCATCAGGTACAGCCGCAGGTAGGGATCCACCTCAAAGCTGTCCATAATCGCGCCGGCGATGATCATCATCGGATAGTACGGGATCGAATTGAACAGATCCACAAAGCGCATCAGCAGCGTATCCACCCAGCCGCCGAAGTAGCCGGAGATACCGCCGATGATGATACCGATGATGTTCTCCAGGATCATAACGATAAAGCCCACCATCAGGGAAATCCGGCCGCCGTACATCAGCCGCGTCAGCACGTCCATGCCGTGGTCATCCGTTCCCAGCGGATGCTCGGCGCTCGGCGGGGAATACATATCGATCAGGTAGGTCTGCTGTTCGGTGGAGATGACGTAGTTGTTGGCGCGCATCTGGATCGTGTGCTTTTCGGTCTTCCCTTCCGCGTTCACATACTCAAACGAGGTCTTCCTGGACATGATGGCGTCCACGACCGCGTCCTTATAATCCAGGGGAAGAATCACGCCGTTGGTCACGGGGCTCACGATGATGTTGCTGACATTGGCAACATCCTCGCCTGCGGCGTTCCGCACCGTGGCGTCCGTTTCGCTGACAATTTCCAGCGAATAGGTTTCGCCGGCCGCTGTAAAGGTTGATTCGCCGGCGTGCATGGCCGTTTCGCAGTTCCTGCGGAACTCAAATCCGGCCACGGTTTTTGCGGATTTCGGATCCACCGTGTCAAAGTTCAGCAGGCTGGCCATGGCCACTTCGCCCATATAGTTCAGTTTGTAGGTCTTGCCGACATCTTTGGTCAGGGTGTATACCGTTCCGTTGACCTCAAACCCTGTCTGGCCGGCGCCGACAGCCTGGATGGCTGCCGCTTTCACATCATCAGGGATCTCTTTGCCTTCCGCCGCCTTCACGTCAACGATTTTGCCCAGGGCGGCCACCGTACCCAGTTCCTCGCCGGCGGTGATTACATAGAAACCGTCGTCAATCTTCCGGGCCGTATAGGCATTGCCGTCTGCTGTAAAGGTAATCTCGTCGCCTTCCTTGCCTTTCACCTGGCTGTTGAAGGTCGCGCGGACCATGGTGGACAGGGTGCTGCCGTCCACCGTGGTAAAGCGGTATTCTTTGTTGACCACCGCGCCGGCGTATTCTTTGTTGGCGCTGTCCACTTTGTAGAAAACCTGGTCCTGCCGGTAGGGCGAGAGCACGCCGCCCAGGAAAGAGAACAGGAACATGAACACCAGGATGCAGATGCCCACGATTGCCAGCCTGTTCCGGATAAAACGTTTGAAAACCATCATGCCGGGAGAAAGGACCTTCACCCGGCGGCCGTCGTCCAGGGCCATCTGTTCCTGGTTTTTCGGCTCCATTTTGTTGTCTCTGATCTTTTCGCTCATTTCAGTCTCCTCCCGCCTCAGTTCACACGGACCCGCGGATCGACCACGGCGTACATGATGTCGGCCAGCATCAGACTGATCTGGGTCAGAATCAAACCGAACATGGAATAGAACATGGTAAAGGGCAGGTCGCCCGCCACCATGGCGTCATAGGATATATAACCGATACCCGGGATCTGGTACAGCGTTTCCGTGATCATGGAGCCGGAGAACAGGCTCGGGATCAGGTAGCTCATATAGCTGACCAGCGGGATCAGGGTGTTCCGGAAAGCATGGCGGTTGATCACCGTCTTTTCCGGCAGGCCCTTGGCCCGGGCAGTGCGGATGTAGTCAGCATTCAGTACTTCCAGCATGTTCGTGCGGGTATAGCGCGTCAGGCCGCCGATGTTCAGCATCGCCAGCGTCAGCACCGGCAGGAACATGTGGTGGGCAATATCCAGGATCTTGCCTCCCTGGCTCAGTTGCTCATGGTATCGCCCGACCATGCCGTACAGGTCAAACCATCCCAGTTTCACCGCGAATGCGTATTTCAGCAGCGTGGCCAGGAAGAAGGTCGGCAGCGAAATACAGAGCATGGCAAACACGGTAATCCCGTAGTCGAAGCCGCTGTACTGGTGCCGCGCGGCCTGGATGCCGAGCGGGAGACAGATCAGGACCTCCAGGATAATCGTGATAAAATTCAATATAACGGAGTGCCAGATGACCTCTCCGAATTTCTGCGTTACGGGGACTCCGTACTTCCAGCTGACACCGAAATCCCCCTTGATCACACCGCCCAGCCAGCTGACAAAGCCACTGACGATGTCTGTGTTCATATGATAGGACTCATTCAGTTGTTCCAGCCATTCCTGGTAGGTCGGCCCGCCGGTGGTGGCACTGGCGGCAGCCCGCTGCCGGGCCATCGCTTCCACGAAACTGGTGGGCATGGCGCGCATCACGCCGTAGATGATAAAGGACCCAAGCACCACAATGATGATGGCCAGGAACACCCGTCGTACGATAAACTTCCACACAGTAACGTCCCCCTAAGGACAAGATATTCCCTGACCGGCTCCGCCCCCGCAGGGGCAGAGACCGGCCAGGGATATTGTTCAGTTCTCCTGAAACCGGGTCAGCTTACTTGGCCAGGTTCATTTCCATCATATGCACATCGGACAGCCATCCCCAGTAGGTGGTGACGTCGGGTGTAACGGTGGAGATGTTCACGCGCTCGGTGCTGACGATCCGGATATTCTGGCGCTGGTAGGCAGGGATTTCAACCGCCCAGTCCATGATCTCGTCCAGGGCATCCCTGTAGACTTCCTTGCGGTAAGCCTGGTCTGCGCTCTGGCGGGCATCCAGGATCAGTTTGTCCAGCTTCTCGCTCTGGATGTGGTAGTGGTTGCTGTCGCTGCCGCCCTTACCAACGATGTTGGAGGAGTGGTAGACCTGGTACATATCGGGATCGATGGTGGAACCCCAGGCAGCGCACCAGATGTTCTGGGTGCCGGCATCCAGGGCATCCCACAGCACGTTGGAGTCCGCCGGGTCGTTGATCTTCAGCTCGATGCCGATGGAAGCCAGCGCTTCACGGGCATCAGTCAGGATCGCGAAGGAGGGGTGGTCACCGGTGCCGTCGCCGGGGATGATCGCTTCATAGCTCAGGGAAGCGCCTTCGGGAGCAGCGGTGAACTTGCCGGAGGCTTCGTCGAAGGTGTAGCCGGCAGCCTTGAAGTAGCCGATAGCAGCTTCCTTGGCGGCGGCGTACTTGGCTTCGGTGTCCATGTCGGCGGTATAAATGTCCTTGCCGTCCACGTCCACGGAGTAGGCTACGCGATAGCCTTCATCGGTGGCCTGCGGGGCAGCCCAGCTGGTGGAGGAGATCGGGTAGTTGATCACAGCCGCGGCATCGCCGTAGTAGCTGTCGAACGCGGTGTCACGGTACACGGCCAGGATGGTCGCAAAACCTTTGCGCAGGTTCTTGGAAGCTTCGCTTCCGGGATCGCCGCCGACGTTCATCGTGTCGGCGTTCATGCCGATGTAGCCGTAGCCCAGGTTCGCCACGGCGTAGGTGGTCACAACGTTGCCGGTCACTTCGCCGTTGTCGTTGAAGGAGCGCAGCATTTCGAAGTTGGCCTTGTTACCGGTCATCTCGCCGCCGTCGGCGGTACCGGTCTGCACGGCGGAAGCAACTTCCGCGGACTGGGTTTCCTTGTACTGGAAGTTCTTGATCTTGGGTTCGCCGCGATAGTAGTTCTCGTTCGCTTCGTAGTACACAACACGGTTGTCATACTTCACGAACTTGTAGTAACCGGCACCCATGGGAGCGTCGTTCTTGCTCTGCACGATGCTCAGGTCGCCGAAGGGATGGCCGAACTTGTTGTTCGCGTAGTCATACTGGGCGGGATCACCGTAGTAGTGCATGGGGGTGATCGCCTGGCCAAGGATGGAATACACAGCGGGAGCGCTGAAGCCCTTGACCTGGATCTCAACGGTGTAATCATCCACGCGCTTGATACCGGTGATGTTCGGAACGCCCGCGCTGGTATCAACGCCGGCCGCCGCGGCAGCGGCGCTCATCAGTTCGTTGTTGATGGCATCGGCGGAGGTGCCGGAAGCGGACTCACCGGCAGCCAGGTAAGCGTCAAGGCTTCCTGCGTACTTGGCGGCAGCGGCGGCATACAGGTCATCCATCGTGCATTCCGGATTCTCGATGGCAAAGCCCCACAGGTTGCCCGCCAGGTAGATCTTCAGGGCATCGCTCGCGCCGACTTCCTCGTAGGATTTGCCGGTGATCTGCTCGGCATAGGCTTCGCCGTAGTTCGCGTACACATAGTCCACGATAGCCTGCAGGTCCGCGTACCACAGCGCGGTGATGGCGGTTGCGTACTCATCGTACACTGCCTGGGTGAACAGGTCGCTGTCCGTCACTTTGTAGTCCTTGCCGTAGGCGGCAAAAGCGGCCTTCACGGCATCCGCGATCGCGGAAACTTCTTCCACGTTCGCTTCGGGGATCTGGGTCTGGTAGGACTTCAGGCCCACGATGTCGTAGCTGCTCAGGGTGTTGGAGCCGTTGTAGGCCGGATCCAGCACAACGTAATATGTGAAGATGACGTCGTCGATCGTTACGGGCTCTCCGTCGGAGAACTTCAGGTCTTCGCGCATCTTGAAGCTGTAGGTGGTGATGTCGGCCTTTTCGTCATAGTTGACGGCCAGGTCGCCTGGACCGTAGTAGGTGTAGTCCGTTCCGTTGTAGGCAACGGTCTCGCCTTCAATGCCCTTGTAGATGATGCCGCCGACGCGGTCGGTAGTCATCATATAGAGCTGGGTCATATCGACCACTTCCTGGTCGTACCCGGTGTCAGCAAAGAAGGGGCTGAATTTCTGGGACAGGGTGCTTTGTGCCACGACCAGCGGGATATCCGCGGACGCGGTTTCTGCGAAAGCGGCTGTCACGCTGGCAAGCATGCACAGGGCCATCAGCAGAGCGAAGAGTTTCTTCATGTGAGGATGCCTCCTTGTAAAATTATTATTACACGGGATATCACCCGATATAATACAAAAAAACAGGCAGATCTTCAGCTGTTTTTTTCAAATTGTGCTAATGCATCATAACATATTGCCCTTTGAATTGCAAACGATGCCGGTATATGCATCCTGTATACACTCATAGATGTAGTGGTTCGCCCGCTTTTCCGCAAAATTCCGCCTGCCGGTCCGCCGCCAAAAAACAGTAAAAATACAATCCGGGCCTGTTCCTGCGCTTCTGCATTTGGGGGTGCGAACAAAATCCGCCATTTTTTTGGATGCAGGGCAATACCATTTGGGGTGCGGAAAGAGTATACTCCATGGAGAAAGAGTCCTGATGCGACGGAGGAGAATCATGATGGAGAAGCCGAAAAGGAGATCTGTTAATCCGATCTATTCGATGTGCGTACAGCCGTCTTTTATCATCGGAACAAACAATGAAGACGGCTCCGCGAATTTCGCCCCGATCACATGGGTCAGCGTCACCCATGAGGCAGGAGACGGATATCTGCTTGTTATCAGTATGTTCGGGTCGAAAATGACAAAGCAGAACGTCCTGCGGACAGGCATATTCAGCGCAAATCTGGTCAGCACGGATATGCTTCCGCTCATGGATTACTTTGGCGCGCATCATGCAAGGGACGGGAAAAAGGACGGAATCTCCTGCCCCGTCAGCCGCGGCGAGGTCCTGGATGTGCCGGTGCTGGATGAAAGCAGATGGGTATATGAATGCGAAGTGGAAAAAACACTGCAGACCGGTGATTCCACGACCTTTTTCTGCCGTATCCGGAACATTCAGATGGATGAGCGGCTTGTGTGCCGCGATCCGTTTGACGTCGACCTGACCGTGCTGGATCCGGTCATTTATTCCGGAAAATACCACAGCATCGGAAAACTGCTGGGAAACATCGGGGATTTCCTGAACGATTGATGATTCCGTCAAATGATATTCCGGAAGCTGGCCTTGTTTTTCACACCGCTGATTCACATCGGATCAGCGGTTGTTTGATCCTTTGGGGGGTTTTACGCCGGCGGTGTTTTCCGATAGACCATGGGGGAAACCCCGAAAGCTCTTTTAAACATCTCCGCCATATAACTGGCGCCGTTAAAGCCGGTTTTCCGGGCGATCTCCGACAGGGAGAGCGTGGTTGTCCGCAGGTATTCCGCCGCTTTCCGCAGCCTGAAATTCACCAGGTAACTGACCGGGCTTTCTCCCACATATTTGTTGAAGATCCTGTTGCAAAGGGATTTGCTCACATTCCCGCTGGCGCTGATATCTTCCAGCGTGACAGGGTTCTGGTACTGCTGCTGGATATAGAACATCATGGTTTTAAAGGCCCTGGTGTGTATATCCGTCAGCATCTCCTCATCCAGCATGCCGTACGTCGTCGTCTGGTGCAGGATGATGTCCCAGATCTCAAACAGTTTCCGGGTCACCTGGAAAGGATCCCTCCGAAGATCCGGAAGGCTGGTTACGATCTGATAGATTTCCTTCGTTTTTTCATTGATATTCCTGAAGCGCAGGTAAGACAGATTCGGATTGTTAATGACGGGAAGGATCGCCTTCATCTCCACCGCCACGGAAGCGTTCATGATGCTCGGGTTCACCACGAAAATCACATAAGTGGCGGTTTCGTTGTCCACCGACATGCTGTAATGAATCTGATTGGCGTTGACAAAGATCGTATCCCCGGCATCCAGGTGAATGACCTTTCCGTTTACGCTATAGGCCATCTTCCCTGTTTTCACCGTCACAATCTCAACGTCTTCATGAAAGTGGGGCACCTTTTCCCAGGTGACGTTCGGCTTGATCCACCCGTCATAAATATAAGACGGAAAAGTGGGATCATCATAGTTGACTTCCTCTGATCCGTCTTCCCTTTTGACGATCAGTCCCAGGACTTCTTTTCTCATAACAGCTCCCTATAACATCTTTCTCCGGAATGTCCAGTTTTATAACTATTTTGCACAGGATTGGAATATAGTTATAAAATCATGGAATACTTACCGTAGAAAATCACTTTCACAGATAATATACTTATATCCGCTGGATCTGGCAAGCATTTTTTAGATTCGAGGGAGATACAGTCTATGAGCAGTGAAGTTGTTGTAATGAAGAATGTCAGCAAACAGTTTAAGGTCCTGAACCGGCACGAGGGACTGAAAGGCAGCATCCGGGATCTTTTCTCCAGGGATTATAAGATCATCCGGGCCGTGGAGGATGTCTCCCTCACCGTGAATAAAGGGGAGATTATCGGCTACCTCGGGCCCAACGGTGCCGGAAAGTCCACCACCATCAAAATGATGACGGGCGTCCTGGAACCCACCGAAGGCGAGATTCTCGTCAGCGGGCGCGTACCCTATCAGAACCGGACTGCCAATGCGGAAAACATCGGCGTCGTATTCGGGCAGAGAAGCCAGCTCTGGTGGAACCTGCCCCTGATCGAATCCTTCAACCTCCTGCGGGATATCTACCTGGTCCCGGAAAAGGATTACCTGGATATGCTGGAGCTGTACCGTTCCCTGGTGGACCTGGAGCCTATTCTGCATAAGCCGGTCCGGCAGATGTCCCTGGGCCAGCGGACCCTGAGCGATATCCTTGCGGCGTTCCTGCACAACCCGGGCATCGTCTTCCTGGACGAACCCACCATCGGGCTGGACGTTTCCATGAAGGCAAAAATCCGGGAACTGATCCGGGGTCTCAATGAAGTCAAGGAAACCACGGTGATCCTGACCACCCATGATATGGGTGATGTGGACGCGCTGTGCAAAAGGATCATCATCATCGACAAAGGCAGGAAGATCTATGACAATGACATCGAACACCTGAAATCGTATTTCGGCTCCTACAGGACCCTGCGGATGCGTCTGGATGATGATTCCTGGGTGGAGCAGGTGATCGATGAAAAGAAAACGGATGTCATGCATGTGATGCAGGACATGCAGAAGCAGCACAGGATCAAGGATATCCAGCTTCAGGAAATCTCCACCGAAGAAGTGATCCGCAAAATCTATGAAGGGGAGGAATCGGCATGACAAAAATCAGGAAACTTTGGGCCCTGACAAGAGCCGGCATCATCGAATCCCTTCAGTTCCGGCTGGGCACAGCCGTCATGCTGTTCGGTAACTTGATTTACCTGGCCCTGGTGTATTTCCTCTGGAAAGCAATCTATGAATCCAGCGGCACCGAAACGGTCAACGGCATGACGTTTTACGACACCATGATCTACCTGATCCTGGCCACCGCAATCTTTAACCTCCTGGAGATGTTCATCGTATGGGACATGAGCCGCGCCATCCAGTCCGGCGAGATCATCATGCACCTTTTAAAGCCCATGCCCTACAGGCTCTATACCTTCTGGAGCTATTCAGGCGCCCATGTGAACAACTTTTTCCTCGCCTTCCTTCCCACCTTTATCGCGGTGTCCCTCATCACAAAGGGAGCGATTCCCCTGGGAATCAACCTGCTCTGGTTTATGGTATCCCTGATCCTGGCGCTGATCGTCAATTTCAACATTGAGATGCTGGTGGCACCGATCTGCCTGTATACGGAATCCACCTGGGGAATCAATATCGTAAAGGAGACTGTTGTGCTGCTCCTGTCCGGCGCCACGATTCCCCTGGCTTTTTTCCCGGAAGGCCTTCGTCAGGCCGTGGAATATCTCCCGTTCCGCGCGGTATATGATATTCCCCTGACAGTGCTGCTGTGCAAGAACGGAACGGATACCTTTGCCGGCCTTCTGCCCAAACTGGGAATCCAGCTCCTCTGGTGTGTGGTGCTGTCGGTCTGCGGCAACCTGTTCTGGAACCATGCCGTCAAGAAGATCACGGTAAACGGAGGCTGAAATCATGGAAATGAATGTAAAAAGAAAAAGAGGCTTCTTATTCTATCTTTCAATCTACAGGAAGATCCTGATCCAGGACCTGAAAAGCAAAATGAGTTTCCGGTCAGATTTCATCATTTCCACCTTCGGGATGGTGCTGACAAACATCTCCGGTTTTGTGACCTTTATGATCCTGTTTCATAATTTTCCCAGCGTCAACGGCTGGGACTATCACCATATGCTTTTCCTGTACGGTTTTTCGCTGATTGCCCTGACGCCGGTCCAGTGCTTTTTCGACAACAACTGGAATCTGCGCTTCATGGTTCGCTCCGGGGACTTCATCAAGTACTGTTTCCGCCCCATCAATGTGTTCTTTTACTTTATTTCAGAAGTGTTTGATGTCAAGGGACTCGGCCAGTTCGCCTTCGGCCTGGGCACCTTTATCTATGCCTGGGTCCATATCGGGATCCCCGTCACCGTCGTGACCGTGGCCGAAGCCGTCCTTTTTCTGCTCACGGCATCGCTCTTTATGATCGCGCTGATGAACTTCGCGGCCGCCACCTGCTTCTGGATCATCAATTCCGGCTATGTAATGGTCATCATGTTCCGCTTCAAGGATTTCGCGAAGTATCCGGCCAGCATCTTCAACAGTGTTTTTCGGTTTATCTTCACCTTTATCATCCCGATCGCGTTTGTGGCATACTATCCGAGCCTGGTCTTCGTGACGCCGGATCATGTTCCGCTGCTGTCCTGGCTTTCGCCGTTCATCGGCGTGCTGTTCTTCTTCCTGAGCTATAAATTCTGGATGCTGGGCGTCCGGAAATACGATTTCACGGGTTCCTGACCGTGCCTTTCATTTTCACAGCTGAATCTTCATATATCCGCAGGTAAAAGGGAAAAAATCGTATTTCTCGGTGCCGGTATGAACCGCTCCGTTCCGTTCATACCATTTGCGCAGCAGGGTGTTTTCCTCTACAATGCTCCAGCACATCACGCTGCAATGCTGTTCCCGGGCAGTGCCGACGGCATGCCCGAACAGTTCCGCTCCGATGCCATGATGCCTGTACTCCGGCAGTACGGATAGATTGCTCAGTTCGCATTCACCGTCCGGCTTCAAAAGCAGCGAGTAATATCCCCGGATCACTCCGTTTTCTTCATCCAGGAACATCAGCCGGTGCTCTTGCTCCATCTGCCATACCAGCCGATTCTCATCCGTGGCAAAAGCAACATATCTCGGCGCGTTTTCCTCTGTAAAACCAAATTGATCCGCTACGGTCTGATGGCTGCGCCGGATCACACGAACACATTCGGGAATATCTTCCCGGTTGACTTTCCGAATCATGTTGCCTGTCTCCCCCCTGCTGCTCTGTCCGCCGAAGTGCCTGTATGCCGGCACCCCGATCCTCAGAACTGCCCTGTTCAGGTTCATTGATAACTGTCTCATATCTTAAAGTATTCCCGGCCGTCAAATACCCGGATCATTCCTGCTTAACAGGCGGTTTCCACGGTTTCGGGGTCAGCAAAGTGGTTTTCCCGATATCCGGCAGGACATCGTAAACGGAACATCCCATTCTGCTTTCAAAGTCTTCCTTGATCTGAAAAGCAGTCTCCCAGCCTTTGATATATCCTTCCATGATGCCGTATCTTCGGGTAACATCCACAAACCGCTTTTCAAGGATCACAAACCCGTAGTCGACAGCAAGGGAATCACAGAGCTGAATCAGGCGGTCATAATCATCCGCTTCACAGTTCATGATATAGTCTTTGATCGCTTCCTCCGCTTCGGTTGCGGGATCACAGCGGAATTCATCCCGCATCCTGAGATAGGAGTGCGTCATGCAGATCCGGGCCGCCTCATCCCAGCCTTTTTCCATGCAATACCGGAAGCCTTCGTATACATGCGTCGGGATGTCCACAATGCCGACCCTTCTGCCAATATCATGCAGCAGGCCGGTAATATAGGCTTTCTCCGCATCCATTCCGGGGATTCTTTCCGCAATGTTCCTGGCAGCAATACCTACGTTGAGGGAATGCTTTACCCACGGTCCGGGATTCATTTTTTCCGCTGTTTTCAGTTCAAGGATAGCTTCATCTCTCGTCGGAATCATTTTCCTGTTTCTCCGTTATTTCTGCTCACACGAGTCCGGTGTCAATCCACGTGAATCATCTGTTTCAGTCTCTGCGCTTCATTTGCGGCAAACCCGAACCGTTCATAAAAGGGAATCTTATCAGGCATCGCGCACAGCTCGGTGAAAATATCCGTATCGCGTATCCCGTTCCGCCGGATAAAGGCCAGCAATTCCTCTATCAGCAGTTTCCCGATGCCCCGGTGCTGATATTCCGGCCTGACGATCACATCCTTGATATAGTAATCCAGCCCCAGATCCCCATTCATCCGTGCCATGGCTATGATCTTATCTCCGTCGAAAACTGATACGCGGAACAGGGTATGCTCCATCGCGAGCGCCGTCTGTTCCGGCGTCGGGCCGTCTCCCCACACGCTTTCCCACAGTTCAATAAACTGCTCCGCGGTCAGGTCATTATACCGGACGGTATACCCGCCGCACAGACGGGATCCGTGTCCCGGGCGCCTGAGTACCATGCTGCGCCGTTCCCAGGTTTCATTTTCATAGGGGAAGGCATTGGGGTCTGCCTTTTCCAGCGTAAACCCGAGGCTTTCATAGCATTTTTCTGCCCGTGTGTTTCCGCCGAAAACACTGAGACGAACCGCGTCCGCTTTGCTGATCCTGAAAGCATAGTCCAGTGCCAGCTGAAGCATGGCTTTTCCATGTCCCTGTCCGCGCCTGGCCGGATCCACCACCACAAACGCCAGCAGGCCCTCGTTTGTTTCCGGCTTAAGGGAATAACTGAAAAAGCCGGTTGCTGCCCCGTCATCTCCGACAGCGACAAACGGCGCGTCTCCCCTCCGGACCGCAAAACTCCTCAGGGTTTCGTTGAAATTCTCCTCGGTCAGCGGGTATTCAAAGCGGTTGCCGCACCACAGGGCATGTGTTCTCGGATCCGTGATCCAGTTTTTGATCTGATCATAGTCTTTTTCCGGAATATAGGGTCTCAGTCTCATGTTCTGCACCTCTGTGATTAACATCATCTGTCACAGTGCGTTTTTAGGACAGTTCTTTACACACTCCATGCAGAGAATGCATTCTGTACCGTTTTCCCTGCTTCTTGAATTGTCTGTTACATCCACATTCATCGGACAGATTCGTTTACACTTCCCGCAATTGACGCAGACGTCTTTTTTGCACTTAACGCGGAGCAGCGAGAAATAGCTCATGGGTTTGAGAAAAACAGTGATCGGGCAGATATACTTACAGAACGCCCGGTTGTCTTTGAATACGAAGGCCAGGATGATGCCGATACCATAATAGGCGATATTCCCGATGATGAATGCCCAAAACATAATCCTTTCGAGATTGCCGACTTTCGCAAGGAAAAGAGATGCCACGAAAACAAGCGACGCGGCAAAGGTGATATATCGGATCCACCCGATCTTTTTCCTCGGCTGCGCAGGAACCTTGTACGGAAGAAAATCAAGGATCATTGCCGTCCAGCAGGCATATCCGCACCATCCGCGCCCGAATATCAGCGGCCCGAATATCTTTGCTACGGCATAATGGATGGTTGCTGCCTCAAACACACCGGTGAAAAGATAATACCAGAATCCCTCAATCTGCATGTTTTCACGGCAGATCAGTCCGAGATAGACAAGCATATACAGGCCGACAAGCAGCTGGACAATCCGCCGGGCATGTTTGTATTTCCGGATGAACAGGAAAGCTCCCAGGGCGATGGACAACCCGATATAGCTGAAATTGAACAGGTAAAACACATTGTTCTTCGTCAGCCACAGCGTCACGGCGATCGTCTCAAAAATGATCAGTATCAGAATCGGAAAAAAATACTTCCGGATGTTCTTCATCTTTTCCTCCGCAACCCCCGATTTGTTGAATCATTCATATCAGCCGGTAACCGTCAGCTTGTACAACTTCCGGTTATCTGCGTTTATACAGCACAATCCCCGGATTGTAAATACTGTCCTGCCAAAATGTTTTAGGCCTGAATATCCGGTATAAACCCATCCGTGATTTTATAGTCGATCCCCGCTTTGCGGGCCTGCGATATCTGGAAGCGGCGGGGTATCCGGTGCATTCTGCCGTCCTTGATAAAATAAGCTCCCGTCTGGTGAAACTGAAAAGGAACACCTTTGTTCATACACTGGCGGCGAACGTCCAGCACCCACTCGTAATCAAGCGGCCGCACGTTGACACCCGATTCTCCTGAGCAGGCCACCTCACAGATGCTGCCGTTCAGGTACTTCTCCAGGTTGACCGGGCCCAGCATCGGACCGAGGATCACCGTTTTATACCTGATCGGAAGCTCCGCGAAGATCGGCAGCCGGAAATCCGCCCGGTCCTGGTTTTCACAGGTACAGCCTACGATCACATTCTCATAGCCGTCTCCCCAGTCAGCCGGTACGCATTCCGGAAAGCGTTCGATGCGCTTTGTAAAAAAGTAAAACATACAGTCACTGCGGCGTTTGATCATTTCCCAGCATTCATCACGCCATTCATCCGCGTCCTTCAGCAAAAAATCCGAGGTAAAGCAGGTCATGACGATGGAACCGGGCGCGATCTTCAGCGTTCCGTCACGCTTCGTTTTGACCGGCAGGTTGAAATTCTGTGTTTTGCGGCATTGTTCCGATGATACCGAACTGCCGTATGCTTCATCCTGCCGGTAAACATAGCAGTAACGGCATCCTTCGGAATACTTCGTGCAGCCATGCCAGGGATTCCAGCTTGCGTATTTCTGTTCGCTCATTTTTTCTTTCCGGTATTATATTATTGTTGCAAAAACTCCGTCCAGCGCGGCAATAAACGCTTTCTGAACCATCTCTGCCGGAATAATCTCCCCGTTCAGCTCAAGATCCATGGTGGCACAGGCGTCGGCAACCAGTTTAACCTGATAACCGTAATCCATCGCGGCACGTACCGTAGTATCCACACACATATGGGTCATCATACCGCAGACAATCAGTGTATTTACCTGCAGGCTTTTCAGATACGCATCCAGCTCTGTTTCCAGGAAACTGTTCGGATAGCGTTTGATGATCACCTTATCATGTTCAGCCGGCCTGATCCTTTCAGATATCTCCGCGCCGAATGTCCCTTCCAGGAAGAAGGTATCATCCGGCGGATTGAAATGCTGAATATAAATGACAGGTCTGCCGCAAGCCCTGCTTTCGGCGATCAGTTCCCGGATCCGTCTCTCCGCCTCAAACGGATGGGACAATTCGTTGGCTCCGCCCGGAAAATAATCGTTCTGGACATCAATAATCAATAATGCTTCTTTCATTGCGTGTCACTTCCTGATCTTTGTTGCTGTCATGCTGTAACTCATAGCCAGCAACGCTGTAATATCTTCCTTCTCCGCTGACCCGTCCAGCAGGATCGTGATCCACTTGTCTTTGTTCATGTGGTATGCCGGGCAGAATCCGGGTCTTCCGCGGAGAGAGCCCATCATGATCGGATTGCATTTGACATTCAGGATATCCGTATTTCCATCCCGGTTAATACCGATGGTTCTGTACGGGAGCACCATGGCGATCCCGAACCATTTCCGGTTATCGATGTGCCGGAAAACGCAGGTTACATCGTCCATCCGGAAGGGATAATCCGGTTCCACACTATATTCATCGAAAATGAAGTCGATCAGTTCCTGTCTGGTCATGCTGCTCCTTTACCGGATCTCCCGCGTCTCTTCCAGAATCTCCGCCTCACAGTTTTCCTCTGTGAACAGGGAAATCTCTTCCATCAGGCTGTCCGCCATCGCGTTGTGCGGAACGATGGCCGCAACACCGATCACAATGATCTGATGGGTGTCCTGCTCATCGATCTCCGCGGCAGAAACATGGAACTTGTTCTGCAGCTGCGCTGTCAGGCTTTTGACGATCATCCGTTTTTCCTTCAGGCTGTGCACCCAGGGAGCGCGCAGCCGGAAGGTTATGGCCGCTATGTTCATATGTTTCCCTCCTGTGCAGTCAGCCATTCCTCAGCCGTGATTCCGTAGCATACGGCGTTTTCGTGACTGGCCCCTTCCCGCCTGAACCGTTCCATCGTATCGGTCCTGTGCATGGATGACTTTTCCAGCACCCTGCCTGATCGCGGATTCTCCGCACGGTGCCAGGCTTCCAGCTGCCTGAGATCTGTGTGGGAGAAGGTATATGCAATCACTGCGGCAAGCGCCTCCCCTGCATACCCGTTTCCCTGGAAGCCGCTGCCGATACAATACTCGATCTCCGCAGTCTTCACATCCTCCCAGATCCTGCAGAACGCGACCTGGCCGATACATTGACGGCTGCTGTTTTCTTGAATAGCCCACCGGAAGGGTTCCGACATGTAGCGATTCAGCAGACAGCGCACGGCTGCCTCTGTGGTGTAGACCGGTTCACCATATTCGCTCTGAACCGCCGGATCTGAGACCCAGTTTCTCAGCATATCGCGGATCTCCGCGTCCGACCCGGTAAACCGCGTCAGGGTCAGCCGTTCTGTACTGATCCCGTCTTTCATCGGTAATACCTCCTGCGGAAAAAGAATCTCTGCGATTAAAGATATATGTCTTACTTCCAATACCCCAGCAGCTTCTCATCTATTACAGCTATTTCTTCCCTGCCTTTAATATCGCTGTAA